>FUFK010037964.1_pt1 | contig 39404 bp, 33 predicted proteins | sample 1021851 | NCBI WGS metagenome assembly FUFK01 (sample SAMEA51879418, study PRJEB19060) | metagenome
GGTGGCGGACGTGACGATTACCGAGGTCGCGGCGGCCCTGGCAGATNTNGGACCTGGCGGACCTGGCGGACCTGGCGGCCCCGGTGGTCCGGGTGGTCCCGGTGGTCCGGGTGGCCGCGGTGGGTTCGGTCGCACCGGTGGGCGCGGAAACACCGCTGGGGCGTTCGGCAAGCCGGGCGGTCGTCCGTCCCGAGGTCGAAAGTCCAAGCGCGCCAAGCGTCAAGAGTTCGACAACATGGAAGCTCCGACGCTCGGCGGCGTTCGGCTGCCCCGGGGTTCGGGTGAGACGGTCCGGCTCCCGCGCGGTGCGTCGCTGACCGATTTCGCCGAGAAGATCGATGCGTCACCNGCTGATCTGGTCAAGGTGCTCATCGGTCTCGGTGAGATGGTGACTGCGACGCAGTCGATCGATGATGACACCTTGATGCTGTTGGGCACGGAGTTGAATTTCGATGTGCAGGTCGTTTCTCCCGAGGACGAAGACCGCGAGCTCTTGGAGTCCTTCGACCTCGAATTCGGAGAGGACGAGGGCGAGGTCGGCGATCTCGAGGCGCGGTCGCCGGTGGTGACCGTGATGGGTCACGTCGATCACGGTAAGACCAAACTGCTCGACGCGATTCGCAAAACCAACGTGGTCAGCGCGGAAGCCGGGGGTATTACGCAGCACATCGGCGCGTACCAGGCCGTGGCGCACACCCCCGACGGCGACCGCACGTTGACGATCATCGACACACCGGGTCACGAAGCCTTCACGGCTATGCGTGCACGTGGTGCCGAGGTGACCGACATCGCGATCTTGGTTGTCGCTGCGGATGACGGAGTCAAGCCGCAGACCATCGAGGCGTTGAACCACGCCCAGGCCGCGCAGGTGCCGATCGTGGTGGCCGTGAACAAGGTCGACAAGGAAGGCGCTGATCCCACGAAGGTGCGCAGCCAGTTGACGGAGTACGGGCTTGTTGCCGAGGATTTTGGTGGCGACACGATGTTCGTGGATGTCTCCGCGTTGCAGGGGATGGGCATGGAACCGCTCCTTGAAGCGGTGTTGCTGACCGCCGACGCGGCGTTGGAGCTGCAGGCGAACCCCCATCAGAACGCCCAGGGTGTGGCGATCGAAGCGCACCTGGACCGCGGCCGTGGTCCGGTGGCCACCGTCTTGGTCCAGCGCGGAACTCTGCGTCAGGGAGACTCCATCGTGACCGGAGACGCGTTCGGTCGCGTTCGCGCCATGTTGGACGATGCCGGCAATTCCGTCGAGGAAGCCGGGCCCTCCACGCCCGTCCAAGTTCTCGGCTTGACGTCGGTGCCCGGCGCAGGTGACTCGTTCCTGGTCGTGGAGGAGGACCGAACGGCCCGCCACATCGCGCAAACGCGGCAGGCCCGGGAGCGGAACGCTCAACTGGCGAAGAGCCGCGTCAAGCGTTCGCTCGAGGACTTCTTGGAGTCCTTGGAGAAGGGAGAGGTGCAAGAGCTCACCCTCATCATCAAGGGCGACGTGTCCGGATCGGTGGAGGCCCTCGAGGACGCGTTGATGAAGATCGACGTGGGCGAGGACGTCAACCTTCGAGTGATCCATCGAGGTGTCGGTGCGATCACGAAGAACGACGTGACGCTTGCCAGCGCATCCCAGGCGATCATCCTCGGGTTCAACGTTCGACCCGAAGGGAAGGTCGCCGAGTTCGCGTCGACCGAAGGCGTCGACGTCCGCTACTACAGCGTCATCTACCAGGCGATCGACGAAATCGAGGCGGCACTGAAGGGCATGCTCAAGCCGGAATTCGAGGAAGCACAGCTCGGAACGGCAGAAGTGCGCGAGGTCTTCAAGTCCTCGAAGTTCGGCACGATCGCCGGCTGCCTGGTGCAGTCCGGCGAGGTCAAGCGCAACGCGAAAGCTCGACTCATTCGCGACGGCGCCGTGGTGGCGGACAACCTTTCCATCGCGGGACTTCGGCGCTTCAAGGACGACGTCACCGAGGTGCGCGAAGGCTTCGAGTGCGGCATCAACCTCGGCTCGTACCAGGACGTCAAGGTGGACGACGTCATCGAGACGTTCGAGATGCGAGAGAAGAAGCGTCCGGCCTAAGCAGCCCAATGAATGCATCGCGTGGTGACACGGCACGAAGAGTCAGGAGAAAGACATGGCGAATGTTGCGCGGCAACGTCGACTGGCAGACCGGATCCGACACATCGTTGCTGACATGCTCGAACTGCGAATCAAGGATCCGCGGTTGGGTTTCGTGACGATCACCGATGTTCGGGTGACTCCTGACCTTCGCGAAGCCTCCATCTTCTACACGGTCTACGGCGACGTCGAGGAGCAGGAAGCGAGCGCGCAAGCGTTGGCCTCTGCTACCGGCGTCATTCGAAGCGAAGTGGGGAAGCAAACCGGCATCAAGTTCACGCCGTCGCTGGAGTTCATTCCGGACGCGGTTCCGGAGAACGCTCGACACGTGGAAGAACTGCTCGCCCAAGCGGCCGAGGCGGACGCCCAGGTCCACGAGCAGGCAGTGGGCGCCACCTACGCCGGGGAGGCCGACCCGTACCGGCATCCCCGAGAAGACGGCGACGAGTAGCGGACAGCACGTGGGGCGAGGATCACGTCGTGCGAAGGACGATCCGTCCGTCGCGGGCGTGCTGTGTGTGGACAAGCCGTCCGGGCTGACCAGCCACGACGTGGTCGATCGAGTTCGCCGACGTCTTGGCGTGCGGCGCGTCGGCCACGCCGGGACCCTCGACCCGATGGCCACCGGAGTCCTCATCATCGGCGTGGGGCCCACCACTCGATTGCTGGGAATCATCGGAGGGCACGACAAGGAATACACAGCAACTATCCGCCTGGGTGCATCGACGACGACCGACGATCGCGAAGGAGATGTGATCGCGCAGGCGACCACGCAGGACATCCAGCACGTCACCGACGCCGCGATCGCCGAAACCGTTGCACAGTTCACGGGTGCGCTGGAGCAGCGACCGAGTGCGGTGAGCGCGGTCAAGGTGGACGGCAAACGCGCGTATCAGCGGGTGCGGGACGGGGAAGAGGTCGAACTTCCGGCCAGGGCCGTCACCGTCGAGGAGTTCACGATCCTCGATATTCGTCGCGACGACGCTACTGCCGAGGGCGCTACCGACGGCGCTGACGACGCTGCTGGCTTCTCAGCGATCGATGTCGATGTGCGGGTTCGATGCTCGGCAGGAACCTACATCCGCTCGCTCGCCCGCGATGTCGGTGAGGAACTTGGTGTGGGGGGTCACCTGACGGAGCTTCGACGAACGCGCTCGGGGACGGTCGACGTTACCGAGTGCCTCGACCTCGACGGCGCTGATCTCGAGCACGTGAGTGCACCGGGAGTGTTCGCGCGGCGACACCTTCCGGCGGTGGATCTCAACGATGACCAGGCTGTCCGCGTCAGGAACGGCGCACCCGTGAGTATCGACGTGCCCGAGGCATCGACGATCGCGCTCATCGGCCCCGGGGAGGACCTCGTGGCCGTTGTGGACGGAACGGCCAGCGGTGGTCAGTACTCGATCACGGCGGGTTTTCCGGCTATCCCGCCTCGGGTTGTTTCGCCGACACGAGGGTCTGTCGTGGCAGACCCCGAGTGAGGGGCAGACCAATCAAGCCCACCAGGAACACGATGCCCAGGCCGAGGCGCAGAGCTTGGAGTTTGCTCGCCGCGTAGTCATCGACCACTTCTTCCGCCTGCTCGGGCGACACGCCTTGCTGCACGAGGGCTTGCTCGGCTTGCTGCACCGTCACGATTTGCACACCCGTGGCCGTCGCGTTGACGACTTCTTGTTGCAAGGTGGAATTGATGTCCGGGTTGTCCGAGACTGCGGTGGAAAACGATGAGGCGAGGCCGATGAAGACGGCCGTTCCGGCCAAAGCGACCCCCAACGACTGCCCGAGGTTTTGCGCCGTGCCCTGCAAGCCACCGGCTTCGCTGCTACGGGAGTCGTCGACGGAAGAAAGATTCACGTTGCCGATCTGTGAGATGGCGAGCCCGACCCCCACACCGATGGCCGTCATCGCGATCGCGAAGAGCGTGCCCCTCGCGTCGGGGGTGATCGCACCGATCAGCAACAGCAGTCCGAGGCACGCGACGATGATGCCGAGCCGGATAAGCGTTCTGGGTGGGTAGCGCGTTGCCAATCGCGACCCGATCAGAGCCATCAGGAACAACGCAACGGACAGCGGAAGCATTCGGATGCCCGACTGGAGAGCGTCCAGACCGAGAACCGTTTGGAGGTAGAGAGGAAGGACGAAGAACGAACCGGCGATGATGAAGTAGAGGATCATCTGGGATGCGAGCCCGGCTCGAAGGGTGCCGATTCCAAACAGATCGGTACCCACGAGGGGCGTCCAGCCTCGTGCCGCCGCCGTTCGCTCCCACTCCAGGAACGCCCAGGCAAGAAGCAAGCCGACGATGACCATGGGGATCGTCGGCGAGAAGCCAACGATGGTGAACGGTGGGTTGATCGGCTTAATGAAGCCCCAGGTACTGGCAGAGACGAGTGCCAGCACGATGGTGCCCATCGCGACGGCCGACAGGGCGACACCAGGAATGTCGAATCGGCCGGTTTTCGTCGTCGTCGACAGGTCCTTGATCTTGCCGCTGAGCGGAAGAATCAGCGCGATGATCATGATGGTTTCCGCCCCGAACACCCAGCGCCAACTGAGGTAGGTGGTTGCCCAGCCACCAATGAGAGGTCCGGCGGCTGCCGCCGCACCAGCAACGCCACCGAGGAGGGCGTAGGCGACGGCTCGGTCGCGACCGGTGTAGTTGATGGCTGCGAGGGCGGTAATGGACGGGATGACCATCGCGGCGCCGATGCCTTCGATGAGCGACCAGCCGACGAACAGCATGCCGAAGCCGCTGGCCAACGCGGTCATCAAGGAGCCGACCGAGTACACGATCGCACCGATAACGAAGGTTCGTCGCCGGCCAATGCGCGCGCCAAGACCCGCACCGGCAAGGATCAGGGCCGCCATCGTCAAGGTGAACGTGGCGATGGCCAATTGCATCGAACTGACGGTGGTGTCCAGATCAGCGACGACCACCATGATGGAGACGTTCATCACGGTGCCATCGACAACCATGACGAAATTCGCCAACCCGAGCACCATGATCGGCAGCCACTTGCGCACGGGGTGAACTTACCCGTCGTGAGGTGCGAAATCTCTGGTCGGGGAATGTTCAGCATGTTCGCNCCNNCNGGGAAGTCAATAGGCTCTGCCGCGTGAGCCNACGAGTCGCGATCATCGGCGTCTTCGACGGTGTGCACCGCGGCCATCAGGCCTTGATCGAGCAGGCGCGATCTCTCGCAGGAGCAGGCGAGGTCGTGGCGTTGACTTTCGACCCGCACCCGCTGACCGTGGTCAATCCCGACGCGGCGCCGCTGATGCTCGGCGGCATCGACGATCGGATCGANCAGCTCACCNCGGCAGGNGTCGACGAGGTNGTNNTCGTGGACTTCACCACCGCGGTCAGCGAGCAGTCACCGGAGGAATTCGTTCGGGAGTTCGCGCACCAGCGGGCGCGCGCGAACGCCGTCGTGGTCGGCGACAATTTCCGCTTCGGGCACCGAGCGCTCGGCGATGTCCACACGCTGGAAGAACTCGGTGGCGCTTACGGGTTCTCGGTGCACGACGTCGATCTGCGCGGCGACGTACAGACCTACTCGTCCACCCGTGCTCGAGAAGCGTTGCTCGGTGGCGACCTGGCCACCGTGACGCAGGTACTCGGGCGCCCCTTCAGCTACCGCGGCGTCGTTGTCCACGGTGACCACCGGGGCCGCACCCTGGGTGTGCCGACGGCCAACGTCACTATCGCCGCCGATCGCGCTGCACCGGGCGATGGTGTTTACGCGGGCAGGGTTCGACGGCCCGGCAGCCACGGACCGCCGATGACCGCCGCCATCTCGGTGGGAAGCAATCCGCAGTACGCGGGCACCGAACGCAGGATCGAAGCGCACGTGCTGGATGAAGAGGATCTGGATCTCTACGACGCCGAGATCGACGTGGAGTTCCTCACCNGCCTGCGCGGACAGCAGGTATTCGACTCCGAAGCGGCCTTCATCGAGCAGATGCAGGCNGATATCCGAGCCGCCCGGGCGATCGGGGAGGCTNCGGAGGCCTCCTGATACCCTCNNNTNCGACGGTTGCTGGGCGGGCGCTCGGCGACTCGTGACNAGGCCGCACGGTGCGGCCATCGCCGGCNCGCCGGCGCGCCCGAGAGGAACGTGAATGTCGCTCGACGCCAAGACCAAGTCCGAGATCATCGCGGAATACGCGACCGGCCCCGGCGATACCGGCAGCCCCGAGGTGCAGATCGCGCTGTTGACCAAGCGCATCAGCCAGCTGACCGAACACTTGAAGACCCACCCCCACGACCACCACAGCCGTCGCGGCTTGCTGATCCTCGTCGGTCAGCGTCGTCGGCTGCTGAAGTACCTGACCAAGACGGACATCAACCGGTACCGCTCCATCATCGAGCGGGTCGGTATCCGTCGCTAGGTCCTAACCCATGGCCGTCCACTCAGCCCCGTGCTGGGTCGACATTCACGAAACGCGGACGTGCACGAAACATGCACGAACGCACACCACAACCGAATAACTGACCAGTAAGGATCCGGGGCGCTACGGAAGCGTCGTCGTCGGTCCTCGGTAGTGGCTCCCGTGGGGATGAATCCCCGAGGGCCTCGATCGAAGACCGCCACCGGACGTCTGCCGTGGTTGCCCCTGTCCATCTCAGAACAGGAGGCACCCGTGTCGGGTACCCAGATCGCGACGGCTGAGGCCGTCATTGACAACGGTGCGCATGGAACGCGCACCGTCACCTTCGAGACCGGTCGACTCGCTCGACAGGCAGCAGGATCAGTCACCGTCTCCCTGGACGGCGGCACATTGCTGCTGAGCGCTACGACGGCATCGAAGAATCCGAAAGACCAATTCGACTTCTTCCCGCTGACGGTGGACGTCGAGGAGCGCATGTATTCCGTGGGTCGCATCCCCGGATCGTTCTTCCGGCGAGAAGGCCGCCCCACCGAGGACGCGATTCTCACCTGCCGGTTGATCGACCGTCCGCTCCGACCGACCTTCAAGAAGGGCCTGCGTAACGAGGTCCAGGTCGTCGTCACGGTCATGTCGCTCAACCCCAATGACCTCTACGACGTCGTCGCCATCAATGGGGCGTCCGCGTCCACGCAACTGTCGGGGCTGCCGTTCAGCGGACCCGTCGGCGGTGTGCGCATCGCCCTGATCGACGGTCAGTGGGTCGGCTTCCCGACGCACGAACAGCTCGAAACCGCAGTGTTCGACATGGTCGTGGCCGGTCGGATAGCCGGGGACGACGTCGCCATCATGATGGTCGAGGCCGAAGCCACCGACAAGACGATCGACCTCGTTGCCGGGGGCGCGCAAGCTCCCACGGAAGAGATCGTCGGCGCCGGACTAGAAGCTGCGAAGCCCTTCATTCGCGCACTGTGTGACGCGCAGCAGGAGTTGGCCGATGCGGCGGCGAAGCCCGTCGCGGACTACCCGGTCTTCCTGGAGTTCGAAGACGACGCTTACGAGGCCGTGGAGCGCCTCGCCATCGCCGACGTGCGTGACGCGCTGGTCATCGTGGAGAAGGCTCCTCGGGAAGCGCGTCTGGACGACATCAAGACCACCGTGGTCGCCGAAGTGGCCGCGAACTTCGAAGGCCGGGAAAAGGAACTCTCCGCGGCATTTAGAGCCGTCACCAAGACAGCGGTGCGCGACCGTGTGCTTCGCGACAAGGTTCGCATCGACGGACGAGGACTCACCGACATTCGTGCGCTGAGCGCCGAGGTGGACATCCTGCCGCGGACCCACGGTTCTGCACTGTTCGAGCGCGGAGAAACGCAGATTCTGGGCGTGACGACACTGAACATGCTGCGCATGGAGCAGCTGTTGGACACGCTGAATCCGGACAACCGCAAGCGGTACATGCACAACTACAACTTCCCGCCCTACAGCACCGGCGAAACCGGTCGGGTCGGGTCGCCTAAGCGACGCGAAATCGGACACGGTGCGCTCGCCGAACGCGCCCTGTTGCCCGTGCTGCCGACCCGGGAGGAATTCCCGTATGCGATCCGTCAAGTGTCCGAGGCGCTCGGCTCCAATGGCTCGACGTCCATGGGCTCGGTGTGTGCATCGACGATGGCGCTGCTGAACGCGGGTGTTCCGTTGAAGGCTCCTGTCGCGGGTATCGCCATGGGGCTCATCTCCGGTGACGTCGACGGCTCGACCGAGTACGTCACGTTGACCGACATCCTCGGAGCAGAGGACGCCTACGGCGACATGGACTTCAAGGTCGCCGGCACCCGCGAGTTCGTCACCGCCTTGCAGTTGGACACCAAGCTGGACGGGATTCCTGCGGATATTCTCGCGGGCGCTTTGACCCAGGCTCGGGACGCGCGGATGACGATCCTCGACGTGATGAACGAGGCGATCGACGCCCCGGACGAGATGGCAGATACTGCGCCGCGGGTGATCTCGGTGAAGGTCCCCGTCGACAAGATCGGTGAGGTGATCGGGCCGAAGGGCAAGATCATCAACCAGATCCAGGAAGACACCGGCGCCGACATCACCATCGAGGACGACGGCACGATCTACATCGGTGCGACGGACGGCCCCTCGGCCGAAGCAGCACGGACGGCGATCAACAACATCGCCAACCCGACGATGCCCGAGGTCGGTGAGCGGTACCTGGGAACCGTCGTCAAGACGACCAACTTCGGTGCCTTCGTTTCCCTGGTTCCGGGCAAGGACGGCCTGCTCCACATCTCCGAGGTCAAGAAGTTGACCGACAAGAACCGCATCGACACCGTCGAAGAGGTGCTGAACGTCGGCGACAAGGTGCAGGTAGAGATCAAGGAGATCGATCAGCGCGGCAAGTTGTCGCTGACTCCGGTGCTCGAGAAGAGCGACGAGTCCAGCGAGGCGTGATCGTTGCCTAATCGCGCCCAGACCGCGACGCTTATTCGTGGTGCCGACGGGGGAGTGGTCAAACGGACCGCTCTCCCCGGCGGCCTGCGGGTCATCACCGAGTACGTACCGGGAGTTCGCTCGGTAGCCCTAGGTGTGTGGGTCGCGGCGGGATCGCGGGACGAACCGGCATCACAGATGGGCTCGGCGCACTTCCTTGAACACTTGTTGTTCAAGGGGACCGAATCTCGCGACGCCATGACGATCTCCGCCGAGATCGAGTCGGTGGGTGGTGATCTGAACGCGTTCACCACCAAAGAGCACACCTGCTACCACGCCCGAGTACTCGATGAGCATCTACCGATGGCTCTCGATGTCGTGTGTGATGTGGTGCTGCACGCAACGTTGACCGGCGACGACATCGAAGCCGAGCGCTCGGTGATCTTCGAAGAGATCGCGATGTATGACGACGAGCCCGGTGAGTTGGTGCACGACGAATTCGCCCTCGCCATGTTCGGAGATTCACCACTGGGTCGACCGATTCTCGGCACCGTCGACACGATCACCGCTTTGCCGCAAAGCGCCATTCGTCGCTTCTACCGCAAGGCCTACACCCCGGATCGCATGGTTATCTCGGTGGCCGGCAACGTCGACCATGCCCGAGTCGTGCGCCAAATCCGGGAGGTGTTCGCCGATCGACTACAGCCGTCGGTCGACGCGGCACCGGCTCGAACCGTACGCAAGCGTCGGTGGAGAGCCGACACGGTGCGCATCCTGAGCCGGGCGACCGAGCAGGCGCACGTGATGATGGGAACACCCGGGCTGGTCCGCGGGGACGAGCGACGCTACGCCGCGGCGGTTCTCAGCACTGCTCTCGGTGGGGGGATGAGCTCGCGGCTGTTTCAAGAAGTGCGCGAGAAGCGCGGCCTGGCGTACTCGGTCTACGCCTACGCCCAGTCGTTCGCTGACGCCGGCGTCTTCGGCATTTACACCGGATGTTTGCCGTCGAAGGCGGACACGGTGATGGACGTGTGCGTGAGCGAGTTGCAATCCGTGGCGCGCGACGGCCTGACGCCGGAGGAGCTCGAGCGGGCCAAGGGGCAGGTGAAGGGATCCATGGTGCTGGGCCAAGAAGACCCGGGATCACGCATGTCTCGCAACGCGAAGTCCGAACTCAGCGGGGAGCCGCTGGATGACATGAGTCGCGTCTTGGATCGGGTCGATGCGGTGACCCGCGACGACGTCCACGCCGTCGCTAGCGACCTTTTCACCCAGAACTTCACCGTCGCGGCGATCGGGCCCTTCGATGCCGGGCATACGTTCGCGGCCGTCGGATAGCGCTCTAGCCGAGGACGAACCCCCAGTCGACCGACGCCGTAACCGATGCGCCGGAGACCGCATCGATGCGCACCGTGCCATTGCCGGCCGTCGTCACCCGCGAGACCACGTCGAAGTCGGGTCCCACCGCTGCGACAAGATGCGCGGTGCGCAGGTCGAGTTGGTGCTCGTCGTCGAACGCCTGGAACGTCGCGATGCCGCGGTCGACCAATGGGTTGTCGAGAGAGGCTTCCGGTCCGATGGCGAAGTAGGAACACACGTCTTCTATCCCCATGCGCCCGACGTGGCGTCCCTGCCACGGGTCGGCGGTCCGCCCACCGTTGGTGATCCACAGCAACGTCATCGGCAGTGTTCGGACCGATTTGAGTGCGATCCACACGTAGCCATCGAGAACCATCGCCGACCACCCCAGGTCTCCCGGCTCGGGGTCGTTGACCAACATCACGAGATCTTCGTGGCCAGGCTCGGTCGGGTAGTGCGTCAGATCGAGGGTGGAACCGTCCATCCGCGGGACGGCCGCGAGGTCAGTGAATTCGGCCCCTGGCTGCAACACCTGGGTTTCACCACGTTCGGGTAGCGAGAAGAGCGTCGGGTGGACCGAGCAGTACCGCAGGGGACTCGTGGACAACCGGCCCGACCCGGGCGGGAGCGCGGAAAGGTCGAGCACCGGGTGGGTGCCGTAGTTCCATCGCCCCTGGAGCCCGTTCGAGCGCACCTGTTGATAGAGAACCGCATCGTCGTCGTTGACCGAGACGGTCTTGTGAATGTCGGCGTCGAGATCCGAGGCGCGCATCGAGAGGGTGATGCTGGAGGGTCCGTGACGATCCACGTGCCATCGGTTGTTCGCCACCTCTCCGTGGATGGGCCCCGCAGCCGTCTCCCCAAACGGCATGCAGAAGAAGTCCCCGCGCAGGTGGGACAGGATCGGCTCGGTGTCGGGGAAGTCCTGTGGTTGCCACGGTGGCAGGGAGTAGGGCTGAACTTCACGGTCGCCCAACACGAAGGTGACCGGTGCGATGTGTGCACCGGTTAGCGTGATCTCTGCGGTGGCACGGGTACTCGCGATCGACACCGATTCGGCCCCGTGGACAGAGCGCAGATTCATGGCGATGCACCACCTTTGTTTGATGTCCGGTTGACTGGACCCTAGTGCGAAGTTCTCGGCGCGCGTCGTACCAGAAGAAAGGTCATCGGTGTCCACGCATCCGGTCTACGTGATCAGTGGTGTAGCCGGCAGTGGCAAGACCACACTCGCGCATGCATGGGCGCCGACGATGGGCGCCGCAGTCGTGGACCTCGACGTCGTCGCAGCGAACGTCGTGGACGCGGCGTTGAGCGAGCACCCCGAGGCAAGGCCGTGGCAGATCAATGCTGCCTACCGCGCACAGCGTTACCAATGCTTGATCGATGCGATCACAACCGAGCGGCGGAGCGCGACCGTGATGGCCGTTGCTCCCTTCACGCAGGAAATCGCGGGCGAAGCGCCGTGGGTGCAGTTTGTTCGTGACATCGGAGGCGAGCCCGTGCAGCTAGTCTGGATCCAGACGGGTGCACGGGCCCTGAGCGAGCGGATAGCCTCGCGCGGCGCCGCTCGGGATGAAGGGCGAAGCGACGCGGCCGTCCCTACTCCACCTCCCGCGGTGCCACACCATGCGGTGAACGGGGAGCGTCCCGTCCCCGAGATCGTCGCCTCACTTAGATCACGTTTTGGTAACGAAGGGTGAGACTCCTCGCCCGATGACACTCGAGGGGCACAGACTTCCGTCACCACAGGAGTGACATCGATTACCTATGCGAGTGACATCGATTACCTAGGACAGGGAGGCCCGATGGCGATAGTCGTCGTGAATCCCAATCCGGTCTTCGACAGGACCATCGTCGTCGAGCGATTGATTCCTGGGACGGTGATGCGCACCCTGGAGGTGGAAGTAACCGCAGGTGGCAAGGGCATCAACGTGGCTCGTGCGCTGCGGGCGTTGCAGGTGCCCGCGAAACTCATCGCCCCCGTAGGTAGGGACGACGGTCAGCGGTATACGCGTCTGTTGTCCGAGGAGGGAGCCGACGTCGAGGTTTTCGATGTCAGTGGCTTCGTGCGCATCGCCAGCATCTATCGAGAGTCCACCAGTGATCGAGTCACCGTCGTGAACGACGCCGGTCACCGGCTCCCCGAAGCCGAATGGGACGCCTTCGTCGAGTTCGCCGCAGATCGGGTGCAGTCAGGTGACCTCGTCCTGGTCATGGGTTCACTACCGGCCGGGCTGCCCGCTGATGCTGCTGCACGTCTCGTTCGAGCCTGCCATGCCCGTCGAGCCCGGGTGGTCCTCGATACCGCCCCCACGTGGCTGGCGTCCGCAATGTCTGCGCACCCCGACCTCGTTGCCCCGAATATTCACGAAGCTCACGCGGCGCTGACGTCGTCGGCGACCTCAGTTTTCGATGATTCCACGATGGATGACGCGCGCGCCCGTGCAGAAGCCATGGAGTTGGCCGACCGTTGTGCCCAGAAGACCACGAACATGGTGTGCGTCACCGCAGGGTCGGCGGGCGTTGCCTTCTCCAGCGGTGACGTGCGCGGCTGGATCGATGCCCCGGGCGTGGACGTTGTCAGCGCGGTGGGGGCCGGGGACTCGTTCGTCGCGGGTCTTGCGGCACGTTGGCATCACGATCTGGAATCGGGTCGAGACGTCGATTGGCCGGCTGCGGTTGGTTTCGGCGTCGCATGCGCGAGCGCTTCGTGTGAAGTGGTGCGTGCGGGTGGAGTCGAGCGATCTCGAGCACGGCACATCGCGGCCGAGATGGGTGTGGCGGAAGTTGAGGCGGTGGGAGCGCGATGACGACGCATCCCGTCCGCTTGGCCGACGTTGCCCAGCGCGCCGGCACCAGCACCAAGACAGCGTCTCGGGTGCTCAACGGTGATCCGCGGGTAGCCGACGACACGCGGCGTCGGGTCCAAGACGCGATGAACGAGCTCGGGTATCAGGTGGACGTCCTGGCCCGCTCCCTGCGCACCGGTGTGGACGAGACCATCGCCGTGGTGGTGCCCACCATCGGTGACCCGTTCTTCGCCAGCATGATCGAAGAAATCGAGCGCGCCGCTTTCGAGAGTGGAATCAAGGTGCTCGTGGCCACGAACTCGCGCGATCCTCGGGAAGAACAGCGGGTGATCGACAGCCTCTTGGCTCGACGCGTCGCCGGCATCATCGTGGCTCCCTTCTTGGCCGACTACTCATTCCTCACGGCAGTGCGAACACCTGTGGTCTTCTTGGACCGTCGCCCCGAAGGGCTGGATTCCGGGGCGATTCTCGTCGACGACCACGGATGGGCCAAGCGGGCGACCGAGCACCTGTGTCGGCATGGTCATGAGCGGATAGCCATCGTGACTGACGACATGAGAATCAAGACCTCCGCCTACCGGCTTCAGGGTTACCGAAGCGCGCTGCGCGAGTGGTCCCTGGATGTGGACTCTCACCTGGAGGCCCTCGACTGCGAGCGGGCCGATGACGCCTACCGGGCGACGCTCGAGCTCCTCGACCTCGCGCAGCCGCCGACGGGAATCTTCAGCGCCCGCTCCGAAACGACCGTCGGCGTGATCAAGGCTTTGCACCACCAGGACCGCACAGATATGGCGTTGGTGTCTTTCGGAGACGTGGAACTGGCGGACCTGCTCTCGCCTTCGGTCACCGTCGTTGACCACGGCCCCCGGATACTGGCCCGGCGGGCACTGGATCGGCTGCGCCGACGGATGCACGGTGATGCGGACATCCCTGACGACGAGATCATCGACATGAGGCTGATCGAACGTGGATCCGGTGAGATCCGCCCCCGGGTTGCTACGGCCGCAGCCGGTGGTGGTGTCCGGTGACGCGCGAAGGGGTTGTCGTCGGGGTCGATGTCGGAACGACGAGCATGAAGGCAGCGGCATTCGCGCTGGATGGGCGCAGTGTCGGTGAGGCGAGCGTGGAGACCCCCTGGGACGTTGGTGCCGGCGGTGAGACCGATATGGATGTCGAGCGCTTGACGCGAGACTTCATCGGCCTCGTTGCCGAGCTCGTGGAGACGACCGGAACCAAGCCCATCGGCATCGGCATTACGGGAATGGCGGAAACCGGTGTTGTCGTCGATGACCACGGTGCTGCTCGACATCGAGCCTTCGCGTGGTTCGACCAACGCGGGGCCACTGAACTCGACGACATGCAACCGAGCATTCGCGACGCTTTTGCGGGGACCACGGGCCTTGCGCTGAAGGCCGAGTGCTCGTTGTCGAAGTTGTTGTGGCTGCAAGCGCAGGGATTCACCATCAACACAGGCGACGTGTGGCTCAATGCGCAGGAGTTCCTCGGTTTTCGTCTCACTGGAATCCGTGCCACCGAGCCGTCGTTGGCATCGCGGACTGCCTTGTGGGATCAAGACGGTCGGCCGTGGACTCAGGCGCTGGACCTCATCGGGGTGTCGGAGAACTTCATTCCGCCCTTCCTTGCGGCGGGAACCAGCCTGGGAGTCGTCGGCGATGGGTGTCCGGAGAGCATGCGGGGAGCGGTCGTCACCGTCACCGGACACGATCATTTGGTCGCTGCGATCGGTTCGGGTGCGGTCGGATCCAATCAATTGTTCAACTCTTGCGGAACGGCAGACGTCCTCGTGCGCAGCGTTCCCTGGGTGATCGATGCCGACGCGCGCGCACAACTGGTGGCCGGTGGACTGTCGGTGGGGCGCCACGCTCTCGGTGGTCATACAGCGGTGCTCGGAGCAACCAGGTTCGGGTTGGTGATGGAGCGCGTCATGGCGATGTTGGGTGTCCACGACCATGCGCAGCGTGCCCACCTGGTGGACGCGTGGCGGAACGAGGGGTCAGGGAACGAGGGATCAGGGAACGATGTTGTCAGCGTGAGCGAGCCCGGCGGATGGGTCAACGAAGTTCGCGTTTCGCTCCACGACACCTGCTCGCCTGATCAGGTTGTCGCTGCGGCTATCGACTACGGAATCCACTCCATGCGTGGCTGCCTGGAGACCATGACATCTGTCACCGGCCCATCCGATCACGTCATTGCCGGGGGCGGCTGGGCACAACTCGACGGGGTGCTGCGCGCCAAAGGCAGCCTGCTGGCGGACCTGTCCCGGAGCACCGTCACGCAACCGGGCGTTCGGGGTGCGGCAGCCTTTGCCGGCATCGCCGCCGGGATGACCGATGAAGAGCTCACTCGCGAACTTGCGAGCCATGTCCAACCACCAAGACAGCACCCACAACAAGAGAAACAAAAGGAGACCGTTTCGTGAAGACCTTGGCAGATATCGCAGATGACAACGGCACGTTCGCGATCATCGCGATGGACCAGCGCAACACCTTGCGGCGCATGTTCGACGCCGTCGGCGAGGAGGCGACGCCCGAGGTGATGGCCCAGGCCAAAGTCGATGTCGCTGCCAACCTCTCACCCGGTGCGACAGGGTTGCTGCTGGATCCAGATTTTGGTGTTCCGGCGGTGCGGGAATCAGGCCAGTTGGCGGCGACCTGTGGGTTGCTGGTGGCCGCCGAGCCATCCGATCGCGGGAACTACAACGGAGAACCGCGCGCTCATCGCATCGAAGAACAGAACGGCCGCTGGGTTCTCGATCAAGGCGGTGATGCGGTGAAGTTTTTGGTCCAGGTGAATGCTCTTCGCCAGGCAGCACCAGGGGAACCCGATCTTGTCGCCGAAGCGCTGGACGTTGTTCGCGCCGTGGTGGAGGACTGCAAGGCCGCGGGCATCCCCAGTGTGATCGAGAACTTGGTCTACACGCTGCCGGGTGAGGAGCCTTTGGAGGGAGGGTCGAAGTCCGAGGCGATCGTCCAGTCAGCCATCGCGCTGTCGGAATTGGGGATGGACTTGCTGAAGTTGGAGTACCCGGGCAGCCCTCAGGCATGTCGACGGTTGGCCGACTCGATCGATGTCCCGTGGGCGGTTCTGAGCGCNGGCGTGGACTTCGAGGAATTCACCGAAGTTCTTCGTATCTCCTGCGATGAGGGAGGAGCCTCTGGTTTTATTGCCGGACGCGCGCTGTGGAAAGAGTCAATCGGTATGAGCGCGAGCGAACGCGCCGAGTTCTTCACGGAACAATCGGCGCCTCGTTTGGACGCATGCCGAGAGGCAATCAGTGGACGGGCCACGCCATGGACGCACGCGACGACGGGAGCGAGGTAGGTATGCCGCTATTAGAGGCACGAGGCATCGTTCGAACCTACGGGCAGGTGGTCGCGCTCGATGGGTGTGATTTCGATGTCGAGCCGGGTGAGGTCACGGCATTAATCGGTGACAACGGCGCCGGAAAAAGCACGTTGATCAAGATCATGTCCGGGACCGAGGAAATGGAAGAGGGCCAGATCCGCTTCATGGGTGAAGACGTCACCATGAGTAGCCCCTCGGTTGCGCGTGACCTCGGCATCGAGACGGTTTTCCAGGATCTCGCGCTGTGTCCTCACCTGGACCCGGTGCGCAACCTCTACCTCGGTCGTGAGGTACGTAAGCGTGGCCCCCTAGGCTGGTTTGGCTTCATGGACAACAAGATGATGCGGGAGAAGTCCAGCGATGCCTTCGCTGACCTGGGTGCCACCGTGCGTGCACTATCGGTGCCGGTGGGGGACATGTCCGGTGGACAGAAGCAAAGCGTGGCCGTGGCTCGCGCAGCATCCTGGGCGAACAAGATCATCTTCCTCGATGAGCCGACAGCAGCCCTCGGAGTTGTCCAGACCCAGAATGTTCTCGATTTGATTAAGCGGGTGCGCGATAAGGGCATCGGAGTGGTGTTTATCTCCCACTCGATGCCTGAGGTACTCGGCGTCGCGGACCGTGTCCAGGTTCTGCGCCGTGGTCGACGCGTCGCGACCTACCAAGCGGCAGACACATCGCTCGAAGAACTCGTCGGTGCCATGACGGGTGCGTTGGATGAGGAGGCGGTGTGACAGCGACCCGGGAAGCCCAAGCAGAGGAAATCGTCGCCGACAACAACCGCGGCGTCATCCGCAGCATTACGCGCGCTCAAGCAACCCAAATCGTCCTTGTCCTCCTCGGCATGATGGTGCTCTTCACCATCATCAACCCGGACGCCTTCTTGAGTGTCTTCAACTTCCGATCAATCATCGTCAACGCCTCCATCTTCATCATTTTGGGAGTGGGCGTCACCTTCGTGATCGTCACTGCAGGGATCGATCTGTCCATCGGCTCGGTCCTGGTCTTCGCCAGCGTCATGTCGGCCCTGGTGATGGAGAGTCTGGGCACCGAAGGATGGGCTATCGCGGCGGTCGGCGCTGTGGTGGCGGTGCTCGCCGGTGCGCTCTGGGGGCTCATCAACGGCTTCCTGATTGCCAAAGCGAATGTTCCCGCCTTCATCGTCACGCTGGGCACCATGGGTATGGCCCTGGGTATTTCGCAGGTCATCACCGGCGGCATCGATCTATACAACGTGCCGGAGGTTCTCGTAGACACCGTCGGCTTCGGAGACATCGTCTGGCAGATCCCCACACTCGCGGTGATCGCACTCGTGATCGCCGTATTGGGCGGCATATTGCTGCACAAGACCAAGTTCGGGCTCTATACCTACGCTCTCGGCTCCAACATGGAGGCGTCTCGGCGTATTGGTATACGGGTCGATAAGCAGTTGATCTGGGTCTACATCGTCTCAGGCGTGTGTGCCGGGATCGGCGGCTATCTCAGCCTCGCGCTCTACCAGCAGACCACGATCGCAGGTAACTCGCTCACCAACCTGGCTGTTATCGCCGGTGTTGTGATCGGCGGTACGAGCTTGTTCGGCGGTGTCGGAACCATCTTCGGCACGGTGATCGGCTTGCTCATCCCGGTCACCTTGCGTCAAGGATTTGTCATCAGTGGTGTTCAGGCCTTCTGGCAGGAGGTCGTCGTAGGAATCTTCCTGATCGGCGCTGTCTACATTGACGGTGTCAGGCGGGCGAGGGCCCGCCGATCATCAGGGAAAAACCCCAAACCGATGGCCATAGGGGGCCTGACGATTGGGTCAACAAGGAAAGAGGGAAATAGTGAGTAGAGCAACTGTGAAGCGGGCCGTTGCAGGCGCGCTCAGTGTTGGTCTTCTCGGAGGTCTCGGCCTGGGTATTGCGCCCGGGGCGATGGCTGCCGGGGAGAACATCACCTTCATCCAAGGCGTCAAGGGTGACGGCTTCTACATCACCATGAATTGTGGTGTGAAGGCTGCAGCCAAGAAAGCAGGCGCCAAGGTAAAGACCGTCGGACCGGAGAAGTTCGACGCCACGCTGCAGAAGCCGATTCTCGATGCCGTCATCGCATCGAAGCCGGACGCCATCCTCATCGCACCCAACGATGTGAAGGCTATGCAGAAGCCACTAGAAAAGGCCAAGAAGGCCGGTATCGAGGTGGTCCTCGTTGACACAACCGTCAACAAGCCCAGGAAGGTCGCTGTGTCGGAGATTTCCTCCAACAACTACGCCGGTGGTGCCGCTGCTCTCAGGGCAATCAAGAACGCCGGGGTAAGCAGCGGCAAAGTCATGGGCATCGGCGTCCGGCCGGGCATCAGCACCACAGACGCTCGCGATGCGGGCTTCAAGGATGCAGTGGCGAAGGACAGCAACTTCGAGTTCATCGGCCAGGAGTACTCGCAGAACGAGCCCGCGATCGCGGCTCAGATCACCACGGCAGCCATCGCGGCCAACCCTGATCTGAAGGCCATCTTCGCGAGCAACCTGTTCTCCGCACAGGGCGCTGCTACGGGTATCAAGCAGGCCGGCAAGGAAGGCGAGATCATCGTCATCGGATTCGACGCCGGCCCCGACCAGATCAAGGCCCTCAAGGACGGCACCGTCCAGGCCCTGATCGCTCAGAAGCCCTACAACATCGGAACGCAGGGTGTTACCCAAGCTCTGCGCGCCATCAAGGGCAAGAAGAACAAGAAGAAGATCACGACTGGATTCACGATCATTACCGATAAGAACGTGAACACCAACTTCGGAAAGAAGGCGGCTTACCGCTCGAAGTGCTAACCGAAGCAAGAACGCGAGGGTGGGGTCGACCGGTGATCGGCCCCACCCTTCGCTTGACGGCATGCCCGTAGGCTGGTCGCCATGACGACGTCGTCGCCCCTACGTGTGGGAGTCACCGGAGCCGGCGGCCGCATGGGCGGCGCCGTGGTGGAGGCTGTGTCGGCCGCACCGGGCATGGAGTTGGCGGCGGCCATCGACATCGGAGACTCCCTCGATGAGTTGGTCGCGCAGTCATGCGATGTGGTCATTGATTTCACGACCCCCGACGCGGTGATGGGGAACCTGGAGTTCGCCATCGGTGCCGGAATGCACTGCGTGGTCGGCACCACCGGGTTCGACGACGAACGCCTCGCCCGCGTGAAGGAGTGGACGGCCGGGCACCCTGATGTTGGAGTACTGATCGCCCCGAACTTCAGCATCGGTGCTGTCCTGATGATGCACCTATCTGCGCTCGCCGCCCGCTACTTCGAATCGGTGGAGATCGTGGAGTTGCATCACCCGGACAAAGTCGATGCGCCCTCGGGCACGGCCGCGCACACCGCTGCGGCAATCGCCCACGCGCGCGCGGATCTACCACCGGCCCCCGACGCGACAGCGAGCCAACTCGACGGTGCTCGGGGGGCTCGAGTAGANGNCATCCCCGTGCATTCGATCCGACTGCGTGGTCTGGTCGCGCACCAGGAGGTCTTGTTCGGCGGGCCGGGAGAGACGTTGTCCATTCGACACGACTCCCTCGACCGTGGTTGCTTCATGCCGGGCGTGATCCTCGCGGCTCGCCGCGTGGGTGACCACCCGGGTGTCACGGTGGGGCTCGCCGACTACCTCGATTTATAGGCGTCACCGCTGATGACCAAGGCGTGGGTGTGGCTCATCACCGCGGCGATGGTGATTGCCAGCATCGCTTACGCCGTGATTGCCGCGAGTCGAGCGTGGATTCTGTTGGTATCCAAAGATCCGCTGCAGACTGGCCTTGCCGTGGCAATCATTGTTATTCCGGTGATCGGACTGGCCCTCATCCTTCGTGAACTCTGGTTCGGCTGGCGCACGCGCCAGATGGGNCAGACGCTGGCCGCCGAGAACGCCCTTCCCACCTACGACGGCGACCTCACGCCGTCCGGACGACCCACCAAGGCCGACGCCGACCGCAACTTCGAGCGGTACGCCCAGGAAGCTGGGGACAACAGTGAGGACTGGCGCGCGTGGTTTCGGTTGGCGGTGGCTTACGACGACGCACGGGATCGCAAGCGCGCCCGCGCGGCGATGCGCCAAGCATCGAACCTGTATGTCCGCTCGCTACGGAGCTAGGCCGGCACCGCGTAGGACCGCGGCCGTCGCCGCGGCAACGAGAATCACGACCAAGAAGGGGGCGCGCAAAGCCAGCGCAACGATGGCGGCTGCGAGTCCGGCGACACGGGCGTCGACCGTCACGGCGCTACCGGTGGAGAACGTCTGCACACCGACCAGCGCCGCCAGCAAAGCGATCGGCAGTATCGCCGTCAGTCGCTGCAACCGCGGGTTGTCCAGCACTCGCTCCGGGATGACGTACCCGGAGAGTTTCAGGAGGTAGGCCCCGAGGGAGCCGACGATCACGGCGGGCCAGATCATGCGCGTCTCCTGGCCATCAAGCGCTCGGCGACGAGCGCGACCAGCACCGCGGACAGGACGGGAAGCCCCGGACGCAGCACAGGAACAAGAGCAATCGCGACCGCTGCGCTCACCAGGGCCAGGGCGATTGTGCTCCGGTCGCGCAGGCGCGGCCACAGCAGCGCGATGAATCCGGCCGGCACCGCAGCGTCCAAGCCCAAGGTGCGCGGGTCATCGAGCGCTGCCGCCCCGAGTGCACCGATGAGCGTCCCCAGATTCCACAGCACGTAGATGGCGATGCCGGTGGCCCAGAACGCGTGCCGGGCTTGCGGCGAACCTTGCGGATAGCGAATCGCCATCGCGGTCGACTCGTCGATGGTGAGCTGGGCTTGGCCCATGGTGCGCACGATCGATGGCCGGCGGCGCGTCGTCACGAACGAGCGCAGACTCAGTGCATACAAGGAATTGCGTGCGCCCAGCAAGAGAGCAGTCACGACGGCGACGAGGGCGCCACCGCCGGTACCAAGGATTCCGACCAGGGCGAACTGCGATGCCCCGGTGAACATTCCCAGACTCAGAAACTGCGTCTGCCACACGTCGAGACCGCTGGCCACAGAGATCGCGCCGAAGGACAGCCCGTACGCCCCGGTGGCGACTCCGATGCCAACGGCGTTGACGGTGATGGGGCGCAGTGATTCGTCAGCGGTCAGAACGCACCTGCTGGCGTAAGCCCNTCGCGTGTNAGGATCGCGAANACGTCCTCGATCGCAGAGCGGGCGGCNGGTANGTCGGCATCGACCGAATCCAACCGCAGCCGCCGAGNAAGAACNTCATCGGTATCCAGGGCTCCCTCGTGCAAGATCGCGTGGGCGACATCGACGCGGGAGGCGCTCGTGTGTGGGGTGATGGGCGCGAGGGCCGCCGGTGGATCCGGGAACAGAGCCGAGAGTCCTCGAACGCGCGCTGCTTCCGCCCCGTAGCGCATCGTGAAGGGATCGGCGTCGAAGAATCCAGGGGAGCGATCAGGGGTACCGGGTTGTGCGCCGACCAGGGCGATCGAGCGCGTCCGGCAGGGCCGGTCGGTGATCATGTCGACCGCATCTTCGGCCATTCGNCGGTANGTGGTCAGTTTGCCNCCNGTCACCGTGATCGNTCCGGTGCTCGATNGAGACACCANGTGCTTGCGNGAGACATCCGATGTTGTGTCGNCGCTGAGATCGTCNGGATCCTNCATCGAGACGAGTGGTCGGAGCCCGGCGAACGTGCCGAGCACATCGGCCGCGGTGAGTTCGGTTGCCAAGACTCGACTTACCTGGCGCAGGATCCAGGTGACCTCTTCTTCGGGCGCCTGGGGGACATCGTCGATGTGATCCACGCCGATATCGGTGATGCCGGCGAGAACGGTGCCATCGGGTCGCGGCAGCAGGAAGCAGTAGCGGGCGTCCATGCCGGGAACGGGAATGGTCAGCGCTGCCCGCGGCGAGCCGAGTCGACGGGCGTCGAGCACGACGTGTGTTCCGCGCGAGGGGCGCACGTGGACGCGTGGGTCGAGNTCCTCGGCCCAGACACCGGTGGCGGTGATGACATGACTGGCGGACACGTCGACGCTGGTGCCGGACACGCGGTCNTGTAGTNGAACGCCGTGGGGGTGGATGNCCGTTGCCTCCACCTTGGTCAGGATCGATGCNCCGAAGGNGGCGGCGGTGCGCGCNACNGCAACCACCAAGCGCGCNTCATCGTTCAATTGACCATCCCAGGCCATCACGCCGCCGCGCAGAGAGGGCGCATCGATGCACGGTGCGAGTGAGCGCACCTTGTTCCGAGAGATCCAGTGCGCGGGGGGTAGGACGTGGGCGGGGGTTCGCGCGCCAGCGCGCAGAAGATCCCCGGCGAGGAATCCGGCCCTGGTCACCGCCGCCGAGAGCATCGACGTGTCGGTCATCACCGGAACGATCTGCGGCAGCGCCCGAATGAGGTGCGGGGCGATGGTCGTCATCAAGTGACCGCGCTCGACGGCGCTTTCCCACGCCACGTCCGCATGACCGGTGGCCAGGTACCGCAACCCTCCGTGCACGAGCTTGCTCGACCAGCGAGAGGTGCCGAAGGCCAGGTCCTCGCGTTCGACGAGGACGGTTCGCAGCCCACGGCTGGCAGCATCCAGCGCAATCCCGGTGCCGGTGATGCCACCGCCGATGACGACGACGTCCACCGTCGGGCCGCCTGTGTGGCCGGTTGTCGCGCCGGCTGTGTGGTCACGTGTGTGGTCACGTGTGTGCTCGTGTGTGTGCTTGTCGAGTAGCGCACCCCACTCCCGTTGACGGCGCTCCCGCGAGAGATCCGAGGACGGATCACCGATCGGTACGTACGTCGTNTCCACGTCACCTCCGGAAGTAAGCGCTTTCATTATTCCTGACGGTACCCCCGGTGCTCGGTGCCTGCATGGCAGGCTTCGTGCTGTGGATCACGGGGCACCGCTGGGGGCGTGGGGCGAGGCGCCTTCGGGACGTGTTCTCGACCCCAGAACCGAAGCGTTCGCTCGTGCACGCCTGGGGGAGCCGCTCGGTGCCCCCGGCCCGAGCGAGACCGCCGGCAGGGGCGCTGGACAGACGGTTCACGACNACTCTGCCCTGACGCCCGAGCGGATGCACGCGTTATTCCCGGGCGTGGAGTGGAGTCTCGAGGCGTCCCTGCGTGCGCGGTTTTCGCGTGGGATGTCCTACCTGAACTTGATGAGTTGGCGGGCGGGGGATGTAGTTCGGCTACCCGACGCGGTGGTCTTCCCGACGAGTCACGACGACGTTCTTAAGGTGCTCGCCGCGTGCTCGGCGCAGGGCATCGCGGTGGTCCCCGTGGGTGGCGGAACATCGGTCACCGGTGGCGTGGACACTCCCAACCTCAACACGGTGGTGGTGTGCTCGCTGGATCGCATGTCCGAGGTGCAGAACCTGGACACCGAGTCCGGGATCGTCACCGTCCAGGCCGGTGCGACGGGCCCGCAACTCGAGTCCTACCTNAATGANCGCGGCTGGACCCTGGGCCACTTTCCGCAATCTTTCGAGCGAGCGACCATCGGTGGGTACATCGCGACTCGTTCATCCGGCCAATCCTCGAGCGGATACGGACGGATCGAAGACCTTCTCGTGGGTGCCGAGGTGGCCACCCCGGTCGGGACACTGTCGGTCGGTGGCTATCCCGCGTCCGCGACCGGCCCCGATCTGCGGCACGTCGTGTTGGGAAGTGAGGGTGCACTGGGAATCGTCACCTCCGCCGACCTGCGCGTGCGAGCGTTCCCGACGTTTCGCGAGTACTCCGCGGCGATCGTGCCCGGAGATTTCTCAGCGGCCACCCGTGTTGTTCGCGCGTTGACACGTTCACCGCTGCGACCCACGATCGTGCGGGCATCGGATGAAGCAGAAACGAAGGCGTTGCTGACGATATCGGGACCCGGCGGTGTGCTGGGTGGGGCCTTCTCGATGTACGTGCGCATGCGTCGAGCCCTTCCGGGTTCGTTGATCATCATCGGCTGGGAGTCCGAGTCGGCCACCACGCTGGCAGCCATGCGCGCCCTTGCCCGCGAGACCCTCGCCGACGCAGGTGCGGTGTCCATCGGTGGGCGCCCCGCTCGTTCGTGGGTCGCGTCCCGGTTCCTCGGCCCCTACCAGCGCGACGCGATGATGGATGCGGGATACCTGGTGGAGACCTTCGAGACCGTCGTGGTGTGGTCCGCGATTGACGACACCCACCACACGCTTGCCGAGGTTGTTCGCGCGGAGCTCGGCGACGACAGTTACGTCATGGCACACATCTCGCACGCTTACGAGGTGGGAGCCTCGCTGTATTTCACGGTCCTGGCCGGTGCGCGCAGCGACCCACGTGCATCAATGGATCGATGGCGGTCCGCGAAGGCCGCCATTATGGACGCGCTGGCCGAGTGCGGTGCCGCCGTCAGTCACCACCATGGAGTGGGGCGCGACCACCGCGACTTTCTGCCTGCAGCCATCGGCCCCGTTGGCGAGGACATCCTCCGCGCGATGAAAACAACCCTCGACCCCGGCTGGATCATGAACCCCGGCGCGCTGGTGACCCGTCCGGATGGACAGCAATCAGAGGGCACATGACGGCAACCGTCCGTAGCCTGATTGGTTTCGGTGCCGTCTGGCAAACTTTGTGGTCTGCCGGAGATCCGACGCTGCGCGGGACGGTGACCGCAAGGTTTCGCAATCTTGCATCGCTATTGTGAGGTGTCCGGCGACAGCGGGGGAGTCGCCGGATTCTTCTTTGCCCGAGCGCGCGAGTTACAAGTAGGCGCGCAGTCGTATTTGCCGCAGGGTCACCGGTGAGGCTCCGGCCGGGTCATCACTGTCTGTGTCGTCGTAAGCGATCTCGCGGTGGGCTCCATCGGAGTCGAACCCGGCGGATCGCAAGATGTGCAGTCGGTGATCGTCCGCGGCGGCGATCCACACGGATAGCGCACGAGCCCCGACGCTCGTTGCCGAATCAGCGAGCGCTGCCAGCAGCCGTGAACCGTGGCCTGCACCGCGCTGAGCGGGCAACACCTCCCAGGCCACGATCTCCACGGTGTCGGGGTCGGCATCGGTGTCAGTGTCCAAACACGGTGCGATGCCCGCGAATCCCACCAGTTCTCCGCCACGGGTAGCGACCACGAGACGGTGCGCGGGTCCGGGCGGAGCGATCACTGCCCGAGCCCAGGCGAGCTCGGCGTCGCTCGCGGTCACGGCGTCGAAGATGGATTCGGGCCACGAATAGTCGTGACGCCAGCAGGTCTCTTGCATCGTCGCAATGGCGGAGGCGTCGGCGGCTGTTGCCGGTCGCACGAAACCCGGCTCGCCGGAGCCTGGTGGATCACCCATCTGAATAGTCTCTCGCGGGTAGTGTTCTGAGGGTGCCTAACCTCCCCGACAGCAGCGATCACGACTCCTCCGACGCTTCCGACGCCAGCGATGCCAGCGGCGACATCACGTTTCGCAGCGACGTCACGGTGGAACTCGTCCGCGCGAGCGCTCGTGATGCCGATGTCGTTTTTGCCGCCCGCGTCTCGACTGTCGGTGAGTCCAGTGTCGAGGATGTCGATTCTGACGCGCAGCGTTCGGCGGGGCTGATCCGCTATTTGATGCGCGAGCGTCATGGAAGTCCGTTCGAGCACAACTCCATGACGTTCTTCGTGCAGGCGCCGATTTTCGTGTGGCGGGAACACATGCGGCATCGGATTGCCAGTTACAACGAGGAATCCGGTCGCTATCGCGAATTGCGTCCGATCTTCTACGTTCCGGACCAAACGCGGTCGGTGGTCCAGGACGGAAAGCCCGGAGCCTATGAGTTCCATCCCGGTACGCCAGAGCAGTACGCCGTTATCGACTCGGCAACCCGAGAATCCTGCGTGGTGGCCTACGACGCCTACCAGCGCATGCTGGATGCAGGGATTGCCCGGGAACTGGCGCGCATGGTGCTGCCGGTCACCATCTATTCGTCGGCTTACGTGACGATGAACGCGCGTGCATTGATGAACTTCTTGTCGTTGCGCAAGAAGAGTGACGATGCGACGTATCCGAGTTACCCCCAGCGGGAAATCGAGATGGTCGCGGAGGCGTACGAGGAGCATTTCGCTCGACTGATGCCGATCACCCACGAAGCTTTCGTGGCTTCCGGGCGCGTGGCCCCGTGATGCCGGTCAGCCGATAGCCTGACGGTCATGACCGAACACGCCTCATCCCGCGGAACTCCCTTCGGAGTCATGCTCACCGCGATGGTCACGCCTTTCGCGTCTGATGGCAGCCAGGACCTCGACGGTGCACAGGTGCTTGCTGCGCACCTGGTCGATCAGCTGGGCCACGACGGACTCGTGATCAACGGGACGACGGGTGAGTCCGCCACCAAGACCGACCAAGAGGATCGAGACCTGGTTGCCGCAGTCGTCGAGGCCGTCGGCGATCGCGCGTGGGTGGTGGCCGGTGTCGGCACGAACGACACCTCGCATTCCATCGCGAGCGCCAAAGCTGCGGCTGCAGCCGGCGCGCATGGCGTCATGGCTGTTGCCCCGTACTACAACCGACCCCCGCAGGAAGGCTTGATCGCCCACTTCCATGCGATCGCTGATGCCACAGACCTGCCTCTTTTGACGTACGACATCCCCAAGCGAACGGGTGTCGCCATCGAGACGGAAACCCTCGTGCGTATTGCCGAGCACCCGAATGTGGTGGCCAACAAGGACGCCAAGGGTGACCTCGACGCCACGCAGTGGGCGATGGCTCGCACGGACCTGGCGTGGTACTGCGGTGACGACATTTTGAACTTGCCGATGCTCATGCTCGGGGCGTCGGGGATGGTGTCGGTGGTGGGTCACGTCGTGGGGGACCGTCTCAAGGAGATGGCCCAAGCACTCGCGGCTGGAGACGTTTCCCGGGCCCGCGCCATCAACGCCGAACTGCTGCCCGTCTACACAGGTCTGTTCCGAACCCAAGGTGTCATCTTGACGAAGGCAGCCTTGCGCATGCAGGGCCTACCGGCGGGCGGCTTGCGATTGCCGCTCGTCGACGCGACCCCGGCCCAGGAGGAGCAGTTGCGTATCGACCTCGCCGGGGTGCGCGGCATCGGCACCTGACCGTGCAGCACGACGAGATTCCGTCGCCCGCGCCGCTGAAAGAGGGGGCGCTGCGGGTTCTTCCGATCGGCGGCTTGGGAGAGATCGGCCGCAATATGGCCGTTTTCGATTTCGATGGCTCGCTGCTCATCGTCGATTGTGGGGTGCTCTTTCCCGAAGAGTCACAACCGGGCGTCGACTTGATCCTGCCGGACTTCACTCCCATTGCGGAGCGGTTAGCCGATGTCGAGGCAATCATCCTCACGCACGGACACGAGGACCACATCGGAGCGGTTCCCTACCTCCTGCGGATGCGTCCTGATGTTCCGATCTACGGAAGCCGTCTGACGTTGGCGTTCCTGAAGGCGAAGACGACCGAGCACCGGCTGTCGCCGGACCTGCACGAAGTCAGTGATGGCGAGCAGGTTCAGGTGGGCCCGTTCGGCGTCGAATTCCTCGCCGTCAATCACTCGATTCCCGACGCCATGGCCGTGGCGATCACCACCGATGCTGGCCGGGTCCTGCACACCGGGGACTTCAAGGTCGACCAGCTGCCGTTGGACGGTCGGGTCACCGACCTCAACGGCTTCGCCCGCTTGGGTGATGAGGGAGTGGATCTGTTGATGATCGACTCCACCAATGCCGAGGTTCCGGGGTTCATTCCCAGCGAGCGGGACATCATGCCGGTCCTGGACTCCGTCTTCGCCAAGGCACGAGGTCGCGTCATCGTCGCGTCCTTCGCCTCCCACGTGCACCGCATTCAACAGATCATCGATATGGCCGTCGAGCACAGGCGGAAGATTGCCTTCGTCGGTCGGTCCATGGTGCGCAATATGCACATCGCCCGTGACCTGGGGTTCTTGTCGATTCCAGAGGGGACGTTGGTGTCGGCCGACGATCTGGCCGATCTACCCGACGACAAAGCGGTACTGATCTGCACCGGGTCGCAGGGAGAGCCGATGGCTGTTTTGTCGCGGATCGCCAATCGTGATCATGCGATTTCTGTCGGGCCCTCGGACACCGTGGTGCTGGCGTCGTCACTGATCCCTGGAAATGAAAACGCGGTCAATCGCGTCATCAATGGCTTGACCAAACTCGGCGCGTCGGTGGTGCATAAGGGAAATGCACTNGTGCATGTTTCCGGGCACGCGTCCGCCGGGGAGTTGCGCTTCGTCTACAACCTGGTGAAACCCCGCTTCGTCATGCCCGTGCACGGAGAGTGGCGACACCTGGTGGCGAATGCTGCGGTGGCGCAGAGTGTGGGCATCGACCCGCGCCGCATCCTCGTGGTGGATGACGGCGTCTCGGTCGATCTCGACGAGCAGCGGGCGGTGATCAGTGGATACACACCCGTTGGTTTCGTCTACGTCGACGGGTCGAGCATCGGTGACCTGACCGAAGCGTCCTTGAAAGACCGGCGGGTGCTCGGTGAGGAGGGGTTCATCTCGATCATCGCGGTCGTGGACATCGTGGCCGGCACCGTGGTCGCCGGTCCGGAAATCCACGAACGCGGATTCGGCGAAGAGGTCCTCTCCGAAGGAGTCGACGACGTCACCGGGAAGGTGCGCGAAGCACTCGAGCAGGCCCTCGCCGACGGAATCGACGACCCACACGACCTCCAGCAACGAATGCGGCGCGTGGTGGGTCGGTGGGTCAATGCGACCCACCGCCGCCGGCCGATGATCGTCCCGGTGGTTGTCGAGGCGTGAATCGGCGTGTCGGTCAGCGCCGGTCAGCGCCTGTCATGTCCGCAGCCGTTGACCGCCTNCTAGGCCAGGGGTGAAATACCCCTTTTTCCTGGTGCGCGTGTTACGCGTGTGACTACCGGGATTGTGTGCTTTCCGGCGCTAGCCTTCCTGCATGGCGTCTCGTACGTCCGCTTCCCCACGTTCGTCCCGTGCGCGTTCGGCAAGCGGCTCTTCCCGTTCCCGTTCTACGTCGCGTTCTACGTCCGGTTCGAAGTCGCGATCTCCTCGCCGAGCTCCCCGAAAAACCTCGAGCAGGTCTCGCGCATCGGGCACCTCCTCGAAGCGAACCCCCGCGCGCAGCAAGCCGCAGAAGCGTTCGGGGCGGTCGTCCTCGCCCGGGCTCTTCACCCGGGCGGTCATGGGGATTGGTCGCGGTATCCGGGCCGTGTGGATCGGGCTCGCGCACCTGGTGGGCTCGATCGCCCGAGGAATTGGACGGGGGGCACGTGATCTCGACCCCGAGCACCGCCGCGATGGTCTCGGGCTCGGACTGATCGCCGGGGCAGTAATCGTTGCCGCCGCTACGTGGTTTCGGGTAGAAGGCTGGTTCATTGCATGGTCAGGGACCATGTCGACGGCCATCTTCGGTGCCTTGGCGTGGATCGCGCCGCTCTGCCTTCTCGCGCTCGCGTGGCGATTCCTTCGCCATCCGGATCAAAACGCCACCACCGGACGCCTAGTGATCGGAACTTCGGCCGTCATCATCGGCGTCGTTGGCATCTGGCACCTCACGCGCACCTCTCCCACACCGTCGGATGGTGCAGCGGCGATGAACTCCGCCGGCGGCGTCGTGGGATGGATCGCGACAGCCCCCGTGGTTGCCGCCGTCGGGCCGATCGTCACCGGGGTCGTCCTCGCGATCGTGCTGTTATTCGGCATCTTGGTGGTCACCGGCACGTCCGTTCAGGCTATTCGGGGCTACGTCGCTGCCTGGTGGCGGTCGGTGCGGGGCGCGGCCTCGTTGCTGGTGCCGCCGGATCCAACCAAGGACGACGCGACCAAGGACGACCCGACCAACGATTCCTCGGGCGAGATGGACCTCGAAGACGATGGCGATGAGCTCGTCCTTCCCGGTCACGGACAAGAACTCATGGACGCCCCGGCGGCTCGCGACCTTCGGGACGCCGACGTTCTCCGCGATACGCCGCTGGTGGGGGATGAGCCGTTCGCCACGCCACTGCCCACCGACGCAGCATCGGACGATCGTCCCGCCGCCGGACTGTTCGTGCAGGCGGGGACCGGGTCTGCACTGGGCGCGATGTCCGGTCCGCTCGGCGCCGATGAGGACACCGACGTCATCCCGGCGGTCGGAGACAGCAGCGGTCCGGACGATGACACCCAAGCCCTCGCGCCCGTGCTGCATGGTGACGGCGCCGCAGCCAACGACGACACCGTGACACTGACGCCGGTAGATGCGGAAACCGCTGCCTCTGCTCCTGGCGCGGCCTCGGTCGCAGCCGCAGCCGCAGCCGCGGCGCCCGAGCCGGTGATCGATCCCACCCCTGAGGGGTCGCCTACGCAGGTGCCGGTGATGACCTCGGGCCGGTATCGACTCCCGAAGGCGGAGTTACTCAAGATCGGTGCGGGACACAAGAAGTCAACGCCGGCGAACGACCAGGTGGTCAAAGCCCTGCGTGAAGTTCTCGATCAGTTCGGCATCGACGCCGAAGTCTCCGGCTTCCTGCGGGGACCCACGGTGACGCGCTACGAGATCGAACTCGGACCGAGCGTCAAAGTCGAGCGGGTGACCGCCCTGAGCAAGAACATCGCCTACGCGGTGGCCAGCGCCGACGTGCGGATTCTGAGTCCGATCCCGGGTAAGAAGGCCATCGGTATCGAAATCCCCAACACCGACCGCGAACTCGTGGCGGTCGGAGATGTGCTGCGCAGTTCATCCGCGGCCGCCGATCAACACCCGATGGTCGTTGCGCTAGGCAAGGATGTCGAGGGGGAGTTCGTTGTTGCGAACCTCGCCAAGATGCCGCACATCCTCGTCGCGGGAGCCACGGGTGCGGGTAAGTCGAGCTGCATTAATGCATTGATCACATCGATATTGATGCGGGCAACCCCGGACGAAGTGCGCATGATCCTCGTGGATCCCAAGCGAGTGGAGTTGAGTGTTTACGAAGGTGTTCCGCACCTGGTCACCCCGATCATCACCCACCCGAAGAAGGCCGCGGATGCTTTGCAATGGGTCGTCGCCGAGATGGACAAGCGTTACGACGACCTTGCGCACTTCGGATTCCGGCACGTGGATGACTTCAATGCTGCGGTCCGAGCCGGGAAGGTGACAGCACCCGCAGGAAGCCAACGCGTCCTGCGGCCCTACCCCTACCTCCTCGTGATCGTGGACGAGCTGGCCGACTTGATGATGGTCGCCCCGCGAGACGTTGAAGATGCCATCGTTCGCATCACGCAACTCGCTCGGGCTGCTGGTATCCATCTCGTCTTGGCCACCCAGCGCCCCAGCGTCGACGTCGTCACCGGGCTCATCAAGGCCAACGTTCCGTCGCGGCTCGCGTTTGCCACCTCCAGCCTCGCCGACTCTCGGGTCATCTTGGATCAGCCGGGCGCCGAGAAGCTGGTGGGTCAAGGTGACGGCCTCTTCCTGCCTATGGGAGCGAACAAGCCGGTGCGGATCCAAGGAGCGTTTATCGCTGAGAAGGAGATTCGCGGCATCGTTCAACACTGCAAGGATCAAACCGAGGCCCACTACCTCTCCGAGGTCACGTCTCCCGCCGCAGCGAAGAAGGAGATCGACGAGGACATCGGCGACGACCTCGATGTTCTTCTGCAAGCCGTCGAACTCGTGGTGAGCACCCAATTCGGCTCCACATCGATGTTGCAACGCAAGTTGCGCGTGGGATTCGCCAAGGCCGGACGGCTGATGGACCTGATGGAGTCCCGAGGAGTCGTCGGACCGAGCGAGGGATCCAAGGCGCGGGAGGTTCTGGTCAAGCCCGAGGATCTCGACGCCGTTCTTGCCTCTCTGCGCGGATAGTCTTCGACGACACGCAGCCGGAGTTCGCTCAGCCGGAGTTCGCTTAACCTCTTGCCTGTTGACGCTCTTACTGTCACCCTTAGCGCACGAAGAATGTCGATACCCACGTCGATACCCACGTCGATACCGACGTCGAAACCGATCAGGTGGAGGCCCCATGGTGGGAGAGCGCATCACCGATGCCCGCCGTTCTCGTGGGCTGAGCATCGACGACGTGGCGGCCACGACGCGGCTGCGGCCCTTGACGATCGAGGCGATCGAGGACGACGATTTTTCGCTGTGCGGGGGAGACAGTTACGCCATCGGACATCTCCGGATAATCGCTAAGGCGGTTGGCCTTGATGGCGACGACCTCGTTTCGGCATACCGTCGGCGGTAAGTGCAGCCTGTCGGCGGCCGATTACCGGGTTGCGTCGTTGTTGCGTCGACTTGTTGTTGGGTTATAGCGTCCCGCAGGGCCGACCGTCACGGCACTCACCCGGGCCGTCCGTAGGCTGTAGGGATGCCCCCCGCCAAGAAGGTTGCGATTGTCACGCTGGGCTGCGCGCGAAACGAAGTGGACTCCGAGGAGTTGGCGGGGCGACTGTCGGTCGGTGGCTGGGATCTGGTCGAAAATACGGAGTCGGCGGACGCGGTGCTGGTCAACACCTGTGGGTTCATCGAAGCGGCGAAACAGGAATCTATCGACACAGTGCTTTCGCTCGCCGGTGATGATGCGCCTGCGGTGATTGCGACGGGTTGTCTTGCCGAGCGGTACGGCACCGAACTCGCCGCCAGCCTGCCCGAGGCGCGTGCGGTTCTCGGCTTCGACGACTATCCCGAGATCGCGGCGCGACTGGATGCGGTGATGCGAGGACAGGACGTTCCCGCGCCCGTTCCGACCGATCGCCGGACCTTGTTGCCGCTGAGTCCGGTTGCGAGATCGGACGCCAGATCGGACGCCAGATCGGATGTCGGGAGGGATNCNAGTNCGGGNGCGGCGGNGGACGGATCAACAGGCGAGCCGCACGGCTACAGCCCTCCGGTACCCCGCATTCGTTTGGGCACGGGACCGGTGGCTTCGGTCAAACTGGCAAGCGGCTGCGACCGGAGGTGTGCCTTTTGTGCGATCCCGCGCTTTCGCGGATCGTTCGTGTCCCGCACGCCGTCGGAGATCGTCTCCGAAATGGGAGAGATGGTTGCCGCCGGAGTCCGGGAGGTAATTCTGGTCTCCGAAAACACCACGTCGTACGGAAAAGACCTGGGGGATATGCGACTGCTGGAGTCGTTGCTCCCCGACTTGGCGGCCGGCACTGGTGTCGACCGTATTCGCTTGTCCTATCTGCAACCGGCCGAGATGCGCCCGGGCTTGGTTGCCGCCATCGCGGGCAGTGCGGGGGTGGCGGACTACTTCGACTTGAGTTTCCAGCACGCGAGCCCGCGTGTGTTGCGAGCCATGCGCCGCTTCGGAGGCACGAAGGATTTCCTCGAGTTGATCGAGGCCATCCGGACGCTTTCACCCACCGCGGGGATACGCAGCAACGTGATCGTCGGGTTCCCGGGTGAAACCGACGAGGACGTTGATGAGTTGGCGGTCTTCCTGGAAGCCGCGCGCTTGGATGCGGTCGGTGTCTTCGCCTATTCCGACGAAGACGAAACGGAAGCCGCGGGCCTGGACGCCAAGGTGCCCGAGGACGTCATCGAGGCTCGTCGATCGCGACTCGTGGACCTGGTGGACGAATTGATGGAGCAAAGGGCCGCCGAGCGCATCGGCGAATCGGTGCGCGTGCTCGTGGAGTCGGTCGACGACGGAGTCCCCTGTGGTCGGTCTGCCCACCAAGGGCCAGACGACGGCGCGTGCTTCCTTGTCAATAGCGATGCCGAGGTGGGCGAGTGGGTCGACGGTCAGGTCGTAGAGAACGAGGGCGTTGACTTGTGGGTTCGNCCGTGACGTGGAACCTGCCCAATGTTCTCACAGTGGCGCGCCTGGTGTGTGTACCGATTCTCGCCTGGTTGTTGGCGCTCGATGAGTCCTGGGCACGGGACACCGCCGCGATCGTTTTCGTTGCTGCCGCGGTCACCGACTTCTTCGACGGAGCCATCGCACGCCGCCGCGGCATCACCTCACGCTTCGGTGCACTCGNCGACCCAATAGCGGACAAGGCCCTGATCGCGGTCGCTCTGCTCGGGCTGTCGATCGTGGGGGAACTGCCCTGGTGGATAACCGTGGTGATCCTGGGTCGAGAGATCGGGGTGACGATCGTGCGGTTCGCCGTTGTGCGCCACGGGGTCATTCCGGCCAGTCGGGGTGGCAAAGTCAAAACGGTGCTGCAGATCGTGGCGATCTTCCTGTATCTCGCGATTCCACCGGAGGTTGTCGCGGACGCCTGGTCCGCCATCGCAGCTGCGGTGATGGTCGCTGCGGTCGTGATGACGGTTATCACCGGAATCGACTACCTGCGACGGGCCTATGCCATCTCCCGATCGGCATCCCGTGAGTGCTGACCTCCCATCGTCGGAGCCGGTGCTCCTCGATGAGCTCGCAGAGCGCCTGGTTCAGCGTCTGCGGGAACGGTCCTGGACCATCGCCACCGGAGAGTCCCTGACGGCAGGCCTGGTGTCCTCGACAATCGCTTCGGTGCCGGGCTGCTCGGCCGTCTTCCGAGGGACAGTCGTCGCATACGCGCCGGAGGTCAAGACCGAGGTACTGAATGTGCCCGAGGAACTGCTGAGGCAGGGAATTGTGACCGAGGAGGTCGCACGTGCCCTCGCCGAGGGTGCGCGCTCGCGATTGGGGGCCACCGTGGGGATCGGGACGACGGGGGCCGCCGGGCCGGATGGCCACGACGGGATGCCGGCCGGAACCGCCTGCATTGCGGTATGTAGCCCCTCGGGGGAGCGGGTGCGAACACTGCGCGTCACCGGGGATCGGTCGCAGGTTCGACACGCGGTCACCCAGGCCGCTGTGGAGGCGGCGCTAGAAACTCTCGAAGCCGGGGAATAGTTCAGGCCCGACAGGCGTTCTCCCCTGTGTAGACCCGAGAAATCCCCTGCACAGCCGGCTGCAGGTTCGCCGTGACGCAGGCCTGCCTGGGCGGCAACCCGCCCTGTGCGGTTAAGGTGGGGGATCACGAGCAAGGAGGTGGCAGAGTGATTGTCATGCGCGAAGTCATCGGCGAGGAACTGCGTCGTCGCCGACAAGATCAAGGACGCACGCTGCGTGAGGTGTCCGGAGCCGCCGCCGTTTCCCTGGGCTACCTATCCGAAGTGGAACGGGGCCACAAGGAGGCGTCGTCCGAACTGCTCGCGGCCATCTGCGATGCGCTCGAGGTTTCGTTGTCGGAATTGCTGGCGTCGGTCAGCACGCACGTCGCGCAAGCCGAGCTTCAACACACCGCCCCCACCACGCGACTTCCGCAGATGGTCCTCCCGGATGGTGCGGTCGCGCAGCGGCGCCTGTCCTAGCTCCGTCGGTCGTCGATCACGGGCCCGATGAGGGCTGCGTTCCCACCTGACAACGAGGGCACCAAAAGATCGGCTGCTCGTTAGGGCGTTGCTGTCCCACACCGTGCTGAGAGCGAATGGGCGTGCCGCAGCGCCGGCATGTGCTCCTGTTTTTTCCATAGACGAAGTGCGCCTCCCGCTCGTCACCTGTGGTGGCTTGCGACGATCGGTCCCGGTTGCGCATCATCAAGGTGCGAGCAATCGCCAAGGTGGAGGCCACCTCGTCGTCGGATATGTCCTCCACATGAGTGAAAGGGGTGATGCCCGCGAGAAACAACGTTTCGCAGCGATAGATGTTGCCGATGCCGGCGACCACCCGCTGATCAACGAGCACGTCACCAATCGATCGTCCCGCGCAGGCACGAACATTGTCTGTGGCACGGCCGGCGTCCCACGAGTCATCGAGTATGTCCGGGCCTAAGTGCCCAATGACGTCTGCTTCTCGCTTGGTGGGCAGAACGAGAACATCGTGCAACCGATACCCCACGGCTGCTGCATCACCGGAGTACAAGACCAAGCGGACCGCATGCATCGGTCCGCCCTTCCAGCGCTGCCCGGTGCGGTAGATGTGCCACGAACCATCCATTCGAAAGTGCGTATGTAACGACGTTTCGTTGGAGAAGCGAAACAGCAGATGCTTACCTACCGGGCGTACGCCCAGACAGTCGATACCCGCGAAGTCGATTGTTGCCAGCGACGGCAAGCGAACGTCGCTGCGGTCGATACGACGGCCAGCCAGGAGGGCGTCGAGACGCTTGGCAGCCAAATAGACGGTGTCACCTTCCGGCATGACTCTCCCAGCGCCAGCCGCGCGGAACGGGGGAGAGCCCGGCGGTTCGTGCGGCCTGATTCCACATGTCATGCGTTGGAGCGTCGATCAACGACTGGGCGTTGACGGTCGTGAGGGTGGCACGGGACTTCTCGGTAAGCACCGCACGCGCGCGAGAGAGCGATGCCAGAACAGCGGTGGCATGTTCGACCGTGTCGATCCCCCACGCCTCGAGATGAGACCCGTTGGGGTCAAGCCATGCTCGTGTCTTGGTGCCGCAGCGGGCGACTATGGACCCGGCCCGTCGAGAGGCGCGGCGCGATTCCTCCGGCCACGGCACCAGCGAGCCACACGGGTTCGCCGGGTCAACGGAGAGCATGGTCACCAGTGAGGCATCGGCCAACGAGGACGAAGCGTCGCGAATGGCATCCACTGTGTCTGCAAGGGCGAATTGTGCGCCGCCGGCACCTTCGATCGCGTAGATGCGCTGACAGATCCCCGCATCTGCAAGCGTCGATAAGACGGGGTACTGACCGGCGAATCCACCCACCGGCTCTTCACTGGCGACCGCTGGGCGTGTGACCACCGCCCATCGTTCGAGGAGTAGACCCGCGTACTCGGCCGCGATTCGCTCATGAGAACCGGTGTCGGTGACCTCGGTTGCGGATACGCCGGGCGCCAGGAACCAGCGCGGGTCGGCGGATGTGGCGCCGGAGGTGGTCGCTAGGCGGGTGCGTCGCGGGAGAGGTGCGGCTCGACGCCGGGTGGACCCACCCCTTGCGGTGCGTGGACGCGGGCGCGGAGACCTGCGGCCATGAACCCGTGCGTGAACAAACGACCAGGAATCGCAGGAGATCCATCCTGCTCGGAACAGTTGCCACAGGGTCGCCTCGACGGTGTCCATCGACACGACGGTCCCCGCAGAGACGAGCGAGGCATGTACTGAGTCGCTAAGAAAGGCACCCCCGCCTGCCAGTACGTTGAGGATCGAGCGATCGATGTCGTTGAGTTCGTGATACCCGGCATCGTCCACGGTGGGGTGCGATCCGCGCAGCATCGAACGAATACCGGCGGCTATCGGTGTCGGCGCCCACGCGATGCGAGCATCTCGGCTACCCATCTCACCCATCGACCAGACGGTCAGGTCTCCCGCGGTCAACAGGGCATCAAGATCGGTCAGTGTCGCCTTCGGAACACGCGAGCGGATGATCCCCAGGGTCGACGAGGCAGGGAGTACGAGTCCGCTGAGGCGATCGACGGCGTCGACGATGCTCTCCTCGGGTGTACCACGGGAAGTGATGTCTTCCTGCGGTGCGGTTACGTCGCGGGTAACCGGCTCGCGTGCGTTCGACTCGTGGATCCCTGATTCGACTACACCGTGCCAGCGGGGGAGGAACGCGGCGTACTGCGCGAGACCAACGGGCTCGATCTCCTCACGGAGTCGAGCCACCGACCGTCGTCGGATTCGACGCAGCACCTCCGGATCGCAGAACTCACGTCCATGTCCCCCGGGCCGGAACTCGCCGGCGAGAAGGCTGCGCTGCGCCAACAGGTCGTTGAGAGCGGATTCCACGACTGCCACGGGGAGGCCGAAATGCTCGACGACGTCGGGTAGGCGAAAGGGTCCATGCGTTCGAGCAAAACGATGCACCATTCCCACGAGTGGTCCGTCTCCAGCGACGAGGTGGGCGTCGGGGATTCCCGGTGGCAGTACAACTCCGAGAGCATCGCGCAGACGCCCGGCATCCTCGATGGCGGCCCAACACCGGCGACCGCCAACGGTCACCGTGATCGCCCGTCGAGCCGAGACCAGTTCGTCGAGCCACACAGATTCAACACCGCATCGCTGCGCGGTATCTGTGTCGAGTGGGCCGAGGAGCCTCAGAAGATCAGCGGCATCCTCCAGGGATCGGGCTCGGGTGTGTGGAGCCTGAAAGGACACCTCATCCTCGACCTCGGCGATGGCGTCGGCGTCGAGAAGGCTACGAAGTTCCGAGGTGCCGAGCAGGTCTGCGAGGAGCTCGGTGTCGATCGAGAGGGCTTGAGCGCGACGCTCCGCAAGGGGGGCATCGCCTTCATACATAAAGGTGGCGACGTAGCCGAACAGCAGAGACCGCGCGAACGGACTGGGGTGGTCTGTCGTCACGGTGGTTACGGTGACGTCGTTGGATTGAATGCGTTCCAGCAAAGAGATCAACCCGGGAAGGTCGTAGACGTCGTGGAGACACTCGCGCATGGTCTCCAGCACGATCGGGAAATCGGGATAGTCAGCGGCCACCTGTAAGAGAGCGTTCGCTCGCTGGCGTTGCTGCCATAGCGGGCTTCGCCGGTCGGGGCGCCGGCGCGGTAACAGCAGTGACCGTCCGGCACACTCGCGGAAACGTGCCGCAAACAGAGCAGACCCCGACACCTCGTCCTGCACCATCTGCTCAAGGCCGACGGTATCGATGTCGAGTGANTCGACGACCTGCGCAAGCACATGCTCACCCTCNGTGGTACCGCCGAGAGGGCCACCGAAGTCACTGCCCGACGAGCGGACATCGCCAGCCGAATCGCCAGCCGAATCGCCAGCCGCATTGTCAACAGGATCGAGAGCATGAACGTAGTCGGGGAGGCGGATGACAATCCCGTCATCCGCGTGCATTACCTGGGGATCAATNCCCAAACGATCACGCAAGTTCTGTGCCAGCACCAAGGCCAGGGGTGAATGGACTTTCGCTCCGTAGGGGCTGTGGAGGACAACACGCCAGTCACCGATGTCGTCGCGGAAGGCCTCAATCAACAGGTTGCGGTCGTCGGGAACAACTCCGGTGGCCTGCTGTTGCTCATCGAGGTAGATCTGAAGGGCCGCTGTCTTGGGCTTGGGGGATCGAATCGTGTGCCCAATTGCTTCCGCTAACTGTGCGGGACGACCTGCGGAGTCTCCGTGCCAGAAGGG
>FUFK010038063.1_pt1 | contig 39402 bp, 32 predicted proteins | sample 1021851 | NCBI WGS metagenome assembly FUFK01 (sample SAMEA51879418, study PRJEB19060) | metagenome
TGGCCTCGGTGCCGTCCTCGTCGGTCACGTCGAGCTGATGCGCAATGATGTTCTTTTTCGCGGAGGCGAGNTCNTCAAGCGGCTCACGGCGACGTCCNCAGACATGGACCTCGGCGCCGGTGTTNGCGAACTCGACCGCCAGAACNCGGCCAAGTCCGCTNCCGCCGCCCGTGACAAGAACCNTTCTGTGCGACAGATCCACATTGCCCTCCCCATTCTNGGTCTTCATTCCATCTCCGTCCAATTGGCNCGCCCCNGACCAAGCAGGTCAGACGCGAATNCCGAATCCTTCGCCGCGTTCCGACAGTCTTTGCAACTGGTCCCGGCCCGGAAGATAGGGGTCCGGCCAGGTTGCAGCATCGTCACCGAGCGCCGCCGCCGCATGAAGNGTCCAGTAGGGGTTGGCAAGATGTGGCCGCGCCAGACAGACGAGATCGGCCCGACCGGCCATCAGGATGGAATTTACATGGTCGGGCTCGTAGATGTTGCCAACCGCCATGGTCGGAATGTTGCGCTCGTTGCGAATGCGGTCTGAAAAGGGAGTCTGGAACATCCGCCCGTAAACGGGCCGCGCCTCGATGGAGGTCTGTCCCGCNGACACGTCGACGATATCGACACCGGAATTGCGGAACGCCTCCGCGATCTCGACCGCCTCGCTTCCGTCGACGCCGTTGTCGCCNGTCCAGTCGGTCGCCGAGATGCGCACCGACATCGGCTTTTCCGCGGGCCAGACGGCACGCATCGCGGCAAACACCTCGAGAGGGTAGCGAAGGCGGTTCCCCAGGCTGCCGCCATAGTCATCGGTCCGGATATTCGACAGTGGGGAAATGAAGGAGGAAATCAGGTAGCCGTGCGCAGCGTGAAGCTCGACCATGTCGAAGCCGCATCTCGCCGCCATCCGTGTCGCGGCGACGAACTGCTCGCGCACAATGTCCATGTCTTGCCTGTCCATGGCTTTTGGCATCGCGTTGCCAGGTGCCCATGCAATGGCAGATGCGGACAGCAACGGCCAGTTTCCGTCCTTNAGCGGAGCGTCCATCTCCTCCCATCCTACCTGGGTCGACCCTTTGCGCCCGGCATGTCCGATCTGCATGCAGAATTTCGCATCGGTTTCGGCATGGACAAAATCTACGATCCGCTTCCAGGCTGTCTCCTGTTCTGGGGCGTAAAGACCTGGACAGCCGGGTGTGATCCGTCCCTCGGCGCTGACGCAGGTCATTTCGGCATAAAGCAGACCGGCGCCGCCCTTTGCGCGTTCCCCGTAATGCACCATATGCCAGTCGGTGGGGAGGCCGTCGACGGCCTTATATTGCGCCATCGGCGAGACGACCAGCCGGTTCTTCAAATGCATGTCGCGAAGCCGGTAGGGGGCGAACATTGGCGCACGATGGACACCATTGGCGCCGGCCTGCTGCTGGAACCACATTTCCGCTGATTTCAGCCACTCGGCGTCGCGCATGCGAAGGTTTTCGTGCGAGATACGCTGCGATCTTGTGAGGAGCGAGTAATTCAACTGAACAGGATCGAGATGCAGATAACGCTCCACATCCTCGAACCATTCGGTTGAGTTCCGGGCAGCGGACTGCAGCCTCAGCACATCGAGCCGCCGGTCTTCTTGGTATCGCGAAAAAGCCGTTTCCAGACGGTCCTCGCTGTGTATCAGATCTGCGAGGGCAATGGCTGATTCTAGCGCCAACTTGGTTCCCGAACCAATGGAGAAATGTGCAGTTGCCGATGAATCGCCCAGCAGAACGACATTGCGGTGGAACCAGGTCTCGCAAAGCACCCGATTGAAATTCAGCCATGCCGAGCCGCGAAGATGGCGGGCATTCGACATAAGCCCATTGCCGTCGAGATGGGCGGCAAAAATCCGTTCGCAGGCGGCTATACTCTCGTCCTGCGACATTGATCCGAACCCCCAGGCGTCCCAGGTCGCCTCGCTGCATTCGACGATGAAGGTTGCCGTGTCGCTGTCAAACTGGTAGGCGTGCGCCCATACCCATCCATGCTCCGTGTTCTCGAAGATGAAGGTAAAGGCGTCGTCGAATTTCTGGTTGGTGCCGAGCCATACAAACTTGCAGGCGCGGCGGTCGACTTCGGGTTTGAAATGCTCCTCAAAATGGGCGCGTGTCCGCGAATTTACTCCGTCGGCCGCGATAACAAGGTCATGCTGGTCACATAATGCCTCGATATCATCGATTTCTGTCTCGAATTCCAACTTCACGCCGAGCGCGACAGCGCGTTCCTGAAGAAGCTCCAGTAATTTTCGACGGCCGATGCCGCAAAAACCGTGGCCTGACGACACAAGCCGTTCGCCCCGATGCACAAGCGCGATATCGTCCCAATAGGCAAAAAACTTCTGGATGGCTTCTGCGCTGACCGGATCATTGTTCTTCAGGTTCGCCAGTGTCTCGTCAGAAAGCACCACACCCCATCCGAACGTGTCATCGGCGCGATTGCGCTCAATCACCGTGATATCGTGTGACGCGTCGCGCAATTTCATGCTTATCGCGAAATAGAGGCCCGCTGGGCCACCCCCGAGACAGGCGATTTTCATCGACATATTTGAATACCATTTGCGCCATAATGGATGGCAGCAGTTATCCGCGGTTGAAAGAGGCGGAAGAGCCTTCCGCTACCAAATAAACGCTTTAAGCTTAAAACATTTTCCTTGAATTAGCTACATCCGTGATTACTCTCGATCAATAATAAAGCTACCTAGGAAAATTTACGTCAGAGCCTATGAAACGTTTCCGCCAGTCGCAGGATATTACCTTTCGGCAGTGCGATCCGGCTGGGATCGTCTTCTATCCCCGGTATTTCGAAATGATGAATGATGCGATTGAGCGGTTCTTCAGCGATATCGTGGCATGGCCCTACCAGCAGATGCACGCAACCGATAGACGCGGCGTTCCCGCAGTTTCGGCAAACATGGAATTCATGATGCCTGCTCGTCTAGGAGACCGACTTGACTGGCATCTTTCCGTCGATCGGCTTGGGAAATCAAGTGCCACATTTAGGCANTTGGCCTATCTAAATGAGACCGCTGTTGTGTCCGGGTGCACGACGGTGGTGCACACTGATCTTGATCGGATGAAGTCTTTGCCTTGGACGGCTGAGGTAAAGTCCGTCCTGTCGGACTATTGCCATGCCGAAGGAGGTAGATGAGATGCCGGTGATTTCCGTGCAGCCGGAGGGATGGGCGCCGCCAAAGGGCTACGCNAACGGCATGGTCGGCGAGGGACGCATTCTGTGCGTCGGCGGTCAGATCGGCTGGACTGCGGAAAAGATTTTCGAGACCGACGATTTCATTGGCCAGATGAAGCAGGCGCTTCGCAATGTCGTGGCAGTCGTGGAAGCGGCGGGAGGCGGGGTTGAGGATATCGCCCGCCTGACATGGTTTGTTACCGACAAGGAGACGTATCTGGACAACCAGCGCGATGTTGGCGCGGCTTATCGCGAGGTCATGGGGTACCATTTTCCGGCGATGACGATGGTCGTTGTGAGCGCTCTGGTCGAGGATCGTGCGCTGGTTGAGATCGAGGCGACCGCTGTGCTGTCCGCGGAGGCCNGAATCGACGTCTGAAGTTTGCATANCAGAGAGGGGCCAAGGCATGCATAGATCGGCACATACTGACAGTTTCGCCCGCGATAACTTGCCGCCACAGGACGCATGGCCAGACATTGACCTCTCGAATTTCGACTATGGGGCTCAGTTGAACGCCGCGGTCGAACTTACCGACGAGATGGTTGCGAAGGGCTTTGGCGATCACGTGGCGCTGATCGGCAATGGGCGCCGCCGCACTTACAAGGAACTCACCGATTGGACCAACCGTCTGGCGCATGCGCTTGTCGATGATCTCAAGGTCGAACCCGGAAACCGTGTCCTTATCCGGTCAGCCAACAATCCGGCAATGGTGGCCTGCTGGCTCGCGGCGACGAAAGTTGGTGCGGTTGTGGTTAATACTATGCCCCTGCTGCGTGCCGGCGAACTTCTGAAATATGTCGAAAAGGCTGAAATCACACATGCCCTGTGCGACACGAGGCTCATGGATGAAATGACCTCCTGCGCTAAACAGAGCAAATGGCTGAAGACCGTCGTTGGGTTTGACGGTACGGCGAACCACGATGCCGAGCTCGACCGCCTCGCTCTGGACAAGCCCGTTAGTCTGAAGGCGGTGCTGACGGCGTCGGATGATGTCGCCTTGATCGGATTCACCTCAGGCTCGACGGGAGAACCCAAGGGCACGATGCATTTCCACCGAGACCTGATGATCATCGCCGACGGATATGCCGACGAAGTGCTCGGTGTAACGCCCGATGATGTCTTCATCGGCTCGCCGCCCCTTGCCTTCACCTTCGGTCTCGGCGGCCTAGCTGTCTTTCCCCTTCGCTTCGGGGCCGCTGCGATACTGCTCGAGACCGCTACGCCGCCCAATCTCATCGAGATGATCGAGCAGTATCGGGCGACAGTCTGTTTCACTGCGCCAACCGCCTATCGCGTAATGCTGGCGGCGATGGAGGATGGCGCCGACCTGTCGTCGCTGCGCGCCGCGGTGTCTGCTGGCGAGACGTTGCCGGCGCCGGTCTATAACGAATGGATGGCGAAGACCGGCAAGCCGATGCTTGACGGGATCGGGGCGACGGAACTGCTTCATATTTTCATCACCAACCGGTTCGACGACCACGCGCCGTCGAGCACCGGCCGGCCGGTATCCGGTTACGAGGCGAAGATTATCGGCCAAGACGGGTCCGATCTTGGCGCCGGTGAAGTCGGACGACTTGCGGTGCGCGGGCCGACGGGTTGCCGATACCTCAGGGGCGAGCGGCAGGGCGAATATGTGAAGGACGGATGGAACATCACTGGCGACAGTTTTGTCTGTGATGAAGCTGGATATTTCCACTTTGCTGCTCGCAACGACGACATGATCATTTCGTCCGGTTACAATATAGCCGGGCCAGAAGTTGAGGCGGCGCTTCTGTCGCATGACGCTGTCGCCGAATGTGCAGTTATCGGCGTTTCAGATGAAGAGCGNGGCGCCATTGTCGAGGCGCATGTTGTGGTGCGAGAAGGCCATGAAGAGGGCGAAGAGCTTGCCAAGACCCTTCAGGACCACGTCAAGGCAACCATCGCGCCGCACAAATATCCTCGATCGATTATCTTCACAAACGCCCTTCCAAAGACTGAGACCGGAAAAATCCAGCGGTTCCGATTGAAGAAGCAGGGTGCCTGAAAGGTGAAAGACTCCATACGCGCGCTTAAGATAGACATCATTGGCGCTGGTCCCGGTGGATTGTACACGGCGATTCTGGCACGCCGGCATCTTCCGGAGGCCAAGGTGCGCGTGCTCGAGCGGAATGTACGTGGCGCGACGTTCGGTTTCGGCGTGGTGTTTTCTGACCAGGCGCTGGATTTCCTCGCGGATGACGACCCGGAAANCTACCACCTTCTGATACCTCATCTGGAATCCTGGAAGAATATGAGACTGAACCTTCCGGCAGGCCAGGTGACGCTTGATGGAGTAGGTTTCAGTGCCATCGGCAGACTGCAGTTGCTCGAGATTCTCGAGGCGCGTGCTGCCGATCTGGGTGTGCGCGTTGAGCATGGGAGGGAGGTGTCCGACCCCAAGGGGCTTGATGCCGATCTGATTGTGGGAGCCGATGGCCTGAATTCGCTTGTGCGTCGGCAGGATGAAGCCGCCTTCGGCACGACATCCGAGCATTTCACAAATCACTTCGCCTGGTTTGGCACTGACCGTGCCTTCGACATGCTGACCCAGACCTTCATCGAGACCGATTGCGGTCCGATGAACGCGCATCATTACCGTTANGCCGNAGACAGAAGCACCTTCATCGTCGAATGTGGCCCGGATACCTGGCGGGCGCATGGGTTCGACAGCATGACTGAAGCGCAGAGCGCCGCCCTGTGTGAAGTTCTGTTCGAAAAGGTTCTGGATGGGGCGCGGCTGATCACCAACCGGTCTGAATGGCGCGTCTTCCCGCGTCTCTGGTGCGATAACTGGGCGTCCGGGAACCGCGTGCTGATCGGGGATGCGGCGCACAGCTCGCATTTTTCGATCGGATCCGGCACGCGTCTTGCCATGGAGGACGCCATTGCTTTGGTGCGCGCCCTTGGCGCGCATGAAAGCATCCCGGCGGCTCTTGCGGCATATAAGTCGGCGCGGCAGCCGATAGCGCGCAAAATCATCGACGCTGCCAACACCTCGGCACGCTGGTATGACGATTTCGGCGCGCATATGAAATCGCCCCCGCTTGATTTCGCCTATGGTTATCTGACGCGGTCCGGTCGGATGGATGCCGTCCGCGCCAGAAGCGTGGCCCCAGGTTTCATGGCTGAATATGACGCGGCTGTCCTCGCATCCACTGCCGACCCGGTTGATGAGGTGACCGAAACCTCCAAGACCGTTGGTTTCTTGCGATCCGACCACGCCAACTGTTCGGCGATCCTGTGGGACAATCTTGAACGCAATCCGGACAAACTTGCGGTGGTCGGGCCGGCCGGCAGTCTGACCTATGCCCAGCTTGTTGCCTCGGCGGCACAATGGGGCAATGCCTTCATGCGGTTTGGGCTTCGCCNCGGGGACCGCATCCCGTTCTTTCTGGACGATACGCCAGCCTATCCGGCCGCCTTTTTCGGCGCGGTACGCGCCGGGCTGGTACCGGTGCTGCTGAACACTCAGACCAACGCCGAGACGCTCGCATATTTTCTGGCCGATACGGAGGCAAGGCTCGTTCTGTGCGAGGCGGATCTGCATGGTGCCTTCCCCGATGACATTGTGGCGGCAAGCGGNGTGGAGAAGATTGTCATCGTAAATGGTGGTGCTGAAGCATCGGGCCAGATTAGCGACGAAGAGTTTCTTCAAGGCATGCCGACCGATCTCGACTGTGCCGACACAAGCGCTGGTGACATGGCTTTCTGGATGTATTCGTCGGGAACTACGGGCAGGCCAAAGGGCATCGTCCATCTTCATCATGACATGGCTTACACGCAGCATTCCTATGGCCGACATGTACTTGGCGTAAGGGCGGACGACGTTTGTCTGTCGATACCGAAAATCTACTTCGCCTATGGCTTTGGCAATTCATTGACGTTCCCCTTTTCGGTTGGCGGAACCACAGTCCTGCTACCCGGTCGCCCCAAGCCGGCAGCCATTTTTGAGGCTATCAACACTTGGCGGCCGACCATCTTTTTTGGTCTTCCCACGCTGTACACAGCGTTGTGCAATGCGCCCGAGGCTGCCAACAACAACTTGTCGTCGATCCGCCTTTCAATCTCGGCGGCTGAAACGCTAAGTAGGGATATCTACGACTCCTGGAAAGCAATTGCTGGCCATGGCCCAACCGAAGGGCTTGGCTCGACCGAAATGCTCCACATCTACCTTTCCAACACGCCCGACGACCACCGGATTGGCGCTGCTGGCGCGCCTGTGCCTGGGTACGATATCAGGCTTGAACGCCCAGATGGCAATGAGGCGGCGCCGGGCGAGGAGGGTGTCATGCTTGTTCGTGGTGATTCCTCGACCCCCTGTTACTGGCGGCGCCCTGACAAGACGGCGGAAACCATGCGGGGCGGATGGATCTACACGGGTGATCGCTTTGTCGAGCGGGACGGCTATTTCTATTTTCAGGGCCGCGCCGATGATCTGGTGAAGGTGTCGGGCCAGTGGGTCTGGCCACTTGAAATCGAACGCTGTCTGAACGAGCATGAGGACGTCAAGGAGTGCGCGGTGATTGCTCACCAGCTTGCCGACCAGAGGATGACCCTGCGCGCGGTGGTGGTGCTGCGGCAGGGTGGTGCCGGTGACGCGATGAAGACGCGCGAACTTCAGGATTATGTTCGAACTGTACTGATGCCGTTCAAATATCCTCGGCTCNTAGAATACGTCACCGAGCTGCCAAAGACTGGCACCGGCAAGATCGACCGGCAGGCGTTGGGTGCAGAGCCGGATCAACAGACAGATTGACGTTAATGTCGCATAGCAGGGAGAAAACGCATGTCACAGCAGCTTGGGACATTAGAGGAATTGCCAGAGGCCTATCGCGACGCGCTTGCTAAGGCTGGTGTGGCGCCGCTTTGGCCGATGATGCGCAATGTGCTGCCGCATGACGCGCCACAGCCGCTGACAAAGCCAGGGCACTGGACCTATGNCAGTGTTCGGCCGCTTCTTATGGAGGCTGGCAACCTGACGCCTGTCGAAAAGGCCGAGCGACGTGTGCTCGTACTCTGTGATCCTGGCCGAGGACCAGGGGCTATGCAGGCTACCGCCTCTATATATCTCGGGATGCAGCTCCTTCTTCCCGGTGAGACGGCGCCGGCGCATGTGCATACTCCATCGGCCGTTCGGATCATCGTGGAGGGCGAAGGCGCCTTCACTGTCGTCGACGGCGAGAAGCTGCCGATGTGCGAAGGCGATCTGGTGCTGACCCCAGGGGGCGAATGGCATGACCACGGACATGAGGGGCAAGATCCCGTTGTCTGGTTGGATGCGCTTGACCTGCCGCTTTTCGTCTATCTTGAGGGTTCCTACGCGCGCGAGGGTGACCTTCAAGCGCGGCGCAACCGTCCCGACGCCAGCGAGGTTGAATATCTTTCCGCTGGTCTGGCGCCTTCGCGCCAGGCGCATCGGGCGAGGCGATATCCGATGATGCGCTATCCGTGGGATCGCACCGAGGCCGCGCTCCGTGCGATGGCGGATCATAGCGACGGCGTGATGCCGGAACTCGATTACGTTAATCCGGAGACGGGTGCCGACGTCCTGCCGACCATGGGGTTTACGGCGATGATGCTTGCGGCCGGGTTGAAGACAACGCCGCCGCGCCGGTCCTGCTCGTCGGCCTTCCATGTCGTGGCCGGGCGTGGCCGCACGACAATCGACGGTCAGACAGTCGGATGGGGCCCAAAGGACACCTTCAGCGCGCCCGTTTTTGCCAGCCTCAGTCATGAGGCGGATGAAGAAGCCTTTCTTGTACGCATTCACGATCGGCCGTTGCAGGAAAAGCTCGGTTATTATGAAGAAAGGGATTCCTGAGCCCGATATAACTATCACCAAAATTGGTCCTTTTTAGACGATTGGCAATTCTGGCGTGAGAGCTGATTAGACCTCTTGTAATACCGCAAGCCCTTACTTAGTCTCCTTAGATGGCTAATTAAAATGTTGTTGCGAGCAAAGTNGGTAATGAAAAACAATCAACTCAAAGGTTGGAACGGTGAACCCGGTGACTTCATCAACCAGCAATTTATTGCTGGAAAATGGCAGGCAGGCAGCGGTTTGCAAAGGACGATTTCTTCTCCGTCCTCTGGTGCCAAACTCGCGATAGTTCCCGATGCTAGCGCCGATGATCTAAATGTGGCTGTAGCGCGCGCGCTAGAAGCACAACCCGCCTGGTATGCCCTTGGCCCAGTAGGGCGTGCAAATGCGCTGAAAAAAGCTTCACAGCGTTTACGGGAAAATGCCGACTTTTTGGCGAGGATTGACGCGCTTGACAGTGGAAATCCAATCAAAGGGATGCACTTTGACGTTATGCTTGGCGCAAGCCTGATGGATTATTTCGCGGGGCTGACCACTGAGATAAAGGGTGAGACTATTCCGCAAAGAGATGGTCGCCTAACCTATACAACGCGAGAACCTCTTGGTGTCGTCGCACGATTAGTCGCGTTCAACCACCCAATACTGTTCGCAGCGGCAAAAATGGCAGCTCCTCTGGCGTCTGGCAATGCGGTGATCATTAAACCGTCAGATGAAACGCCGCTGTCAGCTTTATGGCTCGGCAAGATACTGGAGGATATTTTCCCCGAGGGTGTGCTTTCGGTGCTTACTGGTGGGCCAGAGCTTGGATCGGCGATTTGTAAGCATCCTGATATCGCCGCGGTGAGCCTTGTTGGAAGCGTTCAGACTGGCAAGGCTGTGCTAAAGGCTGCGGCGGACAGCATGAAGCGCACGCAACTTGAACTTGGGGGCAAGAACGCACTTATCATCTGCCCTGACGCCGATCTTGACGCGGCGATAGACGGTGCTGTCAAAGGAATGAATCTTGGCTGGACCGCTGGCCAATCCTGCGGTTCTACGAGCCGAATTCTGGCACATTCATCAGTCTATGACTCTGTTGTGGAAGGTTTAGACAAGGCATTCTCTTCAGTCAGGCTGGGGGACCCGCTTTCTGAGAATACGGAAATGGGCAGCCTCTCCACGAAGGCTCAATTCAACCGGGTCACAGAATATATTGCTGGGGCAAAAACAGAAGGGGCCACTGTTCACGCAGGATCCCAAAGCGATGTGGCAAACCAGAACGGGTATTTTGTCAGGCCGACATTGTTGACCGAGGTCACGCCGGAGATGACAGTTGCACGCGAGGAAGTGTTTGGGCCCGTCCTATGTGTTTTGCGCTGGGAAAACGAATCCGAAATGCTGCAAATAGCCAACGGTCTCGATGTTGGTTTAACTGCGTCAATCTGGACAGAATCAATAGACACCGCGATGCGGCTTTCAAGTAAAATTCAAGCAGGTTATGTCTGGGTGAACGATTCAAGTGACCACTACATGGGAGCGCCGTTTGGTGGTGTGAAAAATTCTGGTCAGGGGAGAGAGGAGTGCCTAGACGAATTGCTTGCCTATACGGAGGTAAAAACGGTTACCATTGTTCAAAAGAGCTAGTGCAAACATGCCGTAAATATCGGCTGATATGGGTTGGCTGAATTTTCTGGCTAATTTAATGACAAGATACCACCATTAAAGTCTCTTGTTCAGAAGCTAGCAGGAAGCAAAATAAAACTAAAATTGGAGGATACCATGAAGAAGTATGTTGGTTTGTTGTTGATGGGTCTGATGGGCGCGTCGCCAGCAATCGCTGATACAGTGAAAGTTGGTTACATGACAACATTGTCTGGAGGTGCAGGCATCATTGGCAAGCAGATGCAGAATGCTGTCAATATTGCCATGGAGCATACGGGAGGAAAGCTTGGCGGTATGGAAGCGGAGGTCGTTTTTGTTGACGACCAGCGTAAGCCAGATGTGGCCAAGCAGCTGGCCAANAGGCTCGTCAAGAGTGACAAGGTTGATGTTGTTGCCGGTGTTATCTGGTCCAATCTGATGATGGCGATCCACAAGCCAGTCACCAGGTCTGACACCCTGCTCATCAGTTCCAACGCCGGACCGTCGCCAATTGCTGGTGCTGGCTGTCACGAGAATTTCGTGTCGATGTCTTGGCAGAATGATCAGACGCCCGAGGGAATGGGCAAGCATCTACAAAGCCAAGGTGTTAAGTCGGTCTATATAATGGCGCCGAATTATCAGGCTGGAAAAGACATGCTTGCTGGCTTCAAGCGTCACTTCAAGGGAGAAATCCTTGCCGAAGTTTACACCAAACTTGGCCAAACAGATTTTCAGGCCGAACTTTCGACGCTGAGAGCGGCGAAGCCGCCAGCGACTTTTATCTTCCAGCCCGGCGGTATGGGGATCAATTTTGTCAAGCAGTGGAAGCAGGCGGGCATGGATTCGGTCAGCAAGCTCTACACAGTCTTCACAGTCGATGGCGTGTCGCTCCCGGCTTTGAAGGATACAGCTCTTGGCGTCATTTCCACGCAGACCTGGTCGCCGGATCTGGACAACGCCATGAACAAAAGGTTCGTAAGCGATTATAAGGCCGCGCATGGCGCATATCCGTCATTTTATGCTGCTCAGGCGTACGATACCATGATGGCCATTGATCATGCCGTTGGCAAAGCTGGCAGTACAGACGCAGCCGCGATGCGTGCGGTGTTGGCGAAGGGTGGCATTCCCACCACGCGGGGGCCATTGGCGATGAACACCAACCAGTTCCCGATCCAGAATGTGTATTTACGTGAGGTGGTTCTCGACAATGATGGGGTCGCGACAACCAAGGTCATCGGCACGGTCTTTGAAAATCACAAGGACGCTTACGCCGAAGAATGCAAATTCTAGGACAATAAATAGGCTGCCCAATCTGATTGGGCAGCCTTTTTTAGTTATTGACGAGCCAGCTCCATGACTCTGTTTTTATTCCTTGAGCAGCTATTCAATGGCGCTCAGTTCGGTGTGACGCTTTTCTTGATAGCGGCCGGGCTTACGCTGATCCTTGGCATCATGGATTTTGTGTTCCTTGCGCATGGTGCTCAGGTGATGATCGGCGCCTATGCCGCTGCGACCCTGACCGCAATAACGGGCAATTTCTTTCTTGGTATTTTGCTTGCCATACCGATCACATTTGCCAGTGGGTTCCTTCTTGAATTCATCCTAATTCGCCATCTCTATCGTCGTGATCATATGGATCAGGTGTTGGCGACCTTTGGGCTTATCCTTTTCTTTAATGAGTTAATAAGGATTGGCTTTGGCCCGGCAGCGCTGTTCTCTGACCTGCCGAAGGTGCTGTCAGGCTTTGTCAATATCTTGCCGGAAGCACCATACCCGATGTTCCGCATTGTCGTTATCTTGGTTGGGCTCGCCTGCGCGATTGGCATTCACGTGCTGGTTTCCCACACACGCGTTGGGGCGATGGTACGGGCTGGTGCGAACAATGAGACTATGACCGCAGCACTGGGGATCAATATCCGGCTGCTACGCCGGTTTGTCTTCGCTGTCGGGGCGTGTTTTGCTGGTGTGGCAGGCATGATGATCGGACCGCTTACAGCGGTTGAGCCTGGCATGGGAGAGCCGTTGCTGATCCTTTCTCTTGTTGTGATTATCATTGGTGGCATCGGGTCTGTCCGTGGAGCGTTTGTCGCCGCTGTTATGGTCGGTCTCGTCGATACGATGGGGCGGGTTCTATTGCCTGTCATCCTCCGCGGTTTCATGGGTCAGGCTGCTGCTGATGGTGCCGGACCAGCGCTGGCTTCGATGATGGTCTACATCTTAATGTCGCTTGTACTGGTATTTAGGCCGACCGGCCTGTTTCCACCAAAAGGATAGATTATGGACGCGCTGAAAATCCTCCTTGATGGCGCCAACCGTAACCGCACCCTTTTTGTGTTGCTATCGGCTTTCGCGCTGTTCCCGATTTATACTGGGATCGCCGATCTTCCCTTTTGGAACGATTTGGCGATGCGGATTATGCTGCTTGGAATGGCCGCGATGGGGCTGAACCTTGTTCTTGGCTATGGCGGTATGGTTTCGTTTGGGCATGCCGCCTTTGTTGGGGTTGGCGCCTACTGTGTCGGCATCAGCCAATATTACGGTCTGTATAATGGCTGGATCCACATTGTAATGGCGCTTGGGGCCTGTGGTGCCCTTGGTCTTGTCATCGGATATCTGTCGCTGCGGACAAGCGGCATCTATTTCATAATGATCACACTTGCCTTCGCACAAATGCTGTTCTTCTTGTTTGTCAGTCTTGAGCAATTCGGTGGCGATGATGGGATGAGCATAGATCGGGCGGAATTCATCATTATTGATCTGTGGGAACCGCTGCGTCTCTATTACCTGATATGGGTGGCGCTTACGCTGAGCAGCATCCTGCTGATGTTCATCGTAAGGTCGCGGTTTGGCGTCGTTCTTCAGGCTATCAAGGGTAATGAGAGCCGGGTTGAGGCGATGGGGCTGGCGCCGCTACCCTTCAAGATCACTGGCTACGTCATTTCGGCGATGATTTGTGGGCTTGCTGGCGCACTGTTCGCCAGCTGGCAGGAATATGTATCGCCCGACATTATGCATTGGACTCGCTCTGGCGAACTTATGATCATTATTATCCTTGGCGGTTTAGGGACGCTGTCAGGGCCGCTTCTTGGCGCAGTCGCTTTTCTGCTGCTTGAGGAATTCCTGCCTGAACTCATGCATTTCGTGGCGCCAAACTATGCTGAGAACTGGATGATCATTTTTGGTCCGATCCTGATCGCCGTTGTGCTGTTCGCGCGGGGAGGGCTGCTAGGACTAGTTAGGCAGCTGAGTGGAGGGCGGCAATGAACGAATTGGTCCTGCAGCTTGAAGGCTTGGAGAAATCCTTTGGGGCGCTGCGCGCAACACGCGATGTGTCGCTTGATGTCGAGCATGGCGAAATACACGCGCTGATTGGCCCAAACGGAGCTGGCAAAACAACTCTTGTGCGCCAGATCTACGGATCTGAAACGTCCGATGCGGGTGTTGTCAAGCTCCGTGGCGAGGTTATGAACGGCCTTACTGTGCCTCAAAGGGTCGCGCGTGGCATTGGCCGTTCCTTCCAGATCAGCAATGTGCTGATGGATTTCACGGTGCTTCAGAACGCCATCCTTGCTGAGCAGGCACGGCTTGGTGAATCCTTCCGGTTTTTTAGGCCTGCCTTCGATGATCAAGCGCTGATCGACGGTGCGAGCGTGATGCTTGATAGGGTTGGCCTTGGCGATCGTGCGGCAACGCCTGTCGCCGATCTGGCGCATGGTGAGCGCCGCCTTCTGGAACTAGCGCTGGCGCTTGCAGCGGAGCCTGCCCTGCTGCTTCTCGACGAGCCGATGGCTGGTGCCGGTTCGGAGGAAACAAAGCATATGATCGAGATCATTGCTGGCTTAAAATCACGCGCCGGCATCCTGCTAATCGAGCATGACATGGATGCAGTTTTCCAGCTTGCTGATCGGGTCACGGTAATTGTAGAGGGTGGGGTTATNGCCTCTGGTCCACCAGATGCNATCAGTGCCGACAGCGCNGTACGCGAAGCCTATCTTGGGAGCGAGGAGCATGCTTAGGTTGCAGGCTGTNGAGGCTGGCTATGGCAGTGCGCAGGTGCTGTTTGGCGTNTCATTCGCCATTGAGCCGGGTGCCTGCGTTTCGCTAATGGGGCGCAACGGCATGGGCAAAACGACAACTGTGCGCGTTATTATGGGTCAACTTCCACTTGTGGCCGGCACTGTCGAACGTTTTGGTAACGGCACGGCGGGCCGCGAATCTTTTGAATTAGCGCGGGCAGGCATAGGCCTTGTCCCGGAAGGCCGCCAGATATTCTCGAACCTGACGGTGGCTGAGAACCTTGAGACATTTCATCGCCCGGCGCGCGACGGTGACACCCTGTGGACGATGGATACGGTCCTTGATCTGTTTCCCAGACTTCGCGAACGGCTTGGTCACGCCGGCAACAACCTGTCGGGTGGCGAGCAGCAGATGCTCGCCATCGGCCGCGCGCTCATGACAAACCCGCGATTGCTGATCCTTGACGAGGCGACCGAAGGGCTGGCGCCCATCATTCGCCAGCAGATCTGGGACTGCCTCGCCATGCTGAAGGCGGCAGGACAGTCGATCTTGGTCATCGACAAAAACATCGCCGCGCTGGCCCGCCTTGCCGACCATCACTGCATCCTCGAAAAAGGCCGAGTGGTTTGGCAGGGCGACAGCACCGCACTTCGCGCTGACCCGAAATTGACCTCACGCTATCTAGGCGTGTGAAGCTGGAGAATGAGAAGCTCAAAAGGGGGNGACACGGGATGGATGCGCGCACGGAATTCGGCCAGCTTGTTCAGCAGGTGACGTCCTTTGTAGGTGACCGTGATCTAGATGCGGCACTGGCGGCCGACCTCAATGATGCCTTCGGCTACGGTTCGGAGATGCATGACTCGCTTGCGCGGCTGATCCATGCCGGCGAAAGCGAGGGATGGCTTCTTGCGCGCGAGGCTGGCGGCATCAAATTCGGCCGACCGGTCAAACCGGGTCAGGAAGCCGGACATTTCAGTGTTGATGTCGTCCATATGGCTGACATCCGTGGGCCGCATCACATTCATGTCTTGGGCGAAATTGGCGTGATGTTTCCGCTGGATGGGACGCCAGCCTTCGATGGCGGCAGTGATGCCTGGTATGTCTATCCTCCGGCAAGCGATCATCACCCGACAGTCTCCGGTGGCGCAGCTCATATACTTTATTTTCTACCGGATGGTGCCATCGAATTTACCGGAAGATGAGTCTTATGAAGGATTCGCAAGACNGTCCTGCAGATTTGAAGGGAGGGGGAAAGAATGAGCGCAGCAGAACCCGCAAACGGCAATGCGGCCACCTATTTTGTCGACTCGCATATCGCCNCGGGGCGGNCCGCAAAATTGGCCTTTCGTGAAGTCGATGGCGCGAAGCGAAGTCTCACCTACGGTCAACTTTCCNAGGAGTCTTCACGCGTCGCCGAGGCCTTTGCGGCCGCGGGCATTCGGCGCGAGTCACGGGCGGCCATGCTGTGCCTCGACACCATTGAGTATCCGCAGCTTTTCTGGGGCGCGCTGAAGGCGGGTGTCGTGGCGGTGCCTTTGAACACGCTGCTGTCGGCGTCAATTTANGACAGCATCTTGCGTGACAGCCGGGCGACATCGCTTTTTGTTTCGGCACCGCTCTATCCTGCCGTTGCCGATATCATTTCCGACAACCCCTACCTTCACACTATTGTCGTGATTGGCGAAGAGGCCCCCGAGGGAAGCATCACTTTCGAGACATTCATTAAAGGCCATGCACCAGCGCAGACAATTGCCGTTCTGCCAGACGAGATTGCTTTCTGGCTCTATTCATCCGGGTCCACCGGCCAGCCAAAAGGCGTNACTCATGTTCATGGCAGTCTTCGTGCCACTGCGGAAACCTATGGCAGCAAGGTATTGGGGATCCGAGAGGGTGACCTTGTCTATTCGGCGGCAAAGATCTTCTTTGCCTATGGTCTTGGCAACGCAATGACCTTCCCGATGTCGGTTGGTGCCACGACGCTGTTGCTTGCTGGAAGACCCACGCCGGACGTGGTGCTGGAAATCCTGACTNACGAACGCCCGACCTTGTTTTGCGGTGTGCCGACACTGTTTTCTGCCATGCTGGCGGCCCTTGGCGGTGATGACCGGATCGAGTCGGCGCTGCGACTCTGCATTTCCGCGGGTGAAGCGCTGCCGTCGGCCGTTGGCGAAGGTTGGCTTGCCAGGACCGGTGTCGACATCCTCGACGGTGTCGGGTCGACCGAGATGCTTCATATCTTCCTGTCCAACCGCGAGGGCGATGTCGTTTATGGAACTAGCGGCGTGGCCGTTCCGGGCTATGAATTCCGACTTGTCGATGAGGCCGGAAGCGAAGTCGGGGTCGGCGAGATTGGCGAACTGCTTGTCGCTGGCGACTCCGCTGCTGACGGATATTGGAACCAGCGAGACAAAAGCCGCGCCACCTTTGAGGGCGTCTGGACCCGCACCGGCGACAAATACGAACGCCGCGAGGACGGGCGGTTGGTTTATTGCGGTCGCACTGATGACATGTTCAAGGTATCTGGGATCTGGGTCTCGCCCTTCGAGGTCGAACAGTCGATAGTCGCGCATGATGACGTTATCGAGGCCGCCGTTGTTCCTGCTACNGACAATAACGGGCTTCTGAAGCCGAAAGCGTTCGTGGTGCTGAAGGGTAATGTTGATGCAGAAGGCATCGACGAGGCCGTCAAAAAGCATGTTCAGGCAGATATTGGCAAGTGGAAATATCCGCGCTGGGTCGAAATTGTCGAGGATCTACCGAAGACGGCAACGGGAAAAATTCAGCGGTTCAAGCTTCGAGAGGAGGCATGATGGCAGGCCTTGCTTGGCAGGACGACGCCACCGGGTTTCTGCAGCTGGCGGGACGGCAGATCGAATATGGCATGTGGGGGCCTGCCCCTGGGACCGGCAAGGCCGGATCGCCGGGTGCCGCACCGACGATCGTTCTGCTCCATGAAGGGCTCGGATGCGTCGCGCTCTGGCGTAATTTTCCTGAACAGCTGGCACGGGCGACCGGCTGCGGTGTTTTCGCTTTCTCGCGCCCTGGATATGGCCAGTCCGATCCGAAGCCTCTGCCATGGCCGCTTGATTACATGACCCGTGAGGCTGCCGAAACCTTGGCGCCGGTGCTCGATGCGCTGGCGGCGCCAGCGGTTGTTCTTATTGGTCACAGCGATGGCGCGACAATCGCTGCTATCCATGCCGGTAGTGTTGAGGACAGGAGGCTTTGGGGCGTGGTTCTGATGGCGCCGCATTTCTTCACCGAACCGNAGGGCCTGGCGTCNATCGCCGAGGCAAGGACGGCTTATGACAGCGGTGATCTGCGTGTGCGGCTTGGGAAATACCACCGCGATCCAGACAATTGTTTCCGTGGTTGGAATGACAGTTGGCTGCATCCGGATTTCCGCGACTGGAACGTTTCTGACTGCCTTGATTACATCCGGGTGCCGGTGTTGGTCCTGCAAGGTGAAGAGGACCAGTATGGTAGCATCGCTCAGGTGGATGAGGTTGCCGAGCGATGCTATGCACCGGTCGACGTAATGATGATTGAATCCTGCAGACATACGCCGCATTTCGATCAGGCTGAGGCAACACTTGCTGGTATTGCATCATTCTGCAACCGCCTGCGTCAGATCAATTTCTAATAAAGTGTGAATTATAGTGCATAATATCTGCAATACAAAACTAAATTCTTACAGTATTTCCAAAATAGTTGCANAATAATGCACTAATCTTTTGACTTAGCCTCTAATTTGATAAACGGTTTTCCANCCGGAGGATGTTTATGACCAAGATGATCGATTTCCAGACCGAACCATCGCGCTATCGTCATTGGCGCGTGTCTTGCGATGGCTCATTAGCGCGCGTGGTGATGGATGTCGACGAGACAGGCGGCCTGTTCGACGGATACGAGTTAAAGCTCAACTCCTATGATCTTGGCGTGGATATCGAACTTGCGGACATCATCCAGCGGATGCGGTTTGAGCATCCTGAGGTGCGTGTAGTCGTGCTGGAATCGGGCAAAGACCGAATATTCTGTGCTGGCGCAAACATTCGGATGCTGGCTGGCGCGGCTCATGCTCACAAGGTCAATTTCTGTAAATTCACTAATGAAACACGCAACGCCATGGAGGCCGCTGAGGTCGATTCCGGACAGAAATATATTGCCGCCGTGCGCGGTGCGTGCGCCGGTGGCGGTTACGAGCTCGCGCTGGCTTGTAATTACATCATGCTTGTCGAGGATGGCTCGTCGACGGTGGCACTTCCTGAAGTGCCGCTGTTGGCGGTGCTTCCGGGAACTGGTGGGCTGACGCGGCTGACCGACAAGCGGCAGGTGCGGCGCGATCTGTGCGACGTTTTTTGTGCGATGGAAGAAGGGGTCCGCGGCCAGCGGGCGCGTGACTGGCGGCTTGTTGATGAGGTTGTGCCGAATTCAAAATTTGATGAGACTGTGACCGAGCGGGCCAAAACATTTGCCGCCGCGGCGCCTCGACCCGCCGCAACAGGCATCGCCTTGACGCCACTACGCCGCGACATTGCCGATGATGGCTCGATCGCTTACAGCACCATCGAGGTGGCTATGGATCGTGCCAAAGGCGTGGCGACAATCACCATCCACGGCCCGGATGATGATGCGCCAACCGATATGGATGCCTTCACGGCGCAAGGGGCTGAATCCTACATGCTGCGTCTAGCGCGCGAACTCGACAACGCGATCCTGCATTTGCGTCTGAATGAACGTGAGGCTGGCTTGTTGCTGTTCCGCAGCCAGGGCGACCCGAATAGGTTCCTCGCGCATGAGGCGTTGCTTTGCGAAAATGCCGATCACTGGCTTGCGAATGAGGTCCTATGTTTTTGGAAGCGGGTACTGAAGCGGGTTGATGTAACATCACGCTCACTCGCCGGTCTGGTCGAACATGGGTCCTGCTTTGCCGGCATCCTCGCCGAACTGCTGTTCGCGGTCGATCGCAGCTACATGATGGAAGATGAATTCGAAGGTGATAACAGGCCACTTGCAACCATCACCATGTCGCCGGCCAATTTTGGCCTGTTCCCAATGGCTAACGGTATCAGCAGGCTAGCAACCCGCTTTCTAGGCGAACCGGACAGCCTCGCCGCCGCCAAGGCGGCGCAGGGCACTGCGCTCGAGGCCAATGCGGCTCGTGAACATGGCCTNGTTACCTTTGCTTATGACGATGTGGACTGGGAGGACGAGGTGCGCATCTTCGTCGAGGAACGTGCAAGTTTTTCTCCCGATGCGATGACTGGCATGGAGGCTAATCTGCGTTTTGCCGGGCCAGAAACGATGGAGACACGTATTTTTGGGCGGCTTACCGCCTGGCAGAATTGGATTTTCCAGCGGCCCAACGCCGCTGGTGAGGAGGGGGCTCTGCAGCGCTACGGAACTGGTGTGCGCGGCAAGTACAACATGGAACGCGTCTGATAGCGTGGCCGTTTTACGAGGATGTGAATGATGCAGAATGTGATGAATGTTAGCTATGACACGAAAATTCCAAACAACGTCAACCTGTCCTCGGACCGCCGCGTCCTGAAGGCGCTTGAAAAGTGGCATCCCGGTTATATCGACTGGTGGACGAAGCTTATCCCGCAGCAATTTCAGGATGCCAAGGTCTATCTTCGTACTGCCATAGGGGTTGAGACAGGCGGTTGGGCAAAGTTTGATTATGTGAAAATGCCGGAATACCGGTGGGGTATCCTTCTCGCGCCGCAGGTCGAAGACCGCCGTATTCCGTGTGGTGAGCATGCCGGCGAGCTGGCGTGGCAGGAAGTGCCAGGCGAATACCGCGCGATGCTGCGTCGCCTTATCGTGATCCAGGGNGANACAGAGCCGGGCTCGGTCGAGCAGCAGCGCTTTCTTGGTCTGACCGCGCCATCGCTCTATGACATGCGCAATCTGTTCCAAGTCAATGTAGAGGAAGGCCGCCATTTATGGGCAATGGTCTATCTTTTGCAAAAATATTTTGGCGCGGATGGACGCGAGGAGGCTGACATGCTGCTACAGCGAAGTTCTGGATCAGACGAGGCGCCGCGCATGCTTGGGGCTTTCAACGAGGAAACCCCAGACTGGCTGTCATTCTTCATGTTCACCTATTTCACCGACCGCGATGGTAAGATGCAGTTGGAAAGCTTGGCTCAGTCTGGGTTCGACCCGCTAAGCCGCACATGCCGCTTCATGCTGACCGAGGAAGCACATCATATGTTTGTTGGGGAGACGGGCGTCGGCCGCACCATTCAGGCGACTGTTGACGCGATGACAGCGGCTGGAATTACTGACCCCTATGACACCAACCGCATCCGTGATCTTGGTGTAATCGATCTACCGACAATTCAGAAGAAGTTGAACCTTCATTATTCGCTGTCGCTTGACCTGTTCGGCAACGAGGTGTCGACAAACGCCGCGAATGCTTTCAATGCCGGCATCAAGGGCCGCTACATGGAGCATCGTCTTGACGACGATCATCAACTGCAGCGTGATACCTACGATGTGAAGATGGTCAGTGAAGACCAAATTGTCACCGAGCAGATGCCAGCGCTGAACGCCATCAATATGCGACTTCGCGACGATTATGTGAAGGACGCCTCAGGTGGCCTGACACGGTGGAACAAGATTATGAAGCGCAAGAATGTAGATTTCGAGTTTCGGCTGCCGCACGAGGGCTTCAACCGAAATATCGGGGTATTCGCGAATGTCAGCGTCGACCCGCAAGGCAACATCATCAGTCCCGACAGCTGGGAGGCGCAGATGGCCGAATGGCTGCCAACAAAGGCCGATGGTGAATTCATCCAGTCGCTGATGAAGCCCTGTTATGAGCCAGGCCGATATGCAAGCTGGATTGCGCCGCCAAAGGTTGGCATCAACAACCAGGCCGGTGATTTCGAATATGTGAAGCTTCACATGGCATAATTAGGCGGCGACTAAAGGAAGATCGATATGAAGATCAACATCACCTATGCAACGATCCTGGGCACCTCGCAGATGCTTGCTGAGGATCTAGAGGACGCGTTGTCGGGCGCGCACGAGGTCGTGGTTACCGACATCATGCATGTGTCGATAGACGATCTCTATGATGGGTCGCTTTATGTGTTTATCTCCTCAACTACAGGCCGCGGCGAGATACCGGAATCAGCGACTGATTTCGTCGCCGACCTGAATGACATAAAGCCAGACCTGTCAGCGTTGAATTTCGCTATCTTCGGACTTGGCGATATGGGCTATGCCGAGACCTTCAACATGGGCAGCCAGCGGCTTGCCGATCTGCTGAAGGGATGTGGGGCGACGCAGATCGGCGAGCGTGGACTTCACGACGCCTCAACTGGTGACGAGCCAGAGGATATCGCAGTTCCATGGCTTGAGGGCATCATCACTCAGTATCCCGCACTCGCGCAGGCGGGGTAAGGTGCCGGGGGCTTGACGCATGGCAGTCAATACCCAAGACCTGGATCCAGCTTTGGTTGAATTGACGCGTCGCATTGGCTTCCATGTTAGGTCTCTGCGCCGCGCCAATGGACTGTCGCGGCGCACCCTCAGTGAAAATTCTGGTGTCTCGGAACGATATCTGGCGAAGTTGGAGGCCGGCGACGGAAATGTCTCGGTTGGTATTTTGTATCGCCTATCTCTGGTATTTGGCTGCGCTGTTGAATCTCTTGTTGCGGGCGGCAAGTTTTCCAAGTCCGAGAAGAGCCATCGCATTGCTCTAGTGGGCGTGCGCGGTGGAGGTAAGACGACGCTTGGTAAGGCCATTTCATCAGCTCTGGGTGTCGATTTCATCGAGATATCGAAACAAATTACCGCTATCAGCGGCTTGGCTGTCCGTGAGATGATTTCGCTTTATGGTCAAGAAGGTTTCCGTCGGTACGAACAGGATGCCATAGCTGCTATCCTCAAGGGTCAGGAAAAGGTCATTATCGCGGTCGGTGGTGGGATCGTTGAGACGCCGGAGAATTACGAATTCCTTTTGCGGCATTTTCACACTGTTTGGATAAAGGCCAGCCCGGCAGAGCATATCGAGCGTGTTCAAAATCAGGGTGATTATCGTCCCATGCGTGGTTTCGATGCTGCCGAAGAGCATTTGCGCAATATTCTCGGTCGACGGGAGTTGGAGTTCAGTCGCATGGACTTTGAGCTAAGCACTGAGGGTGTGGATTTGGCGCGATCCATCTCGGATCTAAAGGCGATTATTGACGATAATGCCCTTTTACAGTCCTAGGTGGGATCTTTTATGTTCTAAATGGAGGGTGTGCCAAATTATTGCATGTCATCTTGTCGAGCGATGACAGGAATTTCGTTCAGAGTTACGTCTCAGCGGCGTTTTCCCAGCCATGGTTTGAAGGAAGCAGAGGTATGACGGACATGATTGCCGATTGCCGGTTTGATTTTTCCGGTGCCAATGTCGCCGTTACTGGCGGAGGTCAGGGCCTTGGCCGTGCATATGCAAAGGCGTTCGCCGAGGTTGGAGCCACGGTTTTTATTCTTGAGCGGAATTATCAGAATGCTTGCAATGTTGTGTCTGAGATAACTGAATCTGGCGGTCAGGCAATTGCTTACGAGCTCGATGTTGGAAATGCGAAGGATATAACCAAGGTATTTGAAAACGTTATCGCGCAATATTCTTCGATTGATGTTTTGATCAACAATGCCGCTATTTTCACAACGCTCGACATGAAGCCATTTTATGAGATCGACCCAGATGAATGGCGTGATGTAATCAATGTGAATCTCAATGGCGTATATCAATGTTCACGCCAAGTGGTTGACGCGATGAGGCACAATGGGTTTGGGCGAATAGTGAATGTCGGATCCGCTGCGGTAACTATGGGGCGTCCAAACTACACCCATTATGTTGCTTCAAAATCCGCGCTCGTGGGGATGTCGCGCTCTATGGCAAGAGAATTGGGGCCGTTTGGTATAACTGTTAACACNATAATGCCGGGCGCCACATTTACCGAGATAGAGCGCAAGACAGTGACGCCACANCAGAAAGACGCCATCGTTGCCAGCCAGTGCATTCAAAGACCGGCAACGCCTGACGATATTATTGGGACCGTTCTGTTCCTGTGTTCACGGGAGGCTGGCTTTATTACGGGGCAATCAGTCACCATTGATGGCGGTGCGACTCACAGCTGAATTTTTTGTTATGTCTGCGATTTCAACCTCTCGCGCGAACTGGAAAACGCGCGCAGGAAAATCAAAGACGCGATCGCCGCCGCGCAGGCCGAGACCTGCCAGATTGGCACTAGCATGAGTATTCCAAGGCCCGCGAGACAGCCAACTATTGGTTTGCTCAAAGGCCTGAACATATAGGCTTCCACAGCAATAGCTAGTGACGCCAAACCAAGGCACGCAAAGCAGAACGACACCGCTATATCGAGTGGCGAGCCGTCCAATAGCAATGCGTTGTTAAACAGAAATGCGAATGGAACCACAAACGCGCCAATCGAAATCTTGACTGCATTGACAGCTATTTCCAACGGGTTGCAATTGGCAATCGCGCTCGCAGCATATGCAGCCACCGCCACCGGTGGTGTCAGCGCCGACATCACGGCGAAATAAAACAGGAAAAACTGCGCTGGCAAGGTTGGCAGGCCAAGATCATACAGTACGGGGCTGATCAAAACGGCAGCTAGGATATAAGCGCTTGGCGTGGGCATGCCCAGCCCAAGCAGTATTGTGACGACCGCCGCAACAATAACTGACATGTAGAGGTTGTCGCCGGCAATCGTAAAAACAAGGAAACTGAATTTTGAGGCTAGACCAGTCATTGTAATGCCGCCAATGACAAGTCCGGCTGCTGCGCAGGCACCTACGACCGGGATCATCCGCGCCGCCGCGACCGCAAGGATCTCATATATGGCGGAGAAGCTGAGTCGCGTTATGGATTTACATGTTGAAACCAACAAAACCACAACCAGCCCATAAACTGCGGAATAGGCAGGTGTGTACCCCTCAAGCAAACCCCACGAAATAGCTATCAGCGGTAATATGAACAGCCANCCATTCGAGAGGGTCTTTCGNAGGCCGGGNATTTCATCTGGTCTAAGGCCCTTTAAGCCGGTTTTGACGGCGCGAAGATGTACCTGAAGGTAAATAGGGAGGTAAAACAGGATTGCTGGGATGATAGCCGCTAGCGCAATGTCGCGGTAGGGGATGCCGGTATATTCCGCCATGATGAAGGCAGCCGCACCCATGACTGGTGGAAGCAGACTGCCGCCGGTTGACGCTGCCACTTCCACGCCACCCGCAAAACTTGCTTTATAGCCAAGGCGCTTCATGATTGGGATTGTTATCGCACCTGTGGTGACGACATCGGAGGTTGGACTTCCGGAAATTGTTCCATACAGGCCGGATGAAATCACGGCGATTTTTGCGGGGCCACCGGCAGTTTTCCCGGTCAACGCGGACGCAAGGTCAAAGAAAAACTCTGATCCACGACAACGCTCCAACGCCGAGCCGAACAAGACGAACAAGAAGGCGTAAGTGCTGGCCACCTTAAGGGGAACACCAAAAAGACCGTCTGTTGTAAAAATTGACACGTCAAGGAAATGAGCCAGCTCAATGTGGCCATGGCCAAATGCGCCGGGTATGAAGTGTCCGAACAAATTATATGCGATAAACAAAAGCACAATCGCTGTCAGGCCAAGGCCAACAGACCGGCGCATCGCCTCAATCGTAAGCAGGATGATGCTAGTCGCGGCCCAGCTATCATACAGCGACAACGGATCGAAAAGTGTTATGCGTTCCGCGATGACATCCGCGTTCCACAAGAAGTAGCTTCCAACAATCAGCGAGATGCCACTGAGAAGCCAGTCAGAGCGTCTGGGCTTTGTTTCAGGCGCGCTAGTCGGGGCGATATAGAGGAAGCTAAGCGCCAGCATGGTGCTGTAGAAGCTGATTATGATCGAGAGAACATCCAGCCGCGACAGCGTTGCAGAATACAACACCCAAACTGAGATAGTCGCGCCCAGCGCCTTTGTGACATGGCCCGGCAGGCCAGAGAGTTGCCGCCTGTTACCCGTATCAAATGCTAATGAAAACAGAGACATTGGTGTTCAGTAATCTTTTGGGGATAGTGACAAATCACGAAAATGAACAGGCCTGACCATCTTGGGTCAGGCCTGTGCCCTTTCATAAGGTGTCAGTTATATGCCGCCTTGGCCTGCGGATGATATGATATGGCTTTTGAGCCACCCATGAGGCCGACTGACAATGGCTTCATGGCCTTGTGAACGCCTCTGACAAGTTCGATATTTTCCACCAACGCGGTTGTCACATCGCTTACCATTTTTGGATCGGCATCGGCCCTTACGAAGAGTTGTGCCGACAGGGTTGGTGTTACGACATCGCTGCTGGACCAGTCATAGGCCGAATTCTCAATCGTGTAAGTGCCGATATTCCAATCAGCGGTGACCGACGAGGTTGCATCACTGTCAATTTCGACAAGTACCAAATCCAATGCTTCAGCCAACTGCCGTATGGAGCGATGATTAACGAACAGTGAATTGAGCAGCACATCGGCGCGTCGGTCACGCATCAATTCACCCTGTTCCTTGGAAGCGGCGAATACTACATCTCCACCCCAGGATTTGATTTGGTCAGCATCGGCGCCCGCCGCAGCAAGCATTGAGGCACCAACTTGGCTGGCAACATTGCCCCGCTTGTTGAGCAAGACGCGGACGGGGGCCTTGTTTTTCGCAATGTCAGACAGCTTCGAAATCCCGTGCTTTTTTGCAAAATCCTTATTCATGATCATTTGCATCGGCGCCCATGTGTACATTACGGCAACAGTACGAATTCCATCGATTGGCTCCTTGAATGGTGCCTTGCCGTCTCGAGCAAGAACCGCTTCCGCGTCATGGATAAGCGCTAGATCACATTTGCCCTGTTCCAACAGCCCAACATTCGCGAAGCCACCCCCAGATGTTTGGTATGTCACTATTGAACCGGGATGGGACTTCTTGACTGCGGCATCGACGCCGGCTCCTAGCATAGACCAAAGACCGCCTGGGCTGGCACCACAAAGGGTCAGGTTATAAGCCGCGTTGGCTGACGTCGCGAAACTGATCATCCCAGCTGCAAATAATGCAAGAATCTTTTTGGATTTCATTGTAGCGCTCCTCCGTATGTTGTGTTCAAAAGCCACAAATCATTTAGCTGATGAATTAAATAGCGATCCAAGCTACTCACAGGTTGTCAATTGTAAGTTCCTGATGCTTACTTAGACCTCTAATTTAAGGTGATTGGAAAAGCTTGTGACTGTCAAGGACAAACGTTGTCAGGTTTTATCATCCATTCACGGGAGTCACCCCATGCGGTCACCCACAGCAAAGCAGGGGTCTGTGTAATGACGAATTCGAAGAGAGACTTCTCAACTTGTGGTCCGGGTGACCTCGTGCTGGCCAACAGGATTCTCTTCAAATATGGCGTTGTTGACGGATTTGGGCACGTGTCCCTGCGCTGCCAAGATAATCCTGAACAATTCTGGCTGGCACGAAATTGTGCGCCGTCACTTGTCGGCATTGATGACATCATTAGACATGATCTAGACGGTGAAACGGTCGAAAATGTGGATCACAGACTGTATCTTGAGCGCTTTATACACGCTGCAGCCTTTCAACGGCGTGACGACATTTGCGCGGTTGTCCACAGCCATTCGTGTTCTATGGTTGCGTTTAGTGTGTCCAAGGTTCAAAAACTGGTTCCTGTCTGGCATATGGCGGGGTTCCTTGGCCGGAATGTTAAGATATTTGATACCGAGGACAAGTTTGGCAGCGAGACAGACTTGCTGATCACGGATATGGAGAAAGCGTCCGCTCTGGCTGACTGTCTTGTTGATTCTGACGTTGCGCTTATGCGTGGTCATGGTGCCACAATTTATGGACGCACCTTGCCGGAGGCTGTTTACCGTGCNATCTATGCGGAGCTTAACGCCCAGATACTTTTGAACTCTGCCGCAATGGGGACCTTCAAGGCGCTTAGTGTGGGAGAATGCAAAGCTACAGTGGAGCGGATTAGTCCCCAGATCGGGCGCGCCTGGGATCTTTGGGTGCGGGAAGTTGAACGCGACTGATTATGGGCTGGTTTTGCTTTTGACATATAGACGGGACTGAAAAAGGGACAGGGTTGGCAAAAACACCATGGCGCATGAAACATTGGCAAACAGCGAACCGTTCCTACTGTCTGATGAAAGGCTGGCGCATTTAGTGCGCCTTGTGGCCAAGGGGTTTTCCCGTTGCCTGCAAATTCGGTTGGCGGAACATGGGGTCAGCTTTGGGCACTGGACCTACCTTCGCGTTTTGTGGGAACAGGATGGTATTACGCAGCGTGACCTTTCAACGCGACTTGGCTTAATGGAGCCGACTGTTCATACAGCCCTGGAAAAGATGCTAAAAGCTGGCCTGATTCGGCGGGAGCACAGGGACGGCAACAAGAAAAAGAAATACATTTACCTGTCTGATACTGGAAGATTATTAAGGGCAGAACTTGAGCCGCTCGCTGTTGAGGTCAATGACATTGCAACCGAGGGCTTGCAGGACGGCGACCTATTAAGATTGCGAGCCATGCTTTTGCACATGCATGCGAACCTTTCAGTTGATGAAGCTAGCGCATTAGAACAGGGCCTTTCCATGCCATCCACACGCAAGTTGGGTGAACCCAAATAATCACTCAAAATGCAGCGCTAAGAAGCCTTTGTCTNTANGTGTCCAAGAGCTTCCGCTTCAAGTTCGCCAAGCCCATATTGGGTCCAGTCCGAGTCCTTTGTGACGATGCCCTGCCATGATTGGATTTCTCGGTGTGGAATATTTGACTGGGTTGTGCCGATCGCGGGCGCGCTTCCGGCATCGAACGCCTTCACCGCCTCCAACATCAATTTCCGGAATTCGACAACGGCTAGATCACTCGCGCCAAGATGGTCCCTATGGCGCTCTGGCCACGCGCCCATGGAAACCCACATCATGATGTCCTGATTTGGAATTCCTGGCACACCGGTGAAATTACCGGCAGCCATCGCGTCCCGATCCTGCAGAAAATCATTCTCGAGTGTCCTTTTGGTTGAATAGTCCGCGTTCAGATCCTTGCCGACAACAGCGTGATTGAAAGCGCGCCACGAATCTTTATCGATACAGCTCTCATCACCCCAGGCGACAAAGTAAAACCATGTATTGTTGTCGTCCGCGGGAACATTGATTGAGCAGACATTATAGCTGTCATTTGGTGGAATCANTGAAATGAAGGGCGCTACATAAACCGTGATCCGAAGGTAGTCGTTGGTACGCGCATTTTTGATCGGTCGCCTGACAGCCACATAGCGAAATCCGTAAGGTGTGCGCTGGGTAAATATCCGCGGTGACTTGTCTGTGGATGGACGCGTCCAGTGCGTGTTATTCGCGCCAGCACTTTCCACACGGGCAGGCACCATGTCGGAGGAATGCAGAGTGGATGAGTGCGCTGAGTCGATTTGTCCTTCCTGTATCTGTGACCAGTTACATGGGATCTTGATCTTGGTGATTGACACGTTGGTTTCAGCATTCGGCGCAAACGGTGGTGATTGAAATTCCAACATTTCGTCGACCGGTCCCATCCAAGCCCATACAAATCCGCCAGCTTCCGTTGTTGGGTAGGCCTTAATCTTTATTCGTTCCTTCATTTGACTTTCAGGCGGTTCAGAAGGCATTTCGGTGATGTTGCCGTTCTTGTCGAACTTCCAACCGTGATAAAGGCATCTGAGGCCGCAATTCTCATTCCGGCCGAAATAGAGTGAGGGCCCCCGGTGCGGACAAAACTCGTCAATCAGTCCGACATCCCCATTGCTGTCACGAAAAGCGACCAAATCCTCGCCTAGAAGGCGCACCCGCACAGGTTTGCCATCAATTTCTACCTCCTCGGACATCAGCGCCGGAATCCAATGGCGGCGCATTAACTGCCCCATCGGTGCGTTACCCTCAACGTGGCACAGAAGCCGATTTTCTTCCTCAGTGATCATGAATTTCCTCATCACCCTGCTTGACTTCCTGAGCTTATTAGATATCTAAAATGACTGTCAAACTCAAATAGGGACAGCGTAAACAATGTCGACCGGTGATGAACTTTTAAAGGCTGTTGTAGTTGAAAAATCCGGTATTTCGAGCGATTTCTGTACCCTCAGATTGCAGTTGGAGGGTGGCCCTCGAACCTTCACTCCGGGATCGCATACAAGTCTGCAAACTCCTTTTGGATGGCGCAATTACTCATTGGCCAATCTGGCCGACGGAGACACCTGGGAGTTGGGCATCAAGGCAGAGCGTGACGGCCGCGGGGCGTCATCCTGGATCGTTGATACGCTTAAGGAGGGGGACTACATCCAATGCCAAGCGCCGAATAATACATTTCCTCTTAAAGACGCGGATGCCTATCTCTTGATTGCCGGGGGGATAGGCATTACTGCCGTCCTTCCAATGGCCAAGGCTCTGGACAGGGCGGGCCGGGCGTATCAGTTCATCTATTGTGTTCGGGACCGGCAAAATGCCGCCTTTGTCGATGATGTAGAGTCATTGCAGGGAGATATAACCATTCATTGTGATGAGGGTGAGGAGGATCAGTTTTTTGATTTCTGGCCACTCGTTGAAACGCCAGACACGCGTTTGATCTATTGCTGCGGCCCAAAAATCATGATGGAAGACTTGGAGGATATGACTGGCCACTGGCCCGAGCACCAGATTAATTTTGAGGATTTCAAGCCGGTTGAGATCATCAAACCTGACGATGCGCCATTCAAGGTGCAACTGAAGAGTGGCGAGCAGTTCGATGTTGGGCCGACCGAGACAATTCTTCAGGTGTTGCGATCACATGGTTTGGAAACGCGGTCCTCATGCGAAAGCGGCACCTGTGGAAGCTGCCGCACACGTTATCTGGCCGGCAAGATTGAGCATCGAGATCTTGTATTGACTGATGTTGAAAAGTCGCGTGACGTCATGATTTGTGTGTCGCGCGGAGAGGGTGTCGTTCTTCTTGATGTCTGATCAGAGAAACGCCAACAAAGTCAGGCTCGGCATCATTGGACTTGGCCGCGGCTTCATGCTGACACTGCCCTCTCTTCTTGCACATGCTGATATTACATTATTTGCGGCCTGTTCGACGAGAAGTGATGCAAGACAGCGTTTTCAGAGTGATTTCGGCGGCCTTGCCTATTCCGACTATGACGCCATGTTGGCCAACCCGGATGTTGATGCCGTCTATGTGGCTACACCGCACGAGCTGCATCTCCAGCATGCATTAGCCGCGCTGGCNGCAGGCAAATGCGTGTTGTTGGAAAAGCCGATGGCGATATCGGTGGAGCAGGCATCCCAGATTGTCAAAGCAAGTGAAGATAGTGGCAAGCCTGTCATCGTCGGCCCGAGCCATAGTTTTGATCCAGCTGTGAATGAAGCCCTGAGGCTGATCAAGACAGGTGATTTTGGGAAGGTCAAGATTGTCCATTCTGCGTACCACACTAATTTCATGTANCGTCCCAGAAGGCCTGAGGAACTNGATACGAAGCGCGGTGGCGGGGTTATTTTCTCGCAGGGCTCGCACCAGTTCGATATTGCTCGAATGCTAGCTGGTGGAGTTGGCATCGAACTTATTGGCCAGGCTGGCGTCTGGGATGCGAGCAGGCAGTCTGAGACAGCTTATACCGGCCTCATCTACTTTGCCGGTGGGGCGGTCGCGAACCTTACCTATTCGGGTAACGATTTCTACGATTCTGATCTTGAACTTGGATCGACCTCAGAACTTGGCTTTCCAAAAGTCATCGACCCCGGCGCATCGCGNCGCATGCTGGACAAGCTTGCTGGAGACGACGAGGCGAATCTGAAGAAAATTCGTGGCTATCAGGGGCTGGAGATTTTCCGCAGTTCACGCGCTCAAAGCAGAAAAGCCGAACAGAATGAGCATTTCGGCGTGTGGCGTGTCTCACTGGAACGCGCCGACCTCATGGTTTTTCATGACCGTGTTGAAGTGTATCATGAGAATGGAAAATTTGTTCAGAGTGTGGAAAGTCCNGCTGGTGCCACGCGCCGCGCGATATGCGATGCGCTGGTGGATGTAGTGGGTGGACGCCGCATGCCGATACAGACAGCCGATTGGGCAATAGGGACGCTGGAATGTTGTGAAGCCATGATAACCTCGTCAAGAGGTCAGTGCTTGGTATCCCTGAAATTGCAGACACCGGTTGACGGGCATCCAAATCTGGACCTCTGAAGGATAATATTTATCCTAATAGTGCCATCCATAATCCCATCCTTACGAAGGATCCCATCATGAAATTTTCTCTTTCTGTTGCCGTTGGAAATTATGATCGGACCCGCGCGCTGGTGGATGGTCGGGTGCGGATTGACGGGGTAAACCCCGCATTNATGACGTTGTCACCCGAGGAGATGTTTTTCCGGGCATTTAGGCATGCCGATTTTGACATTACTGAACTGTCCCTCGCGAGTTATGCGGTATCGTTGGCTAATGATGCTAATGAATATACAGCCCTGCCGATTTTCCTGTCGCGCGCCTTTCGGCACTCGTCGATATATGTGACGCACGAATCGGGTATCCAAAAGCCCGAGCAGATGCGTGGAAAGCGTATTGGTATCGCTGAATATCAACTCACTGCCAATGTTTGGGCGCGGGCCTTGTTGGAAGATGATTACGGCGTTAGTCCGTCCGAGATCGTGTGGGTGCGCGGCGGTATGGATGCACCTGTTAGGCCCGAAAAATTGCGTCTCGATCTACCATCAGATGTGCGCGTTGAAGCCGTGCNACCTGGNGAAACATTGAACCTGCTTNTAACACAGGGTGCGATCGACGGTTTCATAGGTCCTCGCGCGCCAAGATGCTTTTTCGAGAACGACAGCAAAATTGCTCGTCTATTCGATGACTCGATAACGGTTGGCCTTGATTACTTCAAACGGACCGGAATATTCCCAATCATGCACGTGCTTGGGGTCAGAAAGAGTTTGCTTGAACAGCATCCATTTCTCTCGCAGGCGCTTATCAAGGCCTTCAGCGAGGCTAAACACATTGCCGAGGCTGAACTGGCTGATACTTCGGCGACAAAGGTCACGATGCCGTTTGTCGAGGACCATCTCGATCGGATTAAGGATCTTATGGGATCAGATTTTTGGTCCTATGGTCTGGATGACGCGAACCGCCACAATCTCCAAACCTTCCTTGACCATCACCATCGGCAGGGACTGTCGTCACGGTCGCTGAAGGCTGACGAGCTTTTTCCGGTGAACAGCGTTGAGGCGTTTTCACTGTAATTCTGAAGTGCCTCAGAATTCGCTGGTCAAGGAGACGATAAGTGGCGCCGACCTAAACTGGTAGATCGCCATTTAGAACGCGGCGAAATACGCGTTATGCTCCCAGTCGCTGACATGGGCGGCAAAACCTGCTATCTCGGCCTGCTTGATGGCGGCATAACAATCCATGAAGGTAGCCCCGAACCGGTCACGGACAAACGCGTCATCACGTGCTAGGGCCAGCGCCTCATTGAGTGATGACGGAAGACGGGGCAAGGCGTCGTCATAGGCATCGGCNGNGGCNGGCGGNGCTTCNCGTCCGGCCGTGANGCCNTCNANACCGGCAAACATCTGACTGGCNAGATAGAGGTAGGGATTTGCCGCAGGCTCGCCGCCACGATTCTCGACCCGGCTCGCGGCATCTCCATGCCTGCACAGGGCGCGGATCAGGGCGCCGCGCCCGTCATGACTCCAGCTAATTCGCTCCGGTGCTAGCGAATGCGCCCGGTAACGCTTGTACCCGGTGATGGTCGGCACGGCGAAAAGGCTCATGCTGGGTGCGTGATGCAGCAATCCGGCGATCCAGCCGGATGCGGTGTCGGTCATCGCGCCGTCCTCAGCCGGCGTGAACAGGTTCGTGCCGCCGCTGTCCGCAACCGACTGGTGAAGATGCCAGCCGCTAGCGAAGCTGCCGTCGATCGCCGGTCGGCACATGAAGCTGATGTGATAGCCGTGGCGCGCCAGCGTTTGGCGAAGCGCAGAACGAAGGAGTACCATGTCATCCGCGGCTGCGATCCCTGGCCTCGCGGCGCAGGTGAACTCTATTTGGCTTGGACCAAATTCGACCTCCANTGACCGGATAGGAATGGCCAGTGATGNGCAGGTNTCGTGAATGAGCGTCATCACCGGTTCGAGCGTGTCGGCGTAATGCTCGGTCAGAAGCTGATATCCACGGTTCAGGATTTCCACCTCCGGCGGCGTGCCGGGCTGCCCGATATCGGATGTATTCAGCGGCCTGTCGGTAAGGCGATAGACATGTGCCTCGATTTCCAGCCCAGCGTTGAACTGCAGGCCAGCCTCGACAAGGCCGGCATTTGCTCGCCTTGCGATGCCGCGCGTGTCGAGAGGAGAGGGGTTGCCATCGGTGTGAAAGATATCGGCCTGAAGCCAGGCGGTGTCCCGCATCCATGGCAGGATATGGAAGCGATCAGGATCAGGGATAAGAAGAATGTCCCCGATACCTGCCATGCCGGCAAGCCCGGTTGATTCACCGTTCCAGACAGGCAGAACGGTACGATGGGCNAGNTCNTTNAGAAGCAGGCTTGACGGCGCGGTCATGCCGTCCTCGAAGAGTGACCCGATCTGGTCTGCCGCAAAGGACTTGCCGCGGACCACGCCGTGCTGGTCGGCAAATCCGAGACGGACGGTTCTTATGCCGTCCGTCTCGACTTGCTTGATGATGTCGGCGATCTGCTTCCGTTTCGCCTCATCATGAATACCGTGCCGCGTCGAGAAGCCGGCCATGATTTACCACCCCGACCCGTCGCGGCGTTCTNGGTAATCGGCAAGCCACTCCTCGCGGGGGCAGTTGGCAGTCATGACGCTGTCGTGCCATTCCGGCCCGAGTGAATTGCCGTCAGCCGCTCGGTAGAGCGGAAGCTCGCCATGACGATCAGGGTTCGCGGCAATATCCATGGCCCGCAGCAGCATCGAGCGATACCGGCTGATGGCGACATCGGTCCCAGCAAGATGCTCCTTGCTGCGGTCGGTGATGGGGCCGGGCGATTCTACGGCCCACTGGTCATGGACATTGATGTCCATCCCCATGCCGGTATAGGTCTCGCTTTCCTGTTCGGCCGGGTCATAACCCCAGTTGTTGAACCTTCCGAGCCTTGGCTTGTAGTCGGGAACCTTGTAAAGCTCCATGCGCTGTTCGCGCATCAGCGGCTTGTCGACAGGCTTGTCGTAGCTGGTGAAATGNGCATACCAATAGCAATTNTGGTCATCGACTGGCACATGCCATTGCGTAATTGCCATACTGCTGCTCATCGGGATGACGATGGCGTTAGGGAACAGCAGGTTGGTCACCCTTACATGGTCGCGCGAATCATCGAGATGCCGCCGGGCTTCGATCTGAAGTCCGAAATTGGTTCGCTTTACGTCAATGGTTGGCGCCGGGAAATTCCTCATGATCCAGGTTACGGGAATGTCGTCGTCGCCTGTACCGCTTCGAAACTGCCGCCCATAAGAATCGTCCGTGTCCTCGTCCTGAAGATAGCGATGCAGGAACGAGGCGTGTGCCGGGTCGATGCCGACCTCGACAGCCTGCAGGTAGTTGCACTCGAGAAAGCCTTTGAAGGCGAACACGTGGCTGTCAGGTGCCTGGAGGCAATCGACAGCTGGTAAGGGTGGTGGATCGCCGGGCCCGAGGTAGGCGAAAATCATGCCGTTGCGTTCGGCGCAGGGGTAGTTGGCCTGGCCGAAATGGCGAACGCGGTTGTTTTCGGGAAGTTCTCCGGGCTGATCCAGACAGGTGCCGTCTGGCGCGAAAAGCCAGCCATGGAAAGGGCAGCGTAGCCCATTTTCCTCNAGACGCCCGTAACACAGGTCGACCTGCCTGTGGGGGCAGTGTCTGTCGATCAGGCCAATCTCGCCGCTACCGTTCCGAAACAGCACCAGATCCTCTCCAAAGATGCGCACCGGAACCACTGGACGGTTTCCGGCAAGTTCATCAGTCAGTGCAACCGGTTGCCAGTAGAGCCGCATAAGGCTACCGCATCCGGTTCCTTGATCTGTTTTGGTCAGCTTTCTGTTGATCTCGTCTGCAAGCATGTCATTCCCAACATGTTAATTTAACGCTAAGTTCGACCGGTGGACGAGCTTTCGCCAGATGTCGTCCGCTAACAGTATCAAAAGTTTAACATCTGGCGCTAAAACTGCAATTTCGCGTGCGCGCCGTCGTTGGAACTCATGTCAGTACAGCATTACAGGAATGGACGGGCAGCGGTTATTGAAATCGANCGACCTCCGGTTAATGCCATAAATCAAGACATCCGCGCCGGGTTATTTGCCGCGCTGACGGCCATCGACAGCGATGATGCGGTGGATCGGATCATACTATCAGGTGCCAAGAATGTGTTCGCTGCTGGCGCCGATGCTGGTGAATTTGGCCTTCCAATGGTTCAACCTGATCTGCCGANAGTAGTGGCAGCGCTCGAGGCTTCCAAGGTGCCGGTAATCGCCGCTATAAAAGGGGCCTGCCTTGGTGGAGGTCTGGAACTGGCCCTAGCCTGCCGGTGGCGCATCGCCGCCCCAACTGCGCAGTTGGGTCTCCCCGAGGTAATCCTCGGGGTAGTCCCAGGCTCGGGCGGCACGCAGCGGTTACCACGGCTGGTTGGGATGAAGATAGCGCTATCGATGATATCGACTGGGCGCCAGGTTGGGGCCGCTGAGGCACTGGATATTGGGCTGATCGATGAGCAGGAAGAAGATCCTCTGGCAGCGGCGTTGGCCCTGCAACTTACTGATCTAAATGCCCGCCTGCCAATTTCGAAATTACCTCGCCCAAAAGCTGAACCAGAGGCAGCGGAAGCTGCGTTGGTCAAATCACGCCGGAGAATGCCGCGTCAAAGTGCACCTGAAGAAGCTGTGCGGCTAATCGGGCTTGCTGCAAGCCACGATTTTGATGACGGGTTACAGGCTGAGCGTGCAGCCTTTCTTAGGCTGCGAGATGGAGACGAATGTCGCGCACTTCGTCATATATTTTTCGCCGAACGTGGCGCACGCGCACCAGCCCATTTGAAAGGTATCAGCACTTCGCCGCTCGAAAACATTGTCGTCATTGGCGGCGGCACAATGGGTGCTGGAATTGCGCATGCGCTCGCACGTGCGGGAAGCACCACAACATTGATCGAGTGCGATGATAAGGCAATTCATGCCGCAAGGCTGCGCATGTCCGGTCTTTATGAAGCTGCCGTAAAGCGCGGGTTGATCACCGTCGAAGCGGCAACAGAAGAGCAAAGTACAATTCGCTATCAGTCTGGCTATGGCGACATCGAGGAGGCCGGCTTGGTGATCGAGGCAGTGTTCGAGGACATGCAGGTAAAATGCGATGTCCTGAAAGCACTNGATAAGGCAGCGCCACGTGCAATACTTGCCAGCAATACCTCCTATCTCGATATCGACGTCATGGCCGGCTGTCTTTCCGACCCGTCGCGCCTTGTCGGCTTACATTTCTTTAGCCCTGCGCACATCATGAAGCTGCTTGAAATCGTCAAAGGCGTTCAGACATCGGACTATGCGCTTGCGACCGGCTATGCATTGGCAAAACACCTGCGCAAGATACCGGTCGAAGTTGGAGTGTGCGATGGATTTGTTGGTAACAGAATGCTCCAGCGGGTACGTGAGGCCGCAGAACTGCTGCTTTTGGACGGTGCTGAACCAGTGCAGATTGATCGCGCCATGCGCGGCTTTGGCTATTCGATGGGGCTTTACGAGACCCAAGACATGTCAGGCCTCGATATCGCATGGGCTAACCGGAGACGCCAGNAGGCAACGCGCGATCCTGAACGGCGTTACAGCAAAGTTCAGGATCAGGTCTGTGAGGCCGGCTGGCTTGGCCGTAAGGCTGGTCTNGGCTGGTATGNGTATGAGGATGACAAGTTGATAGGGCCGAACCCGTCTGTGTCGCCGCTAATCGAAGCCGAGGCGGCTCGCCACGGCATCTCTCGACGCGAGCTTTCCGACAAAGCAATACTTCAGACTTTGATGCTGGCGCTTATAAATGAGGCTGCGAATATACTTGATGAAGGAATTGCCTGGTCTGCTTCGGATATCGATCTTGTATTGGTTCACGGTTATGGATTTCCACGTTTCCGCGGTGGACCGCTTCNNTATGCTGATCAGTTGGGAATTCAGAGAGTTCGAGAAGGGCTCGAAATACTCAATAAGNGCGATAGTGTTATTTGGAGGATCTCCCCATTGATTTTGAAGTTGGCAGATACAAACGGTAGCTTTGGCGAAAGACGTCGCAGCTCTTAGCAAATTGTTGTGACAATGCAGTCATTGTAAACGAATGAAAGATTTATTGGGGAAAGAGTGTGGCAAATGACTAAGTCGCGTGAAGCGTGGATTTGCGATTATGTTCGCACACCGTTTGGGCGTTACGGTGGTGATTTGTCCCCTGTTAGGACAGATGATCTTGGTGCTATTCCGCTGGAAGCACTGATCAGCCGAAATCTGAAACTGGATAGTAATCGGATCAATGAAATTTTTATGGGCTGTGCGAATCAGGCTGGTGAAGATAATCGCAATGTTGCTCGAATGTCGGCGCTTCTTGCGGGGCTGCCGGAAAAAGTGCCGGGTACAACAATAAATAGACTATGTGGNTCAGGAATGGACGCGATAGGGCAAGCGGCCCGAGCAATCAGATGCGGTGAGGCTGATCTTGTTTTGGCTGGAGGGGTTGAGTCCATGAGCCGTGCACCCTTTGTCATGCCGAAGAGCGAAAAGGGCTTTTCTCGCGATCTAAGCATCTACGACACAACCATTGGCTGGCGCTTCATAAATGAGAGAATGCATGCCTTGTATGGCACAGATTCTATGCCTGAGACTGCAGAAAACATCGCGCAAGACTTTAAAATTTCCCGACTTGATCAAGATCTCTATGCAGCACGCTCACAGGAAAGAACACATGAAGCACGTGATTGGTTGCAGGGAGAAATAACCGCTGTGACCGTTCCGCAACCAAGGAAGGGTCCGAAAATCGTNACGCAGGATGAACACCCCCGCCCGGGTACATTGTTGGAAGACCTTGCCAGACTGCCCGCGCCATTTCGCGAGAACGGAACGGTTACTGCCGGTAACGCCTCTGGAGTGAATGATGGTGCGGCGGCGGTGATATTAGCCACGGAGCAGGCTGCGAAGGAGAATGGGTTACAATGCCTGGCGCGCATTTCCGGTATGGCGTCTGCNGGCGTGGCGCCNCGAATTATGGGTATAGGCCCGGTGCCTGCAACCAGAAAGCTGATGGATCATCTCGATTTAAGCATTGATGACTTCGATGTTATCGAAATCAATGAAGCATTCGCCGCACAGGTTTTGGCCGTCATTCGAGAGTTTGGCCTTGATGACAGCGCAGAGCAAGTAAACCGGAACGGTGGGGCAATCTCGCTTGGTCACCCGTTGGGCGCTTCCGGTGCGCGTCTGGTTGGAACGGCTGCGAGAATGCTGTCCGAAGGTGGTCANAAGCGTGCTCTTTGTACCATGTGCATTGGTGTTGGTCAGGGGATAGCCGTAGCCCTCGATGCCGCCTAGCAACGACTATATTCAAGCAGGTGGTTAGGCTGGCTCCGATCATTCGCCGCCAGATCTGGGATGGTCCGGCAACGATGAAATCAGCCGGCCAGTCTATCCTCGTCGTCGACAAGAACATCACGGCGCTGGCGCGCCTC
>FUFK010064856.1_pt1 | contig 39400 bp, 40 predicted proteins | sample 1021851 | NCBI WGS metagenome assembly FUFK01 (sample SAMEA51879418, study PRJEB19060) | metagenome
CCAGATATTATAGCTTAGTAANAAATATTAATGNATAGTTATANAGATAANATAGTTTCAATCGTAATGGGAAGCCAATCAGATTGGCCTTGTATGAAAAGTGCTTCTATAATTTTAAAAGAGCTTAATATACAACATGAAGTAAAAATAATATCAGCACATAGAACACCAGATAGATTATTTAAATACGCAGAAAATTTAGAGAAAAATGGAATTATGGTGTCAATTGCTGGTGCTGGTGGTGCAGCACACCTCCCTGGCATGATAGCATCAAAAACAATAATTCCAGTTTTAGGTGTNCCAGTTAAATCTAAAAATTTAAATGGNATTGATAGTTTATTGTCAATNGTTCAAATGCCACCNGGTGTTCCTGTAGGCACTCTNGCAATTGGAAATGCTGGTGCACAAAATGCAGCTTTACTTGCTGCTTCAATTATTGCTACGAGTGATGATGAGATTGCAAAAAATTTAAAAACTTGGAGAAAAAACCAAACTCAATCTGTTAAAGAATATCCCTCTGATGAGTAATACTCTTTTGCCTCTTGGTTCATCTATTGGCATATTAGGAGGAGGTCAACTAGGCCGAATGATAGCAATGTCTTGTATTGAATTGGGTTATAAAAGTTTTGTATATTGTCCAAANGGCGACAATCCTGCAGTAGAAGTTTCATCACAACATATAATTGGTGATTGGAATAATGATTTATTATTAAACAAATTTATTTCATCCGTTGATGCCGTGACAATAGAATTTGAAAATATTCCAATTGAAGTCATTCAAAAAGTAGAAAAACAACTTTTAGTTTATCCTAACTCAAAAGTGCTTAGTACATCTCAATACAGACCACATGAAAAAAAATATGCTAAATTATCAGGTATAGATGTTCCTCGTTGGTGGTTAATCAATTCAAAAAATGATCTTGAATTTGCAATGAATGAACTTGATGGTGAAGGCATTCTTAAAACCACTTCATTTGGCTATGATGGAAAAGGGCAATTAAAAATTTCTAAAAGAGATACTCCTNATAAAATTTGGGAAACAATAAANGGCAAAGAGTTTATTTTAGAAGAGTTTGTAAACTTTAATTCAGAAATATCATTTTTAATTTGTAGAAGAAAAAACAAAGAATTTTGTATTTTTCCACCCACTGAAAATAAACATAAAGATGGAATTTTGAACAAGAGTAAAGCTCCAGCGGATCTTTCTGAAGAAACTTGGTTAAGTGGTGCTGCCAAAGTATCAAAATTAGCAGAAGACCTTGAATTAAATGGATTATTAGCAGTTGAATTTTTTTTACTAGAAAATGGAAAATTATTATTCAATGAGATGGCACCAAGGCCCCATAATTCATTTCATTGGACAATGGATGGACTGTTATGTAGTCAGTTTAACCAGCTTGTGAGATGTATTACAGGTATACCATTTGGAGATGTTAGTATATCAAGAAGTTGGGAAATGATAAATTTATTGTCAGAAAACTTTTCAGATTTAACAAAATATTACTCTGAGAAAAATAAAATTTATCTTTATAATAAAAATGGAATAAAAACTAAAAGAAAGTTAGGCCATATCAATAGGTTGATAAATTAAACCTTTTTCCTATCAATNAATGTAGTTAAGTCAAAGGGCGTCTTTTGATATAATTGATTTAACCAATTCGCAAATAACAAAAATGCAAATGGTCTCCAAGTATTCTTAGGAGTTTTATTTATGTCATTATTNGGATAATAATTTTCAGGCATTTTAATTTTTGTTTTTGCTTCAAGATCTCTTTTNTACTCATTGTGCAAAGTATTGAAGTCATATTCTAAATGATTGAATATAAAAAAATCATCATTTTTATTATTAATCATCATTCCAATTCCAGCCTGATTTGATTGAGCGAGTATATCAAATTCTGGATAATTATTAATGTCTTCTATTTTTGTTTCCGTATGTCTTGAAACTGGCATTGGAAAGTTATCAGTAAAGCCTTGCATTAATCTTAACTTTGCTGGGTTTATTTTATGGGAAAAAATTCCAAAAATCTTATCTTCTAGTGAATATTTTTCAATCTTATATTGATGATACAAAAGTGCTTGTGCTCCCCAGCAAATACCTATTCTTTGAAATACATGTTTGTCTGACCAATCAATAATTTTTATCAATTCATTCCAGTAGATGACATCCAGAAATGGTAGAGTTTCAACTGGCGCACCAGTTATTATAAGTGCATCATAAAAATTATTCTTAACATCATTCAATGTGTAATAAAATTCATCTAAATAGGCAGTCTCCTCATTCTTAGGTTTATAGCTAGCAGTAGTCATAAGCGTCAGCTCTATTTGGAGGGGACTATTGCCTAAAAGCCTTGCAAACTGAACTTCTGTATCTCTTTTTTTGGGCATTAAGTTGAGTAATAGGACCTTCATTGGCCTTATGTCCTGTCTTAATGCGGTATCACTAGCTATTAATTGAACTTGTTCTTTTTCTAATTGTTGCTTTGCTGGAAGTTTTGAAGGGATTTTTATTGGCATTTAATGATAAATACTATCATCTATTAAAGTTAAAAAAAGGAAAGTTATTCAAAATATTAAATGGCTTATTTAAATTTTCTTTTATAGGTTTAGTGATACTTCCTAATAGTTTTACATTTTTTAATCTTCTTTCAATAAACTCTTCTACTTTAGATAAGTCTGGATCAAGAGAACCTAACCATGACATCTTTGTTGTTGAATAAACTCCTGCTAATATTCCTCTCTTAGTATAGAAAGAAATATCAGTAGATCTATCACCAACTGTTCTCCAAATCTCATCAGTAGTTTTGTATAAAGCTTTTAATGCAAACTTTGAATTTTTTGGTAAAGCTAAACATGCGATTGACTTTCTAACAGCTTCTTTATTTGGATTCAAAACTCTGAACCTACATAAAAGGAGTTGCTTTATTTTATCTGGAGTTCTTAAATCNGAATAATCCGTTTCTTTGAACTCTTTGATCATTAACCTGTCAGATAAGTCAGCAAAATGAATTATTGTATCAATTATTCCATTTGGAAATAAAATATCATAATCATCAACATTAATTTTATTTGAAACAAAGCCTGTTAGGATAGTTTCTTTAGTCCAACCATCAAAATTAATATTTTTAAGAGCATCATTAATTATTTTATCTTTTATCTCTAAATCGTCTGACATTTTCTCTCCAGTTAAAATAATAAACTATTTTATTATAAATACATAAGAATATAAATAATATTAAAAATCAAAAAAACTATTAAATTAAATCTAATTACTTACAAATAGGTTTGCTTATTTATAAACAATATGTTAATAAACGCGACTATTAATATTTAACAAATGAAAGTTTATGAGTGCTAGTTACAGTTAGAGATAATAATATTGATCAAGCTTTAAGAGTTTTAAAGAAAAAAATGCAAAGAGAAGGTGTCTTTCGTGAGATGAAAAATAGAAGAGCGTACGAAAAGCCATCCGAAAGAAGAGCCAGAGAAGAAGCAGAATCCACTAGAAGAGTTAGAAAACTAATGAGGAAAAGATTTGAAAGAGAAGGCTACTAGTATTTTAAAAGCCTCTTTTTTTTAAAAAAAACTCTATATATTCATTACAATTTTTATAATCTTTATCTCTTTTGTTNATATTAAAAAAACCATGACCTCTGTTTAAAAATTCTTTAAATACAACATCCCTACCTAAACCTTCTAAATTACGTNCAAATTCAGATACCCAGTCAATTGGGATTATATCATCACTAGTTCCATGTAAAATTATACAAGGTGGAAAATCGTTAAGACACTCTTTAGCAGGATCAATAAAAAAATCTCTGAAAAATTGATCTGTTTTTTTACCTTTAGGTGAAATATTTATAGCTGGATTATATAAAATTAAAGCAAGTGGTTTAATTGTATTTTGGCTTTCGAAAATATTCTTATTTGCAATAGATGCTGCTATTTGAGCACCAGCAGATGCACCTCCTACTATTAGTTTATTTTTATCAACGCCAAACTGCCTTGATTTTTTAGTTAACCAATTATAAAAATAATGGCCGTCATAAGTAGCCTCATAGGGTCCTGTATTGTCTTTACTTTGAGTTCTATATTCAGGAACAAAAACTACATAGCCTTTGGATGCAAAGTAAAGAGACTGGTTATAAAATCTTTCAGGTGAACCAATTTTAAAACCACCTCCATGAAACAAAATAATACCACTACGATATTGATTTGAACACCAATCTAAAGGTTTAAAAATATTTACACTTAGTTTTTTTTTATTTGNTGAGTTGTACTCAATTGTTACAAATTTATTTTTATTCAATGNTAATTGATAAAATTTTATTTAAATTTAGTCTAATGCTTGGATTACTTCTTCACAAACTTTTTTAGCATCACCAAACAACATCATTGTGTTGTCTCTAAAAAATAGTTCATTATCTACCCCTGCATAACCTGAGGCCATAGATCTTTTTATGAAAAGAACTGTTCCAGCATTCTCAACGTCTAATATTGGCATTCCATAAATTGCCGATTGAGGATCTGTTTTAGCAGCAGGATTTGTCACATCATTAGCTCCTATTACAAATGCGACATCAGCTTGTGAAAAATCTCGATTTATTTCCTCCAATTCAAAAACTTCATCATAAGGTACATTCGCTTCAGCTAATAAAACATTCATATGTCCGGGCATTCTACCAGCAACTGGGTGTATCGCATATTTTACATTAACTCCTCTAGATTTAAGTATGTCTGACATTTCTCTTAAAGCATGCTGAGCCTGAGCGACAGCCATGCCATAACCTGGCACAATAATAACTGTAGATGCGTTATCCATGATAAAAGCTGCATCATCAGCAGAACCTCTCTTTACCATTTTATCTGATGAGCCCTTTTCAGAAACATCAGCTTCGCTTTCTCCACCAAATCCTCCAAGAATAACACTAAAAAAGGATCTGTTCATTCCTTTACACATGATGTAGGAAAGTATTGCTCCACTTGCACCAACAAGAGACCCAGTAATTATTAATAATGGGTTTCCTAGTGTAAAACCAATACCGCATGCAGCCCATCCAGAATATGAATTCAACATAGAAACAACTACAGGCATATCAGCGCCACCAATAGGAATAATAATTAAAACACCTATTAAAAGTGAAACAATAAAAATACCCCAGAATGCAGTTTCAGAATTTGTGGTCACAAGCGCAAATATTAATACTAGTAGAAGAATACCCAAAAAGGCATTAAAAGGGTGTTGCAAAGGAAATGTTACAGGTTGACCTGATACAATNCCTTGTAATTTGCCAAAAGCAACTATCGATCCAGTGAATGTAATAGCACCTATAGCTAGACCTAGGCCCATTTCAAAAAGAGAACCTCCTGATATGTTTCCAATCTCGCCAATCCCATAAGCTGAAGGATTATAGAAAGCAGCAGTAGCAACTAAGGTTGCTGCTAAGCCTACCAAACTATGGAAAGCTGCTACAAGTTGTGGCAAAGCAGTCATGTCTATGCTTCTTGCTATGTAAGCTCCAATTAAGCCTCCTAGAGCAATACCTGCAAAAATGACTAAATAAGTAACTGTGTTAAATGGAATAATGGCTAATGTTGTAATTACTGCAATAGCCATGCCTATCATTCCAAAAAGATTGCCCCTCCTAGCTGTTTCAGGATGAGATAATCCATGTAAAGATAAAATAAAAAGTACAGCTGAAATTAAATACAAAATTGAAGAATAAAAACCGATCATTTTTTNTCTCCTGATGGTTTTTTCCTTTTAAACATTGAGAGCATTCTTTGCGTTACTATAAAACCTCCGAAAATATTTACTGAGGCTAAAACTATAGCAAAAAAACCTACCAGTGACGCAAAGAAATTTGGATCTTTAGGGCCAGCGGCAATAAGTGCGCCAACAATAATAACACTAGAAATTGCGTTTGTTACACCCATAAGAGGTGAGTGTAAAGCTGGCGTTACAGACCATACAACAAAATATCCAATAAAACATGACAATATTAATACAGTAATTCCAAATACAAGGGGATCAACTGAGCCATGACCAAAATTAATTACAGAAGAAAGTTTATCTCCAAGGTCTGATGCTTCAGTTGCTAATGCCTCTAATTTTGTAGATTCTAATTTAGTGGCTAATTCATTTAAATTATTACTNATTGATTTAGCTTGTTCTACTAATCCATTTGATAAATTACTGTCACCTGACATTTTAAACCTCAATTAAGTATTTATAATAATTTTCCGTCTTTAGTTAAAAGTGTTCCCTTAACTATCTCATCTTCTAAACTTATATTTATCTTTGATTTTTCAGCATCCCAGATATTCTCNAGAAAAGCGAATATATTTCTTGCATACAAGCGACTTGCGTCTCCTGCCAATCTACTTGGTATATTTGTATAACCAACGATGTTAATTTCATTCTTAACTACTACTTTATCAGCTTTTGTGGCTGAACAATTCCCTCCAGCAACTGCAGCTAAATCAACTATGACCGACCCAGGCTTCATAGATTTTATCATGTCATCAGATATTAGTTTAGGTGCAGGTTTACCCGGAATTAATGCTGTTGTTATAACTATGTCTTGGTCACTTATTGTCTTTGAAACGAGCTCAGCCTGTTTCTTTTGATATGCTGCACTCATTTGCTTAGCATACCCACCAGATGACTCTGCCTCCTTAAACTCTTCATCTTCTACAGCAACAAATTTTCCACCTAACGATTCAACTTGCTCCTTTGCAGCAGGCCTTACATCTGTTGCAGAAACAATTGCTCCCATTCTTTTTGCAGTTGCTATTGCTTGAAGACCAGCTACTCCAGCGCCCATAACCAAAACTCTTGCAGGTGGAATTGTTCCAGCTGCTGTCATCATCATAGGAAATGCCTTTCGATAAATTTGTGAAGCTTCAATAACCGCCCTGTATCCAGCAAGATTTGATTGACTGGATAATACGTCCATTGATTGTGCTCTGGATATTCTCGGCACCTGTTCTAANGCAAAGCATGTTATACCCAATTTAGCGATATCTTTTAATTCATTTGAATTTATATATGTCTCCATTTGACATATAAGAATAGATCCCTTTTTGAATAATTTTAATAATTTAATGTCAGGACGTACAATTGAAAAAATTAAATCTGCGTCAGAAAGAAGCGTCTTTTCTGATTTAACAACTTCTGCTCCACTACTTTTATAATCACTATCAAAGTATGAGGATGATATTCCAGCTTCACTTTGCACTGAAACCTTGAAACCTAGATTTATGAACTTTTTGACTATCTCTGGAGTGCAAGAAACCCTTTCTTCAAATTGACGTCTTTCTTTAATTACTGCAATTTTCATTTAATTTCCCTAATGTCTTGTGAAAGGTTTAATTAATTAAGGTTATAATTTAATATATCGTGATATTGAAAATGTTTTATTATTACTAATCTATAGTGTCAATATTAATTCCGGCTTCTTTTGACATATTAACTTGTTTATTTGTTAATTTTTTTATGTCAAAATTTTCAATCATATCTTCAAAAATTCTATGCCAGTTGACTTCAGCTTTTAATCGCATGAAGACTGAGCCTAGTCCTACAGCAGCTCTATCCATTAAAACAAACTCTCTAGGTGGCTCAACACCACCTACTTTCCTCAATTCTTGGTGTACCTTTGCAGCAACTTTTCTGCCCTCTGAACCATCTCTAAGCTGACTAATTGGTTCTGAACTATCATTAAGAAGAGGAGCATAAAGAAACTCTGCCCAAAGGCTCAAAATTTCTATCATTTCTTTATTTAAATTTCCAAAACCCCATTTAAAGTATGCTTCTTCAGCTAATTTTGAGTTTTTAGTTTTGAGAGCTTTGTATAAAACGATTACACCTTCTACAAATGTCGGATTAAAAAAACGTATACTTCCAAAGTCTAGTAAATTTATATTTTCATTTTTCGTAATTGAATAATTACCTAAATGAGGGTCTCCGTGTATCACGCCATAAAAATAAAAGGGAATATACCATGCTTTGAACATGTTAATGGCAACATTGTTTCTAGATTTGAGATTTGGATCTTGCTCAAGCCATTTTGTAAGTTTTTCCCCCTGAAGCCATGTCATTGTAAGTAGTCTTTTCGTCGATAAATCCTCAATTACTTCAGGAACATTTACAGAGCTTTCTGATTCTAATATTGCTGAATATAGTTTTATATTTGAAGCTTCTCTTTTATAGTCTAGTTCTTCAGATAATCTTGCAGAAAGTTCCTTATGGATAGACTTAGTTGAAATTGCTTTATCTGCTCTTTCATATAAAGTGAAACCTAATTTTAGTTGTTTTAAATCTGCTTCAATAGCACTTTGCATATCTGGATATTGAAGTTTGCACGCAAGATTTTTTTGATCCAAACTAATAGCTTTATGAACCTGACCTAGGGAAGCAGCNGAACATGATTGTTTTTCAAAAGATTTAAATTTTTTTTGCCAGTCTATACCTAATTCTGTTGCCATTCTTCTTTTTACAAAAAGCCATCCCATTGAAGGAGCATCAGCTTGAAGCTTTGATAATTCTTCTCGATATTCAGGAGGAAGTGCATCTGGAATAGTTGATAGTATCTGCGCTACCTTCATGAGTGGACCTTTCAAGCCACCAAGCGCTTCTGTTAAGACCTTAGCATGATTTTCTCTGTCAATCTTAATGCCTAGATATCTTTCACCAGCCATCCTAGCTGCAAGCCCACCAACAGCAGAAGTAACATTAGCATATCTTTTCAACCTGCCTATCGGGTTTGATTTTTCAGTATCTGTTTCGCTCATGCAGCCTCTAATTCATCAATAAGAGATGAAATTGTATTTAACCCAATATTCCAAAATTCTGGATCTGATGCATCAAGCCCGAAAGGAGCAAGAGCCTCTCTATGATGTTTTTTCCCACCAGATTTTAAAAGATTTATATAACTTTCAGTAAAACTGCTTTGACCAGAGAGTCTGACTTGCCAGAGACTATTAACCAAACAGTCTCCAAAAGCGTATGCATAAACATAAAAAGGCGTATGAACAAAATGTGGTATATATGACCATAATGGTTTATAACTATCATCTAAATTTATTGCATCACCAAGGGCTTGTGATTGGGTTTCCATCCAGATTTCGCTTATTTCGTCAGGTGTAAGTTCATTTGATTTTCTTTTATTATGAAAAGATGTTTCAAAATTATGAAATGCGATTTGCCTGACAACAGTATTGAGCATATCTTCAACCTTCTCTGCAATCATAGAATTCTTTTCTTGCTTTGAATCTGCTTTTGAAAGAAGTTTCTGAAATACCAACATCTCGCCAAAAACTGATGCAGTTTCTGCTAATGTGAGAGGAGTATCTGCTAGCAAGTATCCATTTTTTGATGCTAAAACTTGATGGACACCATGGCCAAGTTCATGAGCAAGTGTCATAACATCTCTAGATTTTCCATTATAATTCATTAAAATATATGGATGTACATCTGGAACACATGGATGAGAGTATGCACCTGAGTCTTTACCATTTCTAATTTCAGCATCAATCCAATTATTTTCAAAGAACTTACTAGCTATTTTAGCAATTTCAGGAGAGAGTTCATTGAAGCTCGTTAAAACGATTTCTTGTGCTTCACTCCAACTCCACTTTTGATTGGGTTTGTTTGGAAGAGGGGCATTTCGATCCCACCAATTCAATTTATCCATATTAAACCACTTGGATTTTAGTTTATAATATCTATGGCTGAGATCTTTAAATCTACCCGTTACTGCATCAGCTAATGCTTTTACAACTTCATCTTCAACATCATTATCTAAGTTTCTTGAAGATATTGGGTTAATAAAACCTCTTTTATTATCTTCAATATATTTATCTCTGGAAATGGTGTTAAGAATTAAAGATCTAGTTCTCTTGTTTTGATCAAGAACTTTTGAAAATTCTAATCCTGCATCTTTTCTTAAATCTGGGTCGGGATCACTTAAGAGATTAAGTATCTCTGTTTCACTTAGGGTATCACCTTTAATTTGAAATCTTAAGTCTGAAGAACTTTCATCAAATAATCTTACCCACGCACCTCTACCACTGGGTCCCTTCTCAGCAATAAATTGTTCAAGATCATTCGATAATTGGAAGGGTTTCCTTTGAAAAATTTTTCTCAACCATGGTTTCCATAAAGAAAGATGGTTATCACTCAAATATTTTTTTGAAGTATTGTCATCAAGGTTCATTATTTCAAGTTCAAAAAAAACCAATTTTGAAAATATAATAGATCCTAATTCCCTAATTTCTTGGTATTTTTTACCAAAGTCCGGTTTGTCCGTATTAATGGAAAATGTTAATGAAACGTAGCTATAAAGTTTCCCAAGTTTTTGGTTTATTGTTTGATAATCTCTAATCGCTTCATTCAAATTTTCACTGGAAAGAGTGGCAATTTTATTTTGATATTTATTTATGAAACTTTCAGTGAGTTCTTCAATTTCAATTTTATCTGAACTTAATTTACTATCATTAATAGACGCATATAAATCATTAAGATCCCATTGAGGCAAATCTCCAAGCATTAATTTCTCCAGAAAACAATTGAATATTTTAATTATATAGGAGTAGATTACTTAATATCAAAGTAAAATTGAATTTCATTATTTAAAAATTTATAATATTTTTTTAATTTTTATTATTACAAGTCTGTAGATACAGTATGGAGTAAAAAATGGGAAATATTTCTGCAAAATCATTGCCAGGTATTTTTTTTGAACAAGCAAATTCACTTAAAGACAAACCATTATTTTGGTCAAAAAAAGAGGGTTTTTGGGAAGGAGTTACTTGGAGTGATGCAGCCGTACAAGTTAAAAAGTTAGCTAGTGTTTTACAATCATATGGAGTTAAAAAAGGTGATAGGGTTTTAATAGCTTCAGAAAATAGACCTGAGTGGGCAATTTCAGATTTGGCTATTATGTCTTTAGGAGCAATTGTGGTTCCTGCCTATACATCAAATACAGAAGAAGATAATAATTATTTACTAACACATTCTCAAGCTAAATTAGCAATAACATCTGGTGGAAACGTGGCATCTAGATTATGTCTAGCCGCGGATAGTAATAAATTTATCAAAAATATTATACTAATTGACGCTGATCCAAGAAATTTTACTGTTAAAGGTTGTAAATTACTTTCCTGGAATGAGGAAATCAAGAAGGTTGATATTGATAGTAAATTTGAGAAATCAATAGAAAAATTATCAGATGAAGATGTTTGCTGTTTTATTTATACATCTGGCACAGGGGGTAGACCTAAGGGTGTGATGCTCACACATAAGTCAATATTTTCAAACATTTTAGCGTGTAGTGATGTAATTAAAGATGTTAAAATTGAAGAAAAAGTTTTTCTTTCACTTCTACCTTTGTCGCATGCTTACGAACATACTTGTGGTTTTCATTGGCCAATATTTTTAGGAGCTGAAATTTATTACAGTGAATCTACCGAAGCAGTTGCTCAAAACCTGCAAGATGTTAAACCAACTCTTATGATTGCAGTGCCAAGGCTTTATGAAGTGCTTTATTCAAGAATTGTAAATGGCATAAAAGCCAAAGGTGGAATTTCAGAATACCTGTTTATGACTGCGGTTAAACTTGGAAGAAAAAAATTAGAAAACCAGAATTTACTTCCTCATGAGTGGTTGCTTGACAAATTAGTTGAAAGACTGGTGAGACAAAAAGTTAAATTGAGGCTTGGTGGCCGATTAAGATATTTCGTATCTGGAGGAGCCGCATTGAATTATGAGGTTGGTAGTTTTTTTCTTGGCCTTGGAGTTGGTATTTTGCAAGGTTATGGGCAAACTGAAGCTTCTCCTCTCATTTCTGTAAATAGACCTAATTTAATTAAAATTGACACAGTTGGCCCAGCAGTTTTAGGAGTAGAAACTAAAGTTGATGAATTTGGCGAGTTGCTTGTTAGGGGTAATTTAGTAATGAAAGGCTACTGGAATGATGAAGTGGCTACAAAACAAGCAATTAAAAAAGGTTGGTTACACACTGGAGATATTGTTGAGTTTGATAAAGATAATTATATTAAAATTACAGGTAGAAAAAAGGAAATTATTGTAAACTCTGGAGGTGATAATATTGCACCAACGAGAGTTGAAGGTATTTTAGCAATTGAAAATGAGATTGAGCAAGTGATGGTATATGGAGATGGGCACCCATGGTTATCTGCTGTAATTGTTCCATCTGATGAAATTATTAAATCGCTAAATAACGACAAGAAAAAAATTAAAGAAAAAATTTCTGAGGCTATAGATCACGCTAATTCAGGACTGTCTCAAATCGAGAAAATTAGAAAATTTATAATAGCTGATGAACCTTTTACTGTCGATAATCTTCAAATGACACCAACTTTGAAAGTTAGAAGGCATGTTGTAACGGGTATTTATCAAGATAGAATATTAGAGCTTTATCCAAAAAAATAAACTATAAACTAAGAAGTTGTAATATTTTTTTAGTAGGGCCCTATAGTTGAACTGGATACAACGCAGGATTCCTAATCCTGAGCTCGAGGTTCGAGTCCTCGTAGGGTCACCAAATTTTTGAGAGATGAATATGTTTGAATTTACACCCACACCAAGAGTAAAGAGGTCTCCATTTTATGATGCAACCGTCAGAGATGGAGTGAAAAGTTTTTATCCCTATAACAATATGTTTTTGCCAACTGGTTATGGGGATCCCGAAAAAGAATATTGGAGACTAATAAATGGTGTTTCTATGTGGGATGTGGGTGTGCAAAGACAGGTAGAATTATTTGGAAAAGATGCTTGCAAATTAGCTCAGATACTTTCTCCTAGAGATCTCTCAAACTTGGAAATTGGTCAGTCAAAATATGTTGCTTTATGTGACCATAGAGGAGTTATTATAAATGACCCTATTTTATCAAAGTTAGAGGAAAATAAATTTTGGTTTTCTATAGCTGATTCAAAAGTGCTATTTTGGGCAAGGGCTATAGCCTATGAAAGAAATTTAAATGTAAATATTATAGAACCTGATGTATCTCCAATGGCTATTCAGGGTCCAAAAGCAGTCGATGTAATTTCTTCGGTTTTTGGAGAATGGGTTAGAGACTTAAAATATTTTTATTTTAAGGAGACTTCTTTAAACGGTATTCCACTTCTATTAGTCCGTTCTGGTTGGTCAAAACAGGGCGGTTATGAATTATATTTAATGGATGGATCAAAAGGAGACGAACTCTGGGATATAATTAAGGAGGCAGGTAAGCCTTGGGATATAGGTCCAGGATATCCAAATACTGTTGAACGTATTGAAAGTGGGTTGCTGTCTTGGGGTGGTGATACTGATGACAATACAAATCCGTATGAAGTTAGATTAGGCAAATATGTCGACCTTGATGTACCCGAAGATGTTATTGGCTTATCAGCACTAAAAAAAATTAACCAAGAAGGTCCAAAAAGACATCAATTGGGCATTGTTTTAGACACTGAGGAAAAATTCAAGTCTCATGGTGTATGGTATGATATTTTTGTAAATAATGAAAAACTTGGTGATATGACATGTGGAATATGGTCAAATAGAATTAAGAAAAATATTGGCTTATGTTTAGTTTCAGTAAAACTAAAGTCTGGTGAAAAAGTTAAAGTTAATAAGAATGGTATAGAATATACGGGAACAATGACTGAATTACCTTTTATTTAAAATAGGAAAATAGATTATGGCAAAAAAAAATAATAAAGTTATAATAACATGTGCTGTTACAGGTGGTATTCATGTTCCAAGTATGTCGGACTATCTTCCGCTAACCCCAGAAGAAATTTCAAAACAATCAATCGATGCAGCCAATGCTGGTGCTTCAATATTACACTTGCACGCTAGAGATCCAAAAAATGGAAGGCCTACTTCAGACCCAAATATCTTTAATAAGTTTTTACCAGTTATAAAGGAATCTACAGACGCTGTAGTCAATATTACCACAGGAGGTGGTCTAGAGATGACAGTTGAGCAAAGACTAGAAGCTCCTTTAAGATTTAAGCCTGAAATGTGTTCATTGAATATGGGTTCTATGAATTTTGCACTATTTCCTGCTGCTTCCAAACTTAAGAATTGGAAGAATGATTGGGAAAAACCTTTTTTAGAAGCAAGTGAAGATTTTATTTTTCGAAATACTTTTGGAGATGTACGTAAGATTGTCAAAATGTTGGGTGATGATCATGGTACTAAATTTGAGCATGAATGTTATGATATTGGTCATTTATATAACTTATCGTATTTCGTTGATGCGGGAATAATTAAACCACCTTTCTTAGTACAATCAATTTTTGGTGTTTTAGGAGGTATTGGTCCAGAAATGGATAATGTAATGTTTATGAAACAAACTGCAGATCGATTATTCGGTGATGATTATATCTGGTCTGTTTTAGCTGCTGGAAGATTCCAAATGCCTTTTGTTACACAAGCTGCAATGATGGGAGGTCATGTTAGAGTTGGCTTAGAGGATTCGATATATCTTGAAAAAGGTGTATTAGCAAAATCCAATGCTGATCAAGTTAAAAAAATTAGAAAAATTCTTGAAGAACTAGGAATGGAAATAGCAACACCAAAAGATACACGTCAAATTCTTGGTTTAAAAGGCCAAAACCTTGTTAATTTTTAATTCTAGTTACTAGAGATCGATACTGAATTAAGAAAACAAATAATGATCCTAACCCCATAGAAATAAATGCAAAAATCCAGGCACTTGTATTATTAGTTCCACCATTGACATCAAGAATAAAACCTATAATTGGACCAGCAATTGCACCTCCAGCAAAACCTATAATAGAATGGAATGCTAATATTGCTCCTCTTTCATTGTCATCTGAAACAGAAACTGTGCCTGCGGTAAGTGCTCCAGAGTCTAGCATAATAAATGCATGATAGATCCCTACTAAAATTATTATTATCCAAATGGGTAATGAAATAGAAATTGCACAGATAACTGAAAATACAAAAGTAGCAAATCCAATAATCATCAATACTTTTTTTCTACCATAGTCTAAACAAAATTTGGCACCCATTAGTGAGGAAACCATTCCTATAAACATGAAAATTCCAATAATCAAAGAAATTAGTTCTGATGAAATAGTGTTTGGTGTTCTTAGGCTTGCCCACAAGAGAAAGGTAAATATCCAAGCTCTATATGCAAATAATTCGTAAGTATGTGTACCATATGAAAAAATATATCCTAAAGCCTCTTTATTTTTAAATGCAGGCCTTAAATCAAAAAACTTTCTTTCAGTAATATTCTTTTTTTGATTATGAGAAGTTATTAAAAATAAAATAATTATTGCCGACAATGCGGCTGATATTGAAGTTGTATAACATGCAATTTTCCATGAAAAATTAGCAAAAAGATAACCAATTACTGCAAAACTGATCCCATTAGACAAGCCAAATGATGATGTATACCATGGAGTTAATTTTACTCTATCGGTCATATTCAAACGATCATTTAAAACTTGTAGTCCAGGCATATAAGTTCCAGCTAAACCAGAACCTACAACTCCCCAAATAAGACAAGTAGACCAGAAACCTACTGCAAAAAACCAAAGTGAAAAGCACGCTAAGCAAACAGAGATACTTGCTATAATAACAATCCATTTTGCATCATATTTGTCTGTTAATCCAACATATACAGGTGTAAGTAGAAGATAACCAATAAAATATGATCCACTAATCCACCCTACATCTGTATTAGTAAGTTTCCAAATATCTTTAAACTCTACTAAGAATATTGGCCAAAGTGCAAAACTCAAATTACTTAAAATGAGAGAAATGCACATCAGTAATAAAAGAAAAATTTTGTTTGTTTTGATATTAAAAACTTTTATCATCTATCAATATTAAATTAACTAAGCTTGAGATTGTTTCTTTGCAAAATATAACACTACCATTTTCTTCAAGTGAACCTCTTTCTGTTTTTTTTTCAAGAGGTTCAGGAATAGAAAGTGAGCATCTGGTTGATATTGTTTTAAGTGATACTAATGGCAAACCTATAGTTGCTATTGGAGATTTAGAGCGAATAGTTTACCCTCGTTCAGCAACAAAACTTTTTCAGTGTTTAACTTTATCTTCAATGAACCCTGAAATTTCGGAGAAGGAATACTCTGTAATTTGTTCAAGTCATAACGGGCAAAAAGAACATATCAATATTGTAGAAAAAATTTTGAAAAAAAATGGCTTATCTCATGAAAATTTAATTTGTGGGCCTCACTGGTCTCTTGAAAAAAATGAATTTATAAATCAGGTAAGAAAATATACACAACCCTCAACACTTCAAAGTAATTGCAGTGGCAAACATTCTGGTATGCTTTTGCTTTGTAAATTACTCAACGCTGATCTAAAGGGATATGAAAGATTAGATCATCCTGTGCAAAAAAAAATAGTAGAGACAATAAATTTTCTTACTAATAAAAATATTCTTGATTACCCATATGGTGTTGATGGTTGTGGGGTGCCAGCTTTCAGTGCTCCTTTAAAAATTTGGGGTCAAGCGTTAGCTCGATTTGCTGATGATAAAAAACTTCCAGATAGCTTGCGAAATGGTAAAAGATTAATTGCTAATGCTATATGTAAGGAGCCTTTCTTTATAGCAGGTGATAATAGAATTTGTACTGCGATAGCCGAGACCTTGGGGAACAAAATAACACCAAAAATGGGTGCTGAAGCAGTATATTTCTGCTCACTAAATGACTTAGGATTAGGTTTAGTTTTGAAGTGTAGAGACGGTTCAAGAAGGGCGGTAGAATTTGCTTTAGGGCAAGTTTTAAAATTACTAAATTATAAAATATCTAAAAAGTTAGCTAAACATTTTAATTCTGAAATTTATAATTTAAGTGGTGATATTGTTGGTTCAAAATCTATTAAGTTGTTATAAATTTGATAGGTGTTCATCAACTTTTTTAGCAATCATTGAACTCACTTGCTGATTTGCTTCGTAGGTTACGCCCCCTATATGAGGAGTAAGAATAACATTGTCCAAACCTTTAAAATAATCGCCTGAAGACTGATCCATTGGCTCTGTTTCAAATACATCAAGAGCAGCACCTTTTATTTTGTTTCCTCTTAATAGTTTTGCAAGGGCTTTGTCATCTACGACACCACCTCTTGCTGCATTTATAATTACGGAAGATTGTTTTAAAAGCTTTAAATTTTCAGAATTTATTAGGTGATGAGTATTTTCATTAAGAGGAGTATGAATACTGACTACATCTGATGATCTTAAAAGTTCATCCAATGATACTTTAGTAACTCCATTCCATAGATTTGATGTTTCTTCAATAAAAGGATCGTAAGCTATAATTTTCATATTAAAACTTTTTGCCAATATTGAGGTTTTTTGAGCGATTTCGCCAAAACCAACAAGTCCAAGTGTTTTACCAGAAATTTCATTACCTGAACTCTCTTCTCTAGGCCATGCGCCAGCAATCATTTGATGGTTTTTATTAAATGCTCCTCTTAATAATACCAAAGCTGTAGTTATAACATACTCAACAACACTATTTGTGTTTGCCCCTGTTGCAGGATATACATTAATGTTTTTTTCCTTACATGCTGTTAGGTCAATATTATCTAATCCAACACCAAGTCTTCCTACACAGGATAGGTTTGGAGATTTTTCTAAAAGATTTTTTGAAACTTTCGTTCGATTTCGAACAATAAGAGCTTTAATATCTTTCATTTTATTAGGAATATCCTGTTGTTTGTTTGCAAGTTCCTTATCATATACAACTTCATATTTTGATCTTAAAAAATCAATTGCTTCTTCATCCATAAATTCAGTAATTAAAATCATTTATTTTCCTTAAATCTCTTGCACTGGAAGTTCCATAGTTGATGCAACTTCTTTAAGAAGTTGGGTATGGTCTCCGTATGAGAGAGCCATATGATGCTCTAAACCAGAATTAATGATATCATTTAATACATCTTCTGCATTTTTATCAAATTTAATTACACCAGAAGTGCCAGTAAATGCCATATCTCTTTTTAGCATTTCTCCTTTAGAGATGACCATCTTTTGCTTGCCAAATGATTTTGAAATTCTCATTAGTGTAACCACACCTCTTTTTAGAGGAAACTGAAATAATAATGGCATTTTTCGATTTGTATGAATTGTGGCTTGTGGTTTAAATTCTTCATCACACATTGATATTGGCGCTTGTCCGCAATGCCATACTACACCTGTATTATCATTAATATCAATATCTACAAGATCAGTTAGAAATACCTGCGAACCAGAGACTTCCTGAAGAACTATTTGAGTTATTGAACCATATATATCTGCTTCACATGCACAGGGTATTTTATTTTCACTTAACATTGACACAGGCGCACAGATGGCACCACCATACTCTGTAAATGTTTCTGGCCAGCATCTTATTGCGAATGAATTAAATTTCTCTTTTTCCCTAATTTTATCTAACGATGATTTTAGGCGTAGGGATAAATCAAGTTCTTTAGGATCAACGTTATCAAGTGATGAAATTTGACTTTTAACTTGTTTATGCAAGTTATTAATTTCTTTTTTATCAATTGATTTGGCCTCTTTAAATAGTTCATTGAGAGTAAATTCATAAATTGATATTCCAGTAAGTTTTTTGACATCATCTTTATTATATTTACAAGTATCAAACCCTTCTGGATGTTCTCCAATCTTTGCAATTTTAAATTCTTTTATTTTATTTTTGATTTGTTTTGCTCTATCAGATGTAACCCCATATTCTACAATTTTTGGTTTATTTTTTGATAATCTTTTTTTAACAAAAGCATCAAATATACTGGGTTGAATAATTAATGGATCTTCAAAAATCCAATTTACCAGCATATTATTTAGGCTTAACGCATGTGAAGCTAAATTTAACCCACAAAATGAATTTAATCTAAGTCTCTCACCTAATCTTGGCTCTGGTATAGCCCAAATTCCAAAATTATCTTTAAACTTATTTGCAATTTGCACAGTCATAAGAGCATCTGTAAAGGTGATTTGTATAATAACAACAAAGTCAACATTTTCATTTTGAAGACGTTCTGCTTCATTTTGTGTTGTATCACTCTCTAGTAAGATTTCATCACCACCTATAATTGAATAAGATGTTTTTTTTAAAAAACTTACGCACTCAGATAATTTCTGATTGGCAAATTCAATATCGAAAGTTGCTCTGCCAAGAGCTAGTACTCCAATCTTCATTCTAATTTATCTCTCTATACTGCGTTCTGAATTCATAATTATTGAAAGGAAAACTACTACCACTCTTGCCATAGCATTTATGCTCATTCCAAGCTAAAGCATTATTGTCAGCAATTTTGCCAATTTCTTTTAGATAGTCATTTGATGGACCTAATAGTTGTTGTTTAATGATATCCCAATTTGGATAATTTAAAAATGCATCTAACCAAATAGCTCTCCCGGCAAGAAAGCCTGAGCATCCTGCTTTAAAAGCCAGTTCTAAAACATTTTTAAAATCTTCTTTTCCTGCGCCTGCTGAAAGCATAACCCAAGGTCTTCCTGCTAACTTCCCCATTTCGTTAAATGCATTAATATCATTGTTAGAAATTTCACTTGCATTGACAGGGCTTTCTAATTTGAAAACATCAACCCCATATTTATGATTTGAAAATTCTTCAACAGACTTAAGCACATGTTCTGTTTTTTTATTTTTCATTTCCACATAATCTTTCGTTTGATGCTTATCTTTTGAAAGGGGGTAGACTAATAATTCAAAAAGAAAAAGTATATCATATTTCATGCATTCTTCTCCTACTTTTTGAACATAATCCTGTTGAGCTTGAAGAACTTTTCTATCAGCATCAGGTCGATACCAAGCTAATACTTTAACAGCATCTGCACCCATTCTTTTAATTTTTGAAACAGACCAATGATCAATGCTACTTGAAATTCTTCCCCCTTGTGTATCAGAAAAAATTGAATCTTCTAAAGTCACTACCAACCCCTTTTTAGAGTCAAGAATATCCATAGAAGATGGAATAGCAAAATGCGGATCAAGTAAAAGTGCAGAACTGCTATCTTGAAGACTTTCAATAAGCAGACTTTTAAATTTTGCAACTTCTACCCATGGAGCCTCTTGAGTTTTTAAAAATTCAGCTATTGGTTTCTTGATAGGCGGTCTTTGATCTACTGCTGTCATTTTAAATATACCGTTTTTGTCGGATAGTCTTTTCATTCCTTGTAGCTTGCCAGGGCTTAGTTGCATTATTTATACTCCATTAAAAATTGATCTACTTGCTGTCTATTTGGAAACCCATCTCTTCCGCCAAAAAATTTGCATTTAAGAGTTGCGGCACTATTAGCAAATTTTATTGCATTAACTTCATCATTGCCTTCAGCAAGACTTAAAGCAAAAGCTCCATGCCAAACATCGCCAGCTCCAAGCGTATCTTTAACCGTAATTTTTTTGGCTGGTATATTTTCTAATTTATTATCTTTTAAATAGTAAACTCCATTTTCTCCATCAGTAACGCAGACCCAAGCTGAAGAAATATTTTTTATTGATTTAAGAGCCTCAAATTTATTTTCAATTTTTGTAAATACTTTTAGGCCATTCATTGAGAAAGCAATATGTGATGCTTCTTTAATAATCTCTTGAGTTACTGTCTCCTCAGCATCTACTATTCCAGGAGCACAATTTTTCTTAGCTAACTTTAAAGTTTGCAATGCACCTTCTTTCCATCTTGAATCTACTAAATATGCGTCATGTTCTTTTATATTTGCAATCATTGATGCATCAACTGGTAAAGTATGATCTCTATAATTCATTACCTGCCTATCACCATTTTTATTAATATAAACAGAAGAAAATGAAGACTTATGACCATCAAAAATAATTAAATTATCTAAATTNACATTTTCTTTAATTAATCCATTTTTGATCATTAAACCTATTTCATCCTTGCCTATTCTAGATACTAGTGAAGGCTTACCATTCAATTTAGCGATAGCAACAGCCGCATTAGCTGCAACTCCACCACCTGATATAGATGCATTGTTTGCTCTATATTTCTCAAAATTATTTGGTATTTCATCTATTTGAAATATAAAATCAATTACTGAGACACCAGTTATTAAAACTTTTTTCATTTTTAATCTACAGGCAAGCCGCTTGGAACACTCTCTGGTCTTCCAATTGGACGATTATTGCCATTTTTGTCAGTAAGAGTATTTAAAAAGTCTATTATGTAATCAATTTCAATGTCCTCGAGTTGAACCTTATCAATGTCAATTCTGGAGAGTAGTCTACGTTTTTCTCTTTTGTCTTTAAATACAACAAAGTCNATNGTTTCAAGCCAAGGTGCTTGTGTAAGATTTGCTTTATCTGGTGTCCATTTATTATACATAACTATAGGGTCTAAATGATGTTTTATAATTTCTTTTATAGTTGGATATGCTCCATTATGGCCATATGGTGCGGTAAGGGTAATNTTTCTTAAAGTAGGGGTTCTAAACTTATACATGTCNTTCAAGTTATCACTTTCAGCCATTCTTCCTACGTCTCTTGTATAAGGATCGAATAATCTTGTTCTTCCTGGTCCAAATTGCGGCAAAGCAATTGAATAAAAGTTTTGATCAGTGAAAAGAGAACCTGAATGGCAAGTAGAGCAATTTGCTTTACCATAAAACAATTCCATACCTTTNAATTGGTTACTTGTAAGTGCTGAGGCATTACCTCTTAAATAATCATCAAATGGTGTATCATAAGACGCCCATTCAGAAATAATAAANGCTGCTATAGAATTTACTATATGAGAAATTTCTATATCTCTAAAATCGTCAATATCATCAAAAGCATATTTAAAAAGTTCAACGTATTTTTGATTAGATCTAATTCTATTTGTTATCGCGGGCCATGCTGTATCAATTTTTCTATGCGCTAATCCGATTATCTCATTTTCTCCAAAGTTTCCTGCCATTTCAAATTGTTTTGTCATTGGAAATAAAGCTTGAACTGCAAGAATNTTATCTAAATTTGGCGGAAGCCACTCTTGAGCAGGGGTGTTAAATTCATTGCCATAAATATTTGAAATGCTTATGCTTCCGTCATGAAGAAGAGTATTTATTTCTTTTGCGCCTAAGTTCCATAATGCTAGAGAATTTCTTGGAACTCTTTTCTTTATTTTATGAATTCCTTTTCCTGCATCTCTATTAGGTCCAACACCATTTCCTCCTTCTCCAATGCCTAATGCAAGTCCATCTGAGCTTCCAAAATCATGATGATGACATGTGCCGCATGATATATTCTGATTTCCCGAGAGTATTTTGTCATAAAATAATAAACTCCCTAGTTTTGCTTTCTTGGGATCTGAGTAATGAAAATCACTTTTTTCTAACGGTTTAGGTAATTCTAATGAATGAGATTGGTTTAGGTTCAAAAATACTATAAATATACTCTGAAAGGTTAAAAAATGTTTAAGAATATTTTTATTTTTTTGATTTTTATTCCTGTAGTTGCTTTTGCAGAACTCGAAAATGCTAGAGATCTTATGGAAGAGGGAAAGTTCAAGGAAGCAATGCAAGAGTTGCTTCCAGCTGCAAGATCTGGAAACGCAGAAGCTGAGGAGCTTATAGGAGTAATGTATGCAATGGGCCTTGGTGTTGAAAGAGACGATGTTCGAGCATTTGAATGGTATTTGCGCGCNTCTTTGAAGGGACATCCTGGTGCTCAATCTGGTATTGGATGGTATTATGAAATTGGTCGAGGTTTGCCTGCNCCTGATCTGATTAGGGCATATACTTGGTATGTTTTGTCTGCAATTGGCGGTGACCCTGATGCTGCTATATCCCAGGAAGAGGTAATAAAAAAAATGACACCTGAAGAGATTGAGAAAGCTCATATACTGATTGATGATTACAAGGCTTGGATATATCCATTTCAATAAACAAAGGGGGCAAAATAAATGCCCCCTTTAAAAAAGATTTAATTTAAATCTTTACTGTAAGCGTCTGACATTCTGCCCTCTGCATCTGCTACTGCAGAAGTCAATGCATCAAATACTTCAGGTCCGCCCTTTACGTTAGTTTTAAACCAATCATAAACAGGAGAGGCCGCNTCTTTGAACATTGCCTTTTGAGCTGGTGAAGGAACATATAAATTACCTCCTCCTGCAACAAAATCTTCATATGCTTGAATTGACTTTCTCTTTGGTGAAGCAAAAGTTGCTTGTTGTAATGCATAAAAACCATCAGTAATAACTCTCTGAAGATCTTTTGGCATTGATTGATACTTAGCATTATTCATCCACCATAAAGCTCCCATATACGCATGGCCATCAAGNGTTACATACTGAAGTCCTGCATCAGGAAATTTCATATTCATAATGTCAGTAATTCCATTTTTTGAGCCCTCAACAACACCTGTTTGAAATGAAGTAAATAACTCTGGCCATGGAATTGGTGTTGGAGATGCGCCTAAAGCTNTAACTAATACNTGAGGCAAGTCAGCTACAACTGTTCTTATTTTTAGTCCCTTCATATCAGATGGCTCTGCAATTTGTCTTTTGGTGTTTGCAAAATTTCTCCATCCACCTGTATTACCAATTGTCATTAGCCTAATTGTATCTCCTGAGTCTTTAAGAGCCATGGATCTCACTGTTCTTACAAAATCACTTTGCATAACATCCTCTGCAATTCTGTCATCAGCCATTAAATATGGTAAATCAAGAACCTGAACATATGGAAANACACCTGCAGCACCACCGGAAGTTGAAATATAAATATCAATGCTACCATCAGATACACCTTGTAGGCACTCAGCTCCTTTGGAACAAAGTTGTGTGCCAACAAATAGCTCAACTGAAATTGCACCATTTGAAGCTGATTCAACATAGTTCTTGAAAACTATTGATCCATCATAGTCTTCATCTTGATCATTAGAATTCATAGTCATTCTCAAATTATAATCTGCAGCATTAGCTACAATTGAGAGACTAAAAATAGTCGAAATAATAAAAAAAGATTTTAAAATTTTATTTAAAAACAAGAATACCTCCCTTTGTTTTAACATATGATTTAAAAAATATCAGATATTTTTTATACTATCAAACTTATTAATTTATTTTATTCAAATGATAAAATCTCATTTAGCAAAGCCTGTCAACAATGGAATTGTCATTGATAATGATGGGAAATAAGTAATTAAAAAAATCACTATAATTTCAACCGCTAAGAAAGGTAATATTGCTTTAGCAATTGTCTCAACCCTCTCTCCAGAAACTGAAGATGCAACAAATAAAACTAATCCCATTGGAGGTGTTGCTAGACCAACTGTTAAATTTACTGACATTATTATTGCAAAGTGAACAGGGTGAACACCCAAGTCTGTAAATACTGGTCCTAAAATAGGACCTAAAATAATAATTGCAGGTCCTGCATCAAGGAACATTCCTACTACAAAAAGCAGTATGTTAATTAAAAAAAGAAGAATATATGGATTATCACTTAAAGACAAAACGAAATCAGCTAAATGCTCTGGTGCATGTGACAGACTTACAACAGTTTTAAAAGCCATTGCAGCACCAACTAAAAGTAGAACAACAGATGAAACTAATGCTGCTTTTTGAAAAACTTTTGGTACATCTTTAAATTCTAAACTTTTTATAACAAATAGACCTATAAATAGTGCATAAGCAGCAGCAACAGCAGATGCTTCAGTTGGGGTAAATATTCCTCCTAAAATCCCTCCCAGTATAATAACGGGTGTCATAAGTGGGAAAAAAGCTTTCAGAGATGCTTTTCCTCTTTCACCCCAAGAATATTTAGATGTTGCTGGTGGGAAGTTATATCTGTCTGCCATTAATCTTACTACTATCATAAGACTAATTCCGACCAACACGCCCGGAACAATTCCAGCTAAAAACAAAGCAGCAACACTTTCGCCCATAACGTATGCATAAATAATCATTATTCCTGATGGAGGTATAATTGGGCCGATAACAGAACTTGCAGCAGTAATAGCTGCAGCAAACTTTTTTGAATACCCTTGTTTTTCCATTGCGGGTATNAGCATTGAACCTATTGCTGATGTATCAGCCACTGCAGACCCAGATAATCCAGCAAACAGTATAGATGATAGAATATTCACATGAGCAAGTCCGCCTCGTAAATGCCCCATCATTGCCTGGCTAAATTCCACTAGCCTTAATGTTATTCCTCCTCTATTCATTAATTCGCCAGCCAACATAAAAAAAGGTATTGCCATTAAAGGAAAACTGTCTATGCCATTATAAATATTCCTGTAAAGCATAGCCGCATCTCTAGCTTGACCGTTAAGCCATAATAAAATACCAGGGGCAGCTAAAAGACTAAAAAATACTGGAAGTCCAACTAAAAGAAAAATTAAGAACAGTGGCAAAAACCAAACAAGCATTTTAAACCCCTAAATGCTCCTTATTTTTGTCTATTGGTAAGTTAATTTCAGTATTAAAAGTTAAGATTATTTTTTTTAATATTAATTCAATATTTACTAAAATTAGAAGGAAAATTCCTACTGGTAGTGACATATACATCCAAGCAAGTTTTATTGATTTTTGCTCACCTCCAATTAAATCAAGAGGAACTTTTAAAGATGATGAATTAAAAATCCAACCAATCTTTATGTGTTGCAAACCTAATTGAAAACCAATTAATAGAATGGTTAGAGATAATACAAGTAAAAAAATAATTAGCATATTTTCAAGAAATTTTGGAAGAAGTTGTGGTAGCATTTCAATTGAAACAAATCCTCCCCATCTATAAGCTGACGGTGCTATGAAACCTGTCATCCATAGCATCAAAAAACGTGCTAATTCATCTGGCCAGGGTAATGCATTATTTAGAACGTAACGAAAAAAAACTTGAAGTAAAATCACAATCACCATCAGAAATATAGCTATCCACGCTAAGTTCCTTCCTATTTTAAGCAAAAATGAATTTAAATATTCTAAAGTACTATAGATTTTGATTAAAAGTCTAATTCAAGTCTCCTGAAAGCATATTTATTGTTAAAGTCATATATAAACTATTAACTAAAAATTAATTCAAGTTTATTATTGGATGATTAAAAGAAATTTTTAGAAGAAAGTTAGAGCGAATGAGTAAATTAAAATATGCAATTATTGGTTCAGGAACAATGGGCCAGGAACATATAAAAAATATTAACCTCATTGATAATGCTGAAGTTGTTGCTATTTGTGATAGTCACGAAAAATCAATTGATTTAAGTAAAAAATTATTGAAAAACAAAGTTAATATATTTGATAGCCATATTGAGTTGATCGAAGCAGAAATTGCAGATGCATATATAGTAGCTACACCAAATTTTACTCACATCGAAATTTTGAAAGATTTATTGAAAACTAAAGCACATCTTTTAGTGGAAAAACCATTTTGTACTTCAGTTGATGACTGTCTTGAAATTAAAAAGCTTGCTAAAGATTATCCAAGCGTTATCTGGACAGCTATGGAATACAGGTATATGCCTCCTGTTGCTAGGTTAATTAATGAAGTATCCAAAGGCACTATTGGGAGTTTAAAAATGTTGTCTATAAGGGAGCATCGGTTTCCATTTCTTGTTAAAGTAAATGATTGGAATAGATTTTCAAAAAATACTGGTGGAACTATGGTTGAGAAATGCTGTCATTTTTTTGATTTAATGAGATTAATATCAAAAAGTGAAGCCTTGAGTGTTTTTGCCAGTGGTAATCAAGCCGTTAATCACCTTAAAGAGAATTATCATGGTAAAAAACCAGATATCATTGATAATGCATTCGTAGTTGTAGATTTTCAGAATGGTGTTAGAGCAAGTCTAGATCTATGCATGTTTGCAGAAAACTCCAATTTTCAAGAAGAAATCTGTGGTGTAGGGGATAAAGGTAAAATTGAAACTTTTGTACCTTCAGATGCTTCTGGAAAAAATTCGTCAGAATTGATAATTGGTTTGAGAGGGAAAGAAAAAATATATTCAGAAACTGTTGTAGTGGACGAAGATATTTTAGATGCTGGAAGTCATCACGGATCTACATTTTATGAACATAAGGGATTTATAAAAGCAATCCAAAATAATACTGAAGCTGAAGTTACTCTAGATGATGGTCTTAAGGCAGTGGCAATTGGCCAAGCCGCAGAGTTATCAATTAAGGAAAAAAGAGTTGTAAAGTTAAGTGAACTTTTATAAGAGGCTTTCTCTCCATTTAAGACCTGATACTGTATCTTTTAATGGGTTATATTCACAACCTATAAAACCAGTATAATTTAATCTTTCAATTAATTTGAAAACATATTTATAGTCTAGTTCACTTTGATCAGGTTCATTCCTGTTAGGTATCCCAGCGATTTGAATATGGCCTATGTATGCTTGAAACTTTTCAAAGTATTTTGAAACATCACCTCTAATTATTTGGTGATGATAAATATCAAAAAGTAAATANATATTNTCTCTCTCGATCTTATCAATAATTTCTATTGCCTGATCAGTTGAAGAGAGAAAATAATTTGGGATGTTTCTTTGATTTATTGGCTCAATAAGTAAATTAATATTATGTTTATCAAATTCATCACAGGCCCATTTTAAGTTTTCTATATAAACCTTTTTAGCATTTAAAACATTTTCTTTATCTGAAACACCAGACATAACATGGATTTTNTTACACTGAAAAATTTTTGCGTAANTAATTGCTTCTATTATAGATTTTTTGAAATCNNCTTTTCTNTTTTCCAAGCATGCTAAACCTCTGTCACCATTTTCAAAATCACCGGGTGGAGAGTTAAAAATAGTTAAAATCAACTTATTTTTATCTATTTCTTTCTTTATTGTTTNAGCCTCAATATCATATGGAAATTGAAATTCAACAGCATCAAAACCATTATTTTTTGCTTCTTTGAACCTGTCAATAAATTCATTCTCAGTAAATAGTAACGAAAGATTAGCTGATAATTGAGTCATATGTTTGGGTTTAATTCTTTTCCTTGACTGGGAAGAATTACTGATGACACCAGAACACCTATTGCAATAAAACTGGCAAGAGTAAATATCATTTTTAGATCATAACCAATCTTCAAAAGATAACTTGTAAAAGGCAATACAGATGCTCCAATGCAAAGATTAAGTAAAAACTTTGCACTTAANACACGCGATCTCCAATCATCAGGTACATATCTAACAAGAATTGTGTCTGTAATAGGTATTTGTCCAAATACAAAACTCATTGCAGCTATGGAGAGAAAAAATAAAGATAAATCTTCGAACTGTGAAGCAAGATATATAAANATAACTTGTCCTATAGATATCCAGAATAAAACAAGACGAGGTGAAATTCTATCTATGAGCCACCCAATCGCTACTTGAGCAAAAGATGCACATGCATATACAATCCCCGCAAAAATACCAGTAATTGCAACATTTGTTGAGAGAGATGCTAGATTAATTTCAAAATACCTTGGTAATAGAAAACTCATGGCTCCAAATAAAAAACCACCGGATGCTGTTGATAGTGCAAGAGCAATTAGAGCTTGTTGCCAGTTATTTGTAAAACCAGAACTTCTTTTAGTCTTTTTATTTTTATTTTGATTTTCATCATAATAAATATTTAGATAAAAAATAACGCCAAAGATAATACAAATTACACCGGGGACAGCAAAAGTTAATCTCCAATCTCCAAATAATAAAAGCATCCCTGTGATAAGAGGTGCGACAGCAATTCCCATATTTCCCCAAACACCATTAATGCCCATTCTCAATCCAACAGTTCCTGGTCTTTGCAATAGCATGGCAATTCCTACTGGGTGATAAATTGATGCAAACAGCCCAATTAATCCAAGACAGAATGCTAATTGTACTGGGGAAGATGCCATTGAAGAAAGAATAGCAGAAATACCTAAGCCAAAATGATAAATAATCATTAGAGGCATTCTTCCATATTTGTCAGATAAAAACCCCGCTAAAGGAGCAGTTAGTCCAAACATAATCATGCCAAGAGTTCCATAAATAATCATTTCATCAAACCCTAGCCCAAAGTGCCGCCCACTATCATAAGCAGCTTTAGCAAAAATGAGCATCATAAAGTGATCAAGTAAATGGCCTATGTTAAGAAAAATATTAGGTACTGTAGTATTTTTTAATTTTAAACTCATAATGGAAAAACTATCATTGAAACTAAATCACATCTACAAATTTAATATCTGAAAAATAAGAGCTTAGAGTGTCAAAAATCTGCTCGGTGTCATTTTGGTTTATTAAGAAAATACAGCAACCACCAAAGCCNGCTCCGGTTAAACGTCCTCCAAGTATATTTAGTGACTGAGACTTTTCAATTATATTATCCAGCAATTCAGAAGAAACTTCATAATTCTGAGATAAACTAAAATGGCTTTCATACATTTTTTCACCAAATGTTTCAGGATCATTATTTTTTAGTGCATTCAAGCAAATTTCCACACGTTTGTTTTCTGATATAACATGGCTGGCCCTTTTAAAGGAAATACCTTCTAAACTATCAACCATTTCCTTGTTTGCTTCACGCAAATTCTGAATATTTAACTTTTTTGAGGCATCCTGGCATTCTTTGCATCTTAAATTGTAAAGACTTTTTGAGAGGGTTCGTGAACTACCAGAATGGATAATTAAAAATTTATGATTTTTGAAAAGTGACACATTTTCTATATTTCCATTTTTGGTGTCAAAAAACATAGCTTTTTCAGTTACACCTGAGGATATTACCATTTGATCCATAAGACCACACATAGTCCCAATAAAATTGTGCTCAATTTTTTGAGCTAATTTTGCAAGTTTGTAATTATCAAGAACCTGATTTTCTATTTTGTTAATCGCGCGTAAAAGTGAAATTTCTAAAGCTGCAGATGAAGAGACACCTGAATTTGCAGGAAGATTAGAAGTAATTGCTAACTTTACACCATTTTTTAAAATTTTTGAAGAATTAGGAAACTCTTCATAGAAAACGTTTATTGCACCAGTTACAAAGTCCAACCATGATCCATCTACAGGAGCACTTATTGATCTTACACTCTCTTTAAAAAGTTCAGTTTTACCCTCAATTAATAAAGTATTAGACGGTATAATACTAACTTCAATCCCTAGAGATAATGGTGTTGGCATAACCAGACCAAAGTTATAGTCTGTATGGTCTCCAATTAAATTAACTCTTCCTGGCGCAAAAGCCGTAGCAATAGGTGATTGACTAAAATTCTCTTCGAATAATTCTTTTGATGAATTAATCAATTTCTAAACTCTTCAACTGAAATGCTGCATCTTCTGGTAAAATATCAGATAACATTAATCCTGTAATTTGTTCTATTCCTGCTAAAAATTTAAGTTTATTAGTATCTCTACTCATTGGTTGAAAAGAAATGTAATGATGAAAATTATTTTCATAACCTCTTGGTGGAAAGTGAACTGCCATTGTATAAGGCATAGGTTTTCCAAAAAGATGGTCCAATCTTTTAACTGAAGATATTAATAATTTAGCAATCGAAATAATTTCCTTGTCAGCGAGTTGATTAGCACAATCAACTCTTTTAAATGGAGCAATCCATACTTCATAAGGATATCTAGCGAAAGGTGGAACAAATGAAATAGCATTTTCATCTTTTTCTATTTCTAGTTTGTTATCTAATGAGTTTATTAAATTGGAAACTGTATTTTGTATTTTTTGGTTCTTTGCCTGNGTTTTAATAATTTCTGGAATGATTTTCATAGAATATATTTGTCCATGAGGATGCTCCAATGTTACGCCAATTTCTTTTCCTTTGTTTTCAAAAGGGATAACATAATTTATGTTTGGGTTTTGCATTAATTTAGTAAAACGGTCACTCCAAACTTTAATCAAAAGGGAAACGTGTTCAATAGTTAGTGATTGAAATTTAGTATTATGATCTTGAGAATAAGATATAACTTCACATGAACCATATGCGGAACTAATTTCTGTATTTGTCTCAAATTTTATATTTGGTGGATTAAAACTAAGCGCAGAAAATCTATTATCAAAAACAGCGATTTCGTAATCAGAAACTGGTATATCAGTTTTCATGCCATCTTTTTGACTTGGACAAAGAGGACAATTTGATACATTCGGAAGGAATGTTCTTTTTTGTCTGACAGGAGAATAAAACACCCATTCATTTCTTAGACTATTCCATCTTAAATGTTGGTTGTTCTGATCAATAGAAGGAAGACTTTCAATTTCATTATATTCTCTTTTGTGAGAGCTATATAAATATAGTTTTCTTCCTTTATCTCTTTCTATTGTTTTACAGAACATAATTTGCCATTGGAATNTGAAAATTAACTTACTATATTAAGTANTTGGAAGATAAAATATATTTTTAGAATTTACTATCTATCTTGTTAATTATTTTGGAGTTTTAAATGAGGTTAATTTTTATAATTTTAGCTTGTGTGATTTTTACTAAAATTACNTTTGCTGATAATTTAGTTCAACCAAGCCCCGAAATTGACCCCATTGATGTAGTTGAAATTCAGCTATTTGCTCTTCAGTCTAATGATGAGAATGATTTTGGAATAAAACAAACATGGGAATTTGCTCACCCAAGAAATAAAATGGCAACAGGACCTCTGCCTAGATTTACAAACATGATTAAAACTCCTGCATATTCAATACTTCTCAATAATCTGAAATTTGAAACAAAAGAAATTTTTAATGATGGAACTAACGCCGGAATAGCTGTTAGAATAGAAGCTCAAGATAATAAAGCTTACACTTACATGTGGTCCTTAGAGAAAATTCAAGATGATGGACCTCTTAAGAATAATTGGATGACAACTGGTGTTTCAGGTCCAAGACTCTTAGCTGAAGGATCCTAAATATTACGTCAGTGTTTTATTGACATAGTAATCCCAGTTTTTAAGTAAATTGTCTCTTTCACTTTTATCTATTTTGGGAATATANGATTTATTTGAACTCCATAAATTTGAAAGTTCTTCTAAAGTTGAATACTTGCCATCTGTTAACGCAGCCATCATGGCAACTCCTAAAGCAGTTGTTTCAGTTATTTTAGGTACTTCAACACTTATATCTAAAATATTTGATAAAAACTGCATAAGCCAACTATTATCTGTCATGCCCCCATCAACTCTAAGCATTTTAGGAGAAATTCCATCTTCAGACATAGCCTTGAATAAATCTCTTGTTTGATAAGCAACAGATTCTATGGCAGCTCTTGTTATTTCATTCTTGCCAGTATCCCTAGTTATTCCATAAATAGCACCTCTCGCATCTGGATCCCAATACGGACATCCTAGACCTGTAAATGCAGGAACTAAATAAACACCAGAATTNCTTTGCATTTTTTCAATTATGTCTTCAGTCTGACTTGCAGTTTCAATTATCTTTAGACTGTCTCGTAACCATTGGACTACTGCTCCTGCAATAAAAATTGANCCTTCTAGAGCGTATGTGACTTCTCCATTAATCTTGTAGCAAATTGTGCCAAGTAATCTAGAATTAGATTTGATAATTTTATTTCCTGAATTGATTATAACAAAACAACCTGTTCCATAGGTTGATTTAATACTTCCAGGCTTAAAGCAAGCTTGACCAACAGCAGCGGCTTGCTGATCCCCTAATATAGATAAAATTGGAAGTTCAACATTTATTATATCTTTTGAAATATCACCAAAATGGCTATTTGAGTCCATAACAACTGGCATCAAGGATTTAGGCACATCAAAAATCTTGAGTAATTCATTATCCCATTCAAGACTTTCTATATTATAAAGACTTGTTCGTGANGCATTAGTAGCATCAGTAGCATGAACCTTTCCACCAGTTAACTTCCATAATAAAAAACTATCCACAGTACCAAAACAGATTTCATTATTTTCAGCTTTTGATCTTGCTCCATGGACATTATCTAAAATCCATTTTATTTTTGTTGCGCTAAAGTAGGGGTCAATTACTAAGCCTGACTTATTCATGACAGTTTCTTCTAATCCCTGTTTTACTAGAGACTTACAAAAATCTGAAGTTCTTCTGTCTTGCCAAACAATTGCATTGTAAATTGGCTTTCCAGATTTTTTATCCCATAGAATTGTTGTNTCTCTCTGATTTGTNATCCCAATCCCTCTAATTTTGTGTTTTTTTGCAATATCTGAATGATATAAATCTTTTAAAACAGACTTTGTTGTTTCCCAAATCTCTTCTGGATTATGTTCAACCCAACCTGGTTTTGGATATATTTGTTCAAATTCCATCTGACAGGTTTTTAAAATTGAACCATCTTCTCCAAACAATATAGCTCTACTACTAGTTGTTCCCTGATCTATAGAAATATATGTGTCCATTATTTTCTCGATTTAGTTAAGGTTTACTAAAACATACTAATAATAAAAATAAATCAAAATAAAAATTTAAATAAATTTTAGGGGATCATCAGTTATTACTCCTGACAAACCAGCATCCCATAATGTAGCTATTTCATCTGGATTATTGCATGTGTATACAAAGACTTTTGCACTTAAAAGATTAATCTCTTTTAGTTGTTTTACAGTTATAAACCTGTAATCCAAATGAACAGATACAGCATTTAAATAAATTTTATCTTTTTTCCAGTTTTTAGGTAATTTCTCATACAAAATACCAATTGGAATGCTTTCTGACTCTTTTCTAAGTATTTTAAGAGCATCAATATTAAAAGANGTTATAAGGATTTGATTTTGAGTGTCTGTTAACTCTATAGTTTTTAGTAATTCCTTAATTAAACGATTTGTATAACTAGTTTCATTTGGTTCATAAAATTTCATCTCTATATTTAAATTTAATTTTGTTTTTTTACAGAATTCTAAAAGTTCAGTTAGTGTAGGAATTTTCTGAAAGTAAAAATCTTTTTCAGATAATTTCCCAACATTAATTCTATTTAAATCACTTTTCAAAATTTTTTTAATGGAGCCCTTATTGTCAGATGTTCTGTCAAGAGTTTCGTCATGAATTATTAAAAGGGTGTTTTCGTTTGTTAGTTGAACATCACATTCAGCCCAATCAATTTTATTTTCTACACACCATTCAAAGCCAGAAATAGTATTTTCAGGTTTATGATATGCTGCTCCTCTATGGCCGCAAATTTTTGACATCATAATTACATCACATTGAAATTTAAATTGTAAAAGTTAATTAAATAAAATATTACATTAGTAAAATTTGCAGGAGAATAAAGTGTTTAAAAAAATTATAGCTCTAATTACATCTTTTTTTATTGTTGAACAAGTAGCCTCAGCCAATGAAACAACAAATTCTAAGTTACTTCTTAATACTTCTAAAGGAGAGATTGTNATAAAATTTCTACCAGATTTAGCTCCTGTTCATGTAGCACGTATAATCGAGCTGGTAAAAAGTGGTTTTTATGATGGTATTATTTTCCATAGAGTAATACCAGGTTTTATGGCTCAAACAGGAGATCCAAAAGGCAATGGAACAGGAGGAAGTGGACAGAAATTAAAAGCTGAATTTTCAGATTATCAGTATACTTCTGGTACAGTTGGCATGGCAAGAACTATGGATCCCAATACTGGAGATAGTCAGTTTTTCATATGCTTTGATGGTTGNGGCCATTTAACAGGTCAATATACAGCNTGGGGTCAAGTTGAAACAGGTATGGACGTTGTAGAAAATATTAATGTCGGTGAGCCACCCTCCAACCCTGATAAAATTATTAACGCATCAATTTCAGAATAAATCTATGTAAGAGCATCGATTGCTTCNTCTGTCATTACATCAGGAACTAGTGTTACTGGGACACGGCATGTTGAAGCTCCTCTGGAAGTGATATGGGAGACAAGTGGTCCAGGGCCAGAGCTTTGTGTTGATACTCCTAAAACTAATATTGAAATTATTTCTTCCTCATTGATAAGATTTAAAAGTTCTTCTTTTGCGTCTCCCTCTCTTACATAAAGGACTGGCATTTGCCCTGTAATTTCAATAACTGTTTCTCCAATCTTACGAAGTAGTTTTTCAGCATTTTCTCTGGCTTCAGTTCGCATTATTTCTGCAACACCCGCAAAGTGCTGAAATTCAGCAGGGCTTAAACATTTAAATAATGCAACTCTGCCACCAGTTGAAGCAGCTCTTTTACAAGCATATCTTATCGCTTGATGTTGTTCTTGAGATGCATCGATAACTACTAAAAAAACTCTTCCCTTAATGCTTTCAATTTTCTTTTTAGCCATAATAACCTCTTAAATTTTATATTTTCCTAAAACTTAATGCAGCTAAATATCCTGCTAATATTGCTAAAATAATAGCAAATACTCCATAGAAAGCCGAATAATTATGAGCAAAACTATAAATTCTAGCCTCAAAACCAGTTTTTCTAACAAAAATATTTGTGTTTTCTTCAGAAATTTTTAGACCATCTCTAAGATGTAATATTTTAACTTTATATTCTCCAGGAAGTACTGAAGCAGGGAGAACTACTGGTGCTCTAAATAATTTATTATTTTTAATTTCAATATTTTCTGCTTTCACTCCTCTTTTTGAAATCCAATGACTATCTTTTACCATTTTGTTTTTAAAAGTCTCTTTCCATTGGGGCATATCTTTTATACTTTTTTTAGGTATTTCTGAAATTATCAAATCAGCATTACCTAAGTTGTATTTTTTTAAATAATTTAAGTTTTGTTTGTTTGGTTTCTCATTGCTAAAGATAGAATAATAAAAAGATGGAATATTTTTAAATGTTACATTCTCTCTATTTATCCAAATACCATAAAAATATTCTTTTTTATATATAGTTGCTTCTGTCTTAGGTCCTTCTATAAAAATAAAAAGATCATCACCATCTTGTCCATCATAAGTTCCAAATAAAAAAAGCTCTGCTCCATTGAAACCTGTATTTATATTAATTGAATCTATTGATAAGTCGGCAACAATAGAGTTTGCAAAACTAATTTTTGATAAAAATAAAAAAACTAAAATGAATATTCTTTTCATCATCTTTTTATAACTATTGAATAAATATCATCAGGAGTAAGAGTTAAATCTGCAAACAATTTAAAACAAACAGCTAAAACTAATAATGCTAAAAGTCCTCTTAATTGTTCACCTCTCAACAAAGAGCTTGCATTNCTTCCTATTTGAGCTCCAATAACACCTCCCAACATTAGTAAACCTGCTAAAACTATNTCTACTGTTTGAGTTGTTATTGATTGAAGNAATGTNACGTTTGCGGTTACAAANATAATTTGGAAAAGTGAAGTCCCTACAACAACTGCNGTTGGCATACCAAGGACATATATCATTGCAGGNACTAAAATAAAACCGCCTCCCACACCCATTATAGCAGACAAAACTCCTACAAATGCGCCAATAAATAAAGGTAGGAGAGCGCTTATATATANNTTNGATCNTCTAAATCTCATTTTAAAAGGGAGGCCNTGNAGCCAATTATGTTGATGAAGNTTNCCCCTAGTACCACCAGGCGTTCTTGACTTTAAAATTGCTTTTGTAGATTCCCATGCCATTAGGAAACCAATCATTCCTAAAAAGACTACATAAGATAATCGAATAACTAATTCTATTTGGCCTATGTCTTTTAGAATAGCAAATAACCAAACCCCAAAACTTGAGCCTATATAACCCCCAATTAAGAGAATAAAACCCATTTTAAAATCAACATTTTTTTTTCGCCAATGAGCTATTACACCTGAAACTGAAGATGCAACAATTTGATTAGCTTCAGTTGAAACTGCTACTGCTGCCGGTATTCCTAAAAATATTAAAAGAGGTGTCATTAGAAACCCACCACCAACACCGAAAAGACCTGAAAGAAAACCAACTATCGCGCCAAGTCCAGAAATGGCAAAAATATTCATCGATACTTCGGCTATTGGTAAATATATATACATAGATATTAAATTCTAATTTAATTTATGCTTACACCCTTGAATACATTAAAAGCAATTAGTTTTATTTATTAATTATGATTATTTATATAATATTATTATTGAACTATTATGGGTATGTTTAATTTTCATGTCACAAAAAGAAATACACAATTATGATATTAGAATAGCCACTAATGGAGATTGGTATCATGAGGGTTCAAAAATAAATAGAATTGAGTTAGTCAAACTTTTTGCATCTGTTCTTCATAAAAAAGATGACAATAAGTTTTGGCTTATTACTCCAAAAGAAGAAGGCACAATCGAGGTTGATGATGCACCTTTTGTAATCACAAAATTTGATCACTCTGGTAGTAATAATTCAGCAAAATGCTGGTTCACTACAAATTTAGGAGAAGAGATATTACTAAGTAAAATAAATCCTTTAAGAGTTGAAATCGATAATCAAAATAATCCTAGGCCATATATTTATGTTTTTAGAGGTATGGAAGCTCTCATTCTGAGGTCAGTATATTATGAGGTTGTAAATTTTGCTGTTAAAGATCAATCAGGTGAGTATGGTATTTGGAGTGATGGATCTTTTTTTAGGATAGGTTATTCAGANTAGTAAAACAGTTAATATGATTAAAAATAATCTTAAATTCATTAATAAAAAATTCTCTGAAAAATTATTATTGTCATTTAATAAAATTAGTTCATCTGCAAAAAAATCAGCTGTAATGTGTTTATTTCTAGAAAAGAATAACAAAATTTATTTAATTCTTACAAAAAGGTCTGAAAAGTTAAATCAACACGCAGGGGAAATAAGTTTTCCAGGTGGTAGTTTAGAAAACCATGATAAAAACTCATTAATGGCAGCATTCAGAGAAACCTATGAGGAGATTGGTATTCCTGAAAGCAGGATTAATGTTATTGGTCAGTTAGACGATTACATTACAGGTACAGGTTTTCATATTGAAACCTNTGTTGGAATTATAAAAAAAAATACAATTTTTAGAGTTAATAAAGAAGAGGTGTCAGAATTAATTTTCCTTCCAATTGAAGTCTTGCAAAATAAAACCAATATAATTTGGACAAGTAAAAAATTCGGAAATAAATCATATAATTTTTGGAAGATTAAATTTTTAAATTATAATATTTGGGGAGCAACAGCTTCAATTTTAGCAAACCTTTCTGTAAAAGTTTGGGAAACTAAGTTACAAAAAGCTACATAGGTTTTGAAATGAAAAGACTAATATTTATTGCTTTGGCTTTAATAATACCTATCATTATTTGGTGGGTAGAGAGTAAGATAGCTAAACGAAAAGGTGAAGAATTTAGCGGCCCATCTGTACTAATGCTTTTTGGAATTGCAGTAAGTATTTTTATTTTAATTGTTGGGCTTCTTCTTTCTCAAACCACGAACGCACCAAGTGGTTCTGAGTATTTTCCTGCAAGAGTTGAAAATGGGAAAGTTATCTCAGGAGGCTTTAAAGAAAATAATTAAATCAACAAATGACAATTTTAAAATTTTTAAAAACACCATATAAGCTTCCAGATAACTTACTTATCACATCAAATTTGTCAGAGGTTTTTGATGAAATTAAAAAATTTAATGGTCAAGTAGCTTTAGTAGGTGGTTTTGTTAGAAGTGTCATCTTAAATGAAAAGATAAATTACAGAAAAATATCTATTGATATTGCAACTAACCTAAAACCAAACCAGATAATTAAAATCTTTGGAAGTAAGGCAAAGTATATCGATGAGGGATTAAAGCACGGAACTGTAATAGTTAATAATAACGGTTTAATTTGTGAAATAACAACACTTAGAAGCGATGTCCTCACAAAAGGAAGGTATGCAGATGTAAAATTTGTTGATCATTGGTTTATGGATGCTTCGAGAAGAGATTTAACAATTAATGCTATCTATATGGACCTTGAAGGAAATATTTTCGACCCTCTCAATGGAAGTAATGATTTAGTTAATGGAAAGATTAAGTTTATTGGCAAAATGACAGATAGATTAAATGAAGATTTTTTAAGACTATTAAGATTTATAAGATTTTTTTCAAAATACTCAAAAAACAAAATAAAAAAAGAACAGTTAGATATTTTAAAAAAATTTTCTAAAAAAATAAATTTNCTNTCAAAAGAAAGAGTGATTGAAGAATTAAAAAAAATCTTTTCAGAAAATAAATGNATTTCATTAATATCGGCAGAATTAATGTCCAAAACAAATATGGATAAAAATTATTTCGGTTTTAAGTTTTCGCTAATCAAATTAGAGGCATTAAAAAATTTTAATTTTAATGTNAATTGGATAAAGAAAATTTTATTACTTTATCATAAAGAAANAAANTTAGACTTTATTAAGAATAATCCAATCTCTTCTGTTGAAAAAAAATTAATTGATAATTTTAATATTAAGTTAACCAAAGAAGAAATTTCTAATCTTTTATCTGATAAGTGGTTTAGGTGTTTGTATTACTTAAAAGGACCGGTTTATTTAAAACTTTTGATTGAAGTTAAGTTTTCA
>FUFK010039258.1_pt1 | contig 39384 bp, 40 predicted proteins | sample 1021851 | NCBI WGS metagenome assembly FUFK01 (sample SAMEA51879418, study PRJEB19060) | metagenome
TTTTTTGGAAAAGGAATGAAGTAAATATTGTGTCTTTTTAGACTTTTTAGAAATTTCATTATCCCAGCTTAAGTCAGTTGCAATAGAGGGCATTGTAAAAGTTTTAATATGGCCAATATTACTTTCAAAATATTTATGAATGTGACCACAAAATAAAGCAACAATATTTGATTTATTTTTTAAAAANTAGTGNAATTTTTTTACTTCTTCTATATCTACATATTCAATTCTCTCAAACTCATTATCACTAACATTATAAGGTGGGTGNTGCATAAAGATGGCAGTAGGCAAACTCNTTGAGNGAGATATTTCGTTTGATAGTAATTTTATTTTTGAAGAAGTTAATTCACCTTTGTTACTGTTGGAACAGAAAGTATCCATCGAAATTAATTTAAAACCTTTAAATTCTATAGAATANATATAAAATTCTTTATCAGTNTTTTCAGATAAACTTTGTGTAAATATTTTTCTGAGATTAGGCTTATTGTCTCTATTNCCGGGAGTGAAAAATATCNTTTGTTTTAANTTTTTAAGAATTGAATCTGCAATTTTGTATTCTTCGACTGTACCATTTTGTGTTACATCTCCGGTATGAATAATAATATCAGGCTGTGGTTCTAAATTATTAATGCTGTCAACACATCTTTTGAGATTATTTATCCTTTGTTTCACAATATCTGTTTCGCCCACCTTTACAGGGCACAATAAATGCGTGTCAGAAATCTGAGCTATTGATATCAAAAGTTTGAATTTTACTTGTCAATAATATGATGAACTGGTGCTTTTTCCATAGACCATGAATTTTCTTTCTCATTAAACTGAGACAGAGTAAAGCAGTGCCAATCCTTATCATCTAATTTTGGATGATCACCTCTATAGTAGTAGCCAGGCCATCGAGTTTCTTTCCTGTATAAAGTATGCTGAGTTACACACTCTGAAGCTAAAACTCTGTGATTAAGTTCCCAGGCTCTTTGAAGCTGGTGTAAACTATCAGCACCAATATTACTAAGATCTTCTTTTAACATAGTAAGGAGTTCTATTCCTCTTAAGAGCATAGGTTCATTAGTTAGATAATCGGTACTTGTGCCGCCAACATATTCATCCATTATCTTTTCAAGTCTTTGTAAGCCTTGAATTGGAAGAATATAACTAGGTGAAACAGTACCACTTGTGATTTCATTTCTGCCCACTGTATAATTCTCAAGAGGTTTGTAAACTAATTCTTTCAGACTTGAATATTCTTCTTCATTAACTTCAGGGTGGTCATTTCCAAGGTCATTAACATAATTTATTGCAGATTTGCCTGCAATACGACCTTCTGTAAAAGAACCTGAAGAAAATTTATGTGCAGTACCACCAATTGTATCACCTGATCCAAAGAGGCCTTCAACAGTCATCATTCTATTATAACCCCATTGATAATCATCTGGAGCGTAATCGCTAGGACCACTAGCCCAAGCACCAGAGCATGTCGCATGCGATCCCATTACATAAGGCTCAGACATTACTAATTCAGGGTTAATCTCTTTTGGATCAATATTTTGTGAAGCCCAAACAACAGCTTGTCCAATAGTCATTCCGAGAAAGTTTTCCCACCCAACAGTCTCTTTATGTGGATCTTTAAATGCTTCTTTTGTTACCATTCTAATAGGGCCTCTACCAGCCTGAACTTCTTTTAAGAACGCATGATTTCTTAAGCAAGTTGGNACTGGTTGTTGATCTACGTAATCTCCAACCATTTCCTTAATTGAGTCATACCAAGTGTTTTCGTAACTTTTTCCATATCCATTTTCAGTAGTGGTCTTCAAATGTAAAAAATAAGCACCGACAGGTCCGTAACCATCTTTAAATCTAGTAAGCACAATTCTATTTTCCATTTGAGTCATTTTTGCTCCAACTCTAATTGGAAGAGCGTATGCAGAAGCGCTACTCCATGGCGCATACCAAGTTCGCCCCATACCTTCACCAACTGCATGCGGTTTAAANATATGAGANGCACCTCCAGCAGAAACGACAACTGCTTTTGAACGAAAAACATAAAAATCACCAGTTCTAACATTAAAACCAACAGCTCCGGCAACTCTGTTTGGTTTGTTTTTATCCATAAGAAGATGGGTAACCATGATGCGGTTGTAAACTTCAGTTGCTGCTTTCCTTGCAGCTTCAGCTATAATAGGCTTATAACTTTCACCATGTATCATTATCTGCCATTTACCTTCTCTTTGGTAACGTCCATTTTCTGGGTCTCTCATAATTGGTAAGCCCCATTCTTCAAACTTATGAACAGTAGAATCAACATGACGAGCAATATCGTAGCCCAGATCTTCTCTTACTAAACCCATCAAATCATTTCTCGCGTACCTAACATGATCTTCTGGCTGGTTCTCATTCCAGTGCATCCCCATGTAACAATTTATGGCGTATAAACCTTGAGCGACAGCACCACTTCTTTCAATNTTCGCTTTTTCAACTACAACTATTTTTTTATCTCTACCCCAATATCTGGACTCGTAAGCAGCACCACAACCACCAAAACCGCCTCCAATTACCAAGACGTCTGAGTCAACATAAACTGTNTTTCTTGAAGCCATTATAAAGGTCCTTCCACAAACTGATTACGCGATATAGTAGGTAATGATTCTACCTTTAAAGCATCTGGTTCGTGCGCTAGTTGTTGAGTAGAGTATTCTTGTGTGTTAGGGTCTTCATATTCAGCTGGTCCTTTTATTGAACCCCATGGAGTTGTTCTAATAGGTGATACAAAATTCTTTTCTCTTCCATCCCTAAATTTAATCTTCCATGATATAGTTCCTTTTTCTTCCTCTCGAAGAACACGAACACTGTGACCCATCGGAGCAAAATCTGCATATCCTCTAGCGTCTATTGCATTTTGAGGACAAGCTTTAACACATGAGTAACATTCCCAGCAAAAGTTTGGTTCAATATTATATGCTCTTCTTGTTGTTGGATCGATATGCATAATATCTGAAGGGCAAATATCTACACAGTGNCCACAACCGTCACAGCTTGTCATATATACAAAAGTTGACATTAAATTCTCCTATTAATTAATAATTTCGGGGCACCCTTTTTACAGTGCCATAAATTGCAGGTTTGTCTGCAGGTTCAGGTAAATTTCTATTTGAGCCATCAGCTTGAGCAACTCTTTTTTGCAAGGATGCTCCTGGCTTGTAAAACATATGAGCAAACTTAGACCAGGGAATGGAACCAAATAAGATTAAATTAGAAACAAGGTATAATACNAGTAATATGTTTGAATAAAATGGNTTAGATATNTGTGTTACCCCCCACAATATTGCTAAAGTTGAACTAATAGCTAAAGAAAGAACAAAAATATCNGCTTGAATAAATCTAAGTCTTGCATTGCCTTCAGCAGCTACATCAACTCTAATAAAAAACCAAAACCAATAGCAACCTACACTAATTAAAAGAGCACTTAAATACCAAACAATTGGAATTATTTCAGGTGTTTTAGATGTTTCTGGAAGATAACTGAAAACCATTATAACAGTTGTAATCACATAACCAATAAAACCATAAAACGTAAAAAGATGGGCTAGTCTCCTTTTGAAACTACAAAATTCTGCTGCGGAAAAAACATCTACAGTTATTGTTTTGAAGATTATAACTATCATTTGATTGAAAGAAATATCTTTAACTTTACTTAGTTTTGATTTTCTCCAATTCCTGAAAAAGTAAGTAGCATTTTGTTTTTCAATCATATCGTAAACTGTTCCCCCTAGAACGAGAACAAACATTAAAATTACAAAGCTTTGCATCGCAATTACAGGTATTAAGTTTGATAATTCAACAAATGGATTTAGTGAAAACATTAAGACTTCCTATGAATATATTTATAGTAATTTAAATAATTGATTTAGATTATTTGTCAATCTGAAATTATTAATATGATTAGTATGAAGTTCCTAATTTTAAAGAGTTCTATAGCTATGNNCTTCATCTCTTAATTTTTGTCTTATCTTGGTTGCACTTATTTCAGTTATAGACTTATCAAAAGTTTCTTCTTCAAAAGAATAGCCAACACCTCTTCCATAGGTAATATTTACAATATTTGGAACCAACATAATTTCATATTCAACGCCTCTTTTAAAATCATCTCGCAGTAAACCTTCTTCAATATTTGAACAAACTGCATCCCAATCAAATGGATTATCACTTTGACCATCCCCACCTGATGCACCTTGTACATCTCTGACTTGAATAATTACTTGTCCTGTTTTTGCAACACATCTTTTAAAAAGAGCCTGGTGCCCATCATGCCANGGTTGCCACCTACCTAACATTTGCACTGTCGGCTTTTTCCAATCAAACATTTTAAAATATCTCCTTTATAATTTAATAACGTTTATATTTATTTAATTATGACCAAATTTCATCCAGAAAATTTTTACAATTCATAAGATTTTTTGTCTATGATAAGTNCCTTCAGGTTTGATGGTTCATGAAGTTTTACAAGATTTAAGACTTTCTTTCTTTTCTAGATACTTTTGATTTCTTTTTCAATGTCAAGGACACTTCTTACCTCAACGTAATTACTAAGATTAAATTTTTTCATAAACTCATTATAAACTAGATTATCAAATAATTTGAATAAATTTTCCCAGTAATTATCAACATTTACTATTAAAATTTTTGATTTTATCTGCCCTAATTGTTTCCATGTTAGCACTTCCATCAATTCTTCTAGTGTTCCAATGCCACCAGGCAAAGCAATAAAAATTGATGCTTGCTCATACATGATATTTTTTCTTTCATGCATTGTGTTTGTCATAATGATATCTGTTAAGCCTTTGTGATCAACTTCGATGTCACATAAGAATTTTGGAATAACGCCTGTAACTTTTCCTCCAGCTTCAAGACAGCTATCTGCGACTGCGCCCATTAAACCAGTGTTGCCTCCACCGTAGAATAAATGAAAATTCTGTTTTGCAATCAGTTGTCCAAGTTCATTAGAAATTAATTTATAATTTTGATTTTTTCCTGAAGAAGATCCTGCAAAAACACAAATTTTTCTCATTTAAAATTCCTTTACAAATTTATTAAATAATTAATTTAAAGGCATTCCTTCACATGCTTCTAAATTACTGTTTATTGGAGTTGAAGGAACTTTACTTTTCAAAAATAAATTTCTAATTGGTTTAATTATATCTTTTTCGTTAACAGTTCCTGCTCGTATAGTTATTATTCCTGGCCTTCCTGAATTTTTACCAAAAACTTGTGAACCACACTTTGGACAAAAATATTTTGTCATATTATTTCCTGCATCTGATAAATGCGTATAGTTATTTACTTCTCCGGTAATTTCAAAATTTTCTTCTTTTATAAATAAATTTGTTAAGTAAACACTTCCAGTTGCTTTCCTGCATTGATCACAATGACAATTTTGTATAACAAGAGGGTCAGAATTTGATTTATAATTAACTGAACCACAAAGACAACTTCCAGTAAATATGCTCATAATAACTCCTGTAACTATTATAATTAGGTTTATCAGAAAAAATATTTGAGAGTAAGATATTTTCGATTAGAATGTTGATTAGGAGAAGAATTTGATAAGAAATCTTAATTTTACAATCGATGAATCTTTAAATAATCAGAAAAAAATTGGACTAATTGTACTTGCGTCTGACTATACAATTGATGAAGAGTTTAGAAAGTTATTTCCAATTGCTAATTTAGATTACTATCAGGCAAGAATTGAGAATTCTCCCATAATCACACCAGAGACTTTGAGCGCGATGAAATTAAAAATTAGCTCTACACTGAAACTGATTTTGCCTGGCGATAAACTAGATATAGTTGGGTATGGATGCACATCTGCTACTGTAGTTTTAGGAGAAGAAGAAATTTTTAGTTCTATCAAGTCTGTACATCCTAATGCAAAGTGCACAACACCAATATCAGCTGCTTTAAAAGCTTTTGAAATCTTTGATGTTAAAAATATAGCTGTAATTACACCATACACTGAGAATGTTAATATTTATATTTCAGAATACATTAAAAAATCTGGTTATAATATTTCAGCATTTGGTTCGTTTAATGAGAAACGGGACCCGGTTGTGGCATCTATCGATAGCAATAGTATTGTTAATGGAGTAAAAGAAACAATTAAAGATAAAAAAATTGATATGGTTTTTATTTCGTGCACAAGCATAAAATTTATAGATTTTGTCCCCCAGTTAGAAAAATTGATAGGAATACCAGTCACAACATCTAACCATGCCATGGCTTGGCATTGCATGCGATTAGGAGGAGTAAAGAATACATTACCTAATCTCGGACAGTTGTTTTTGAAATAAAGTGGATAATTACAATGGATGCTGACTATATTATAAATTATTTAAAATTAACAGAGCACCCTGAGGGCGGGTGGTTTAAAGAAACTTTCCAATCAAAAGAGACTTCAAATGGCAGATCGAATCTTTCAATGATTTACTACTTGTTAAAGGAAAATGAAAATTCACACTGGCACAGAGTGACAGACGCTGATGAAATATGGCTCTGGCATTTAGGAGACCCTTTATTGCTTTCCTATTCTGATGAACGATCTACAAAAGAAATTACTCTTGGTCCAGATTTAAATAATAATGAAAAACTTCAAGCAGTCATTCCTAAATCTATTTGGCAAAAGGCAAAATCAAACGGAGCATGGTCTTTAGTAAGCTGTGTGGTGGCGCCGGCTTTTTCTTTTGATGGATTTGAAATGGCTAAAAAAGGATGGGAGCCAAAAACATGAGCAAAAATCATGAAGAACAAGATAAATTAATGATGAATACAATGTATTGGTGGGGTATCCCGTCATTCTTCAAATGTAATTTTCAGGAAAATATTGAAAATACTGATATTGCATTCGTTGGAGTGCCACATTCTACAGGAAATGGTACCACTGAGAGAGACCAGCATTTGGGCCCAAGGGCTGTGAGACATGTTTCAGGTAGTTTGCGCAGAGTTCACATGAAGTATGAATTTTCTCCGTGGGAAGTAGCAAGAATAAATGACCTTGGTGATGTTCCATTGCCAGAAGCAAATAACAATGAAGCTTGTATAAGAGATATTTCAAATTTCTATAAGAAACTATCAGACAGTCAAGTTAAACCAGTTTCAATAGGAGGAGACCACTCCATAACAGGTGGCATACTTAGAGGGATATCTGGAAAAGGTTCAAAACTCACTGACGGACAATCAGTTTCACTTTTGCATATTGATGCCCATACAGATACTTTTGATAATCTAGATCATTTTTTAGGAGCTAGGGACAGTGCAGCTCATTGGGCTAGTTTTTGTGTTAGAGAAGGTCTTATTAATGCTGAAACGTCAATTCAAGTTGGTTTAAGGGGCAATACTAGAACATTGGACTGGCTTAAACCTAGTTATGATTTAGGATATAAAGTTGTTACTATGGATGAATATAAAAAACTGGGTTTAGACCAAACAGTTGAGAAAATTAAATCAACACTTGGAAGCAAGCCTGTTTATATTACTTTTGATCTGGATTGTTTAGATCCAACAATTGCTCCTGCTGTATCAAATCTCGAGCCAGGTTGTAATGGTTTTTCAATAGATGAGGCAATTTCTCTTATTCAAGCGGTAAAAGGATTAAATGTAATTGGTGGTGACATTGTTTGCTTGATGCCAACAAAAGATAATCCAAATAACATAACGTCTATGGTTGCGGCGTCTGTTGCATTCGAAATCATGTCTCAAATAGCATGGAATATTAAATAAATACTAAATTAATTTATATTACTTTAGTTTTCTTAAATTCTGAAATTTCATTTTCAGTGTAGCCCAACTCTCTCAGTATTTCATTATTGTGTTCACCAATTGAAGGGGGAGGGTAATTCACATTTGTTGGTTCATTATTTACTTTGAAACCAGTTCTCATGACAGTAATTTTCTCATTATGGTGATTTTTAGTATCAAATGTTTTTAGTAAATCTCGATGAATAATCTGAGGATGAGCTAGTATATCTGGGACGCTCATTACTATGCCAGTAGGCACTCCAATTTCTATAAGTTCCTGCTCCCATTTTATTGCTGTTTTTTTTGAAAGAAATTTTTCTAATTCAATTTTTAATTCTTTTCTGTATTTTTTACGATTGTCTCTTGTTATAAAACGTTTGTCATTACTTAGATGTTCACATCCTAGATGATGAACCAGGGCTTTCCATTGTTTCTCTTCATTAGCGGAAATGTTTAATAAACCATCTCCTGTTTGAAATGTTCCTGATGGAGCAGAGGTCATATTTTCATTGCCCTGTTGTGTTGGTATGACACCTCCTATCAGATAGTTCGAAACTACCCAGCCCATAGTTGTAAGTAAAGAGTCCAGCATTGCCACATCTATCGCCTGACCTCTTGGCCGTTTGTTTAAAGCAGCTGAAATTGCCATTGCTGCAGTCAATCCTCCAACTGTATCTGCAAGTGGTGAGCCTACTCTTAAAGGACCATCGCCATCCCTTCCTGTGATACTCATCAATCCTGATAATCCCTGTATAATTTGATCATAAGCTGGACGTTTGCTCATTGGCCCAGTCTGGCCAAAACCAGAAATAGAGCAGTATATTAATTTGGAGTTAACTTTTTTTAAGCAATCATACTCAAGCCCTAAGCGTTTCATGACACCAGGTCTAAAGTTTTCTACAACAACATCAGAAACTTTAACTAGTTTAAGGAAAATTTCTTTTCCTTTTTGGGACTTTAGATTTATTGTCAGTGATTTTTTCCCAGCATTTTGAGCTAAAAAAGAGATACCCATTAGTTGAGAGNTTAAATTTTTGCTAGCTCCTAATTGCCGAGCTAAGTCTCCACGGCCAACAGTTTCAATCTTAATAACTTCTGCTCCCATATGCGCCAATTGATGACAACAAAATGGTCCAGCAAGCACATTAGTTAAATCCAAAACTTTTATTCCAGACAACATACCTCTAGTGAATTTTTTGTCTTCTTAATGCCAGACGTGATCTTATTGCTGGTAAAAAAATCAATAAAACTGATAGTAATAGTAATATTGCAGTCATAGGACGTTCCCAAATAAATCCAAACCCATCGTAAATATTCATTGCTCTGGCAAAATTATTTTCAAGCATAGAACCTAGAATAAATCCAATTAATAAAGGTGGAAGAGGGTAATTTGCAAACTTTAGAATGGTAGCTGAAAAGCCAAGAAATATGAGAAGCAGAAGTTCGGTTTCATTGTTTTGACCTATATAAGACCCCATTAATGTAAAAAATAAAATAAATGGGATTAAATAGTTTCTTGGAATTGTTAATAGTTTTGCAATGTATGGAATTAAAGGCAAATTGAGTATCAACAATACAATATTACCTAAATACATAGAAATAATGACACCCCAGAAAATTTCAGGGTTATCAACCATTAGTCTTGGCCCTGGTTGAACATTTAGAGCAATTAGTGCTCCTAATAATATAGCAGTTGTTCCAGACCCAGGAATACCTAAAGTTAGAAGAGGAACAAAAGATCCAGTGCAAGCTGCATTATTTGCTGTTTCTGGCGCCGCTAAACCTTTAATTGAACCTTTTCCAAATTCTTTTTGTTCTTCAGTTGAAGCTAAATTTCTTTCTACTGCATACGATAGGAAAGAGGCAATTGTAGCTCCTGCACCAGGCAAGACCCCAATAAAAAATCCTTGGAATGATTGCCTTGTGATCACTGGAAATATGATTTTAGCTTCTTTTAATGTAATTCTTAAATTATTAATCTTTGAGCCACTTTTTGTTTTTGATCTAAGCGGATCTAAAATAAGGTAAATTGCTTCAGGTAATGCAAACATAGCCATGGCTAGAGTAATAAAACCAACTCCAGACTGAAAATTCATTATACCTGCAGTAAATCTTGGTGCATTAAATAATGCTGTTTCACCAACAGTTGCTAACATTATTCCTAAAATAGCCATCATTAATGCCTTGGCCACCTGACCTTTGCCAGCAAAAGCGGCAATTGCTGATAGGCCCAGTACCATTAAAGCAAAGTATTCTGACGAATGGAAACTTAAGGCTACTTTTGATAGAAAGGGTGCAAAACCAAATAAAAGTATTGCTCCAAATGTTCCTCCAATAAATGAACTTATTGCAGCTATTGTAAGTGCTTTACCAGCCTTCCCAGCTCTTGCAAGAGGGTATCCATCAAAACTAGTTGCAACTGTACCCGCAACGCCTGGTGCGTTTATAAGTATTGAAGAAGTTGACCCACCAAAAATAGCTCCATAGTAAACACCAGCCAATAATATTAATGCTGAAGCAGGGTCTCCAATAGAAATTGCAATAGGTATCATAATAGCTATTATTGACATTGGTCCTAAGCCTGGAAGCATACCTATAACAGTCCCAATTATGCATCCAGAAATAACCATGACTAAGTTAAAGAATGTGAATGCAGCTGTAATTCCTAAATACAATCCCTCTAACATTCTAGCTAACCAATGTTTGAATTAAGTATGGGAATGGCCTCATATAAATCCCTAAAACTTTTTCAAGCAATAACCAAATAATAGTTGTACCAATAAAACATATGATTATTAACTTTATAAATTTTCTTTCACCTAAGATGAAACTACTAAAAAATAAAAATAAAATCGAAGAAAGAATAAAGCCTACAGGTCTTAAACATAAAGTATATAAAATCATTAAAAATATTATGCTTAATGCTTTGCCATAATAAAAATTCAGTACATTATTTAAGTCTATTTTTGACTGATCCTCATCTTTTTCAATATCTTCATCTTTTTTTAGTATTAAAAATAATGAAATAACTATTCCAAAAATTGAAATGACCTTTGGAAGACTGTTAGGCAGCACAGTCATATTTAGTTCAAAAGGTAGTAGATTTGCTTGCATGATAACAAACGAAGTATATGCATAAACTATGCATATAATTAAAATTATAAGAGCAATAATTTTTTCTAAATTAAGCACTAAAAAAACTTGGGGGCTTACACCCCCAAGGTTGATTTTTTACAGAAAACCAAGCTTTGTCATCAAGCTTTTTATAACATCTTCTTGATTTTCAAGAAATGAGACAAATTCATCACCAGGATTATGGATGTTTACCCATCCATTTCTAGCTCTGACTTCTTCCCATTCGCTAGTATCATACATTTTTGCAATAACACTTCTGTATGCGTCAGCTTTATCCTTTGGAAGTCCAGGTGCAGCAAAGAAACCTCTCCAATTGACAAATGTAGCATCATAGCCTTGNTCAACCAGAGTTGGAGCGTCTTCAAATGCTGGAACTCTTTTTGATGATGTGACAGCAAGTATTTTCATTTCGCCTGCTTTAGCTAAAGCAACAGCTTCTGAAAAGCCTGTTGACCCGGCTGACACTTCTCCAGCTAGAATTGCTGCATTTAATTTTCCACCTGCGTCAAAAGGTATGTACTTAACTTTTGTTGGATCTGCGCCTGCTGCTTCCATAGCCATAGCAGCTACAAGGTGATCCATGCCACCAGGGACAGAACCGCCACCGATTGAGACTGAAGAAGGATCTGCTTTGTATGCCGCTACTAAATCAGCAAAATTATTATATGGGCTGTCTTTTCCAGCAATAATAGCTGCATAATCACCAATAGTTCCAGCAATCATTGTTAAATCTCTAAAATTATGAGGGAACCGCCCAACTAGTGATCTAATAACAATAGGTGTGGAATTAACCATTAACGTTCCGTGATTGCTTGACGCATTTTCAATTAAATATCCAATGGCTTTGCCTCCGCCGCCACCTGACATATTTTCATAAGATGCTGATCCAACTAAACCTGCTTTAGTAAGAGCTTCTCCAGTACCTCTTGCAGTACCATCCCAGCCACCACCAGCACCACCAGGAATAAGGAAGTGAATAGAGTCAACTTCTGCGGCAGATACATTTGATGCAATACCTAAACTAAAAAATAATGTCGAAGCCAAAAAAATTCGACGTAAATTAAAAAACATAAATCCTCCTTTAAAGTAAAAACTTGAAATATTAATAATTAACTAAAAACTAGATTTTTTTTAATAACAAGCTAAAAACAATTTAATGTAACAATTCGTAACAATTTATAATAATTTTTAAAATAAAAATAATTTTGAAATTTTACTATGAAGAAAAGCATTCTTATAATTGGCGGAGGTTTTGGTTTAAGTTGGTCAATTGCTAGACTTTTTTCCAAAGAAGGAATGGATGTGTCTATTGCATCGAGAAATATTGAAAAGTATGCAAATTTAGATTCTGAAATTAAACTTAATTTATATAATTGTGATGCAAGTATTATTGAAGATGTAAATAAATTATTTGAAAATATTGATAAGAATACTGGAACACCAGACTTAGTGGTTTATAACCCTTCCGCTAGGGTGAGGGGGCCTATTGGCGAACTTAATCCTAATGAAGTTAAAAAAGCGCTTGAAATAACAAGTTTTGGAGGTTTTTTAGTTGCACAAGAAGCTGCAAAAAGAATGATGAAAAGAGGAAGTGGGAGTATCTTTTTTACAGGTGCTACGGCTGGCGTTAAAGGTTTTCCAAATTCTTCAGTATTTGCGATGGGAAAATTTGCATTGCGGGGACTAGCACAATCTTTAGCGAGAGAGCTTCATCCAAAAAATATTCATATTGGACATTTTGTTATTGATGGTGGAATTTCTAAGTCTAAGTATTTTGGTAATAACAATAATGAAAATGATGGATTATTGGACCCTGATGAGATAGCAAAAACATATCTAAATTTTTATAAGCAAAATAAAAGTGCTTGGTCATGGGAAATTGAAATAAGGCCATGGGTGGAAAAATTTTAATGAAAGTATATACCTCCACATACATTTATAGACTGTCCAGTAACAAAGTCAGATAAATTAGAAGCAAAAAATACTGTTGGACCAATAATATCTTTTGGATCTCCTAACCTTTTTAATGCTGCTACATTTGACCAATGCGCTATTTCTTTTTCACTGCCTAAATTATTTTTTCCCATTTCTGTCAAAATAATACCTGGGCATATTGCATTGACTGTAATTCCTGCTTCGCCCACTTCTTGAGCTAGCACTCTAGTTAGTGTAATTACTGCTGACTTTGTTGATGCGTAATGGCCTTGTGTGGGTGAGCCCTGCCTTCCTGCAATAGAGGCTATATTAATAATTCTACCAAACTTTTTCTCCCTCATATGAGGCAATACAGATTGGCACATTAAAAGCACGCCTTTCGTATTCACTTCAAAGTGGCTGTCCCAAGTTTCTTCATCTATATCTTCTAATGATGTTGGAGTTAGAATACCTGCGTTATTTACAAGGATATCGATTGACCCAATATCATTTAGAATATCGCTAACCATTTTTTGAATTTGAGATTTTTTAGTGACATCAAGAAAATAAGACCAGCACTTTTTACCAGTTTTTTCTATTTGTTTATGTGTATTAGCTAATCCTTTACTTTCACTTTCCAAGTCACAAATAATAACATCTGTACCATGATCTGCTAAACCAATAGCAAGAGATTCACCGATACCTCTTGATGCGCCAGTCACTAAAGCTATTTTTCCTGAAAGATTCAAATATACCTCCTATAAATTAATTTAAATTATTCAAAACTTCATCAGTAAGATTTAACCTATCTAATTGTTCTGCAGGGTAACCTTCTTCATCAAGAACTGATCTTAATAAGCGTAATAATTCATTTCTTTTTTTAACTTCTGTATCCCATAAATTTTCTTTTTGATGAGGGTCTTTTTTGCGATTAAAAAGAAAGTTTTCATAAGTTCGCGGATCAATCTTAATTGGCATTTTCCAGAGTGGGTAAGGGACTGTTTCATCAAAAAAGCCCTGATCAATAGGTTGGTTTGGCATATCGCCAACCCTGCCATCCACGGGATTATCTACAATAAGAGGCCTTAAAATCATTGTTGAGTAGTTATACAATTGCTTGTCTTTTACAGGAGAGCAAAACAAAGTCCATTCACCATCGTTAAGGCACACACCTTGTCCATAAGTGCCGTAAAGAATAACTTTTCTATTTGTCTTTTCAGGATTTTTTACTATNGGCAATAAACTTTTACTATGTCTATTAGTATCTGGGATATCTGAGCCAGAGGCATCAACCAAAGTTGCAAATAAATCAACATTTTGGGTTAAAGTATTTACTCTCTTGCCATTCCCGCAAAATTTAGGATGCCAAATGAATAATGGAATATTTGCATGACTGTCATAGTGAGGATACTGTTTTCCAAAAGACCTTCTAATTCCTAAATCATGTCCATGGTCAGTTGTAAAAATTACCATGGTGTTATCCCATAGTGATAACCTATCAAGTTTTTCACATAAATGACCAAACCATTTATCTGCCATTGTTGTTTTGCCCATATATTGAGATTCCAAATATTGAAGTTCCTCATTGCTTGTTTGGTCCATGAACTTTTCTAAATCGTCATAAATTTGGTATGGTGGCCAAATATTAAAGTCATCACTGCTACCATCAGTATACATTGATGCATAGGGCTCTGGAACATGAAAAGGCTCGTGTACGTCAAAGGATTCAATATGAAGAAAAAAATCTCCATTGCCTGAATTTTCTTCTAGCCAATCACAAGCGGCCGAAAATGTTTTGGCAGGAAAAAAATCCTCCTCTCCATCAAAATCTTTAACATTTGCATAGTACTGGTTCATATGCTCTGATGCTCTAAATTCTGACATTTTCTTAACCCATTTTGGAACTTCTTTGTCATCATGCATTTTCCAGAAATCTGTCTCATGCCCTCGTATAAATTTACTTGAAGCAAAGCCTTGAATGTAACCATTAGAGGTTTCTTCCCAGTAATGGTAATGATCAGTTACAATGCCTGTATTGTAGCCAGCTGACTGAATAATTCTTGGCATTCTAGGATCAAAAATTTCAAGTGGTCCCCATGGCCTCCACATAAATTCTTTGCGTCCAGCAAAAATCTCTCTTCTTGCAGGCATGCAGGGAAGGCTTGATATATAATGATTTTCAAAAATTAGAGATTTTTTTGCAAATTCTTCTAAGTTAGGTGTTTCACAAATTGTTTCAGGGTTGTAAGTCTTTAATGCGCTTTTATTTAGACTATCTACTAAAACTAGAATTATATTCATAGCTACTATAAACAAAGTTAATACAATAATAGTATTAACTTGTAATGACAAATATGTTAAGTCATAATATTTATTGCTCATGGTNAATATGGTTTATGTAATAGGGTGTCATTTAACTGAATTTAATCGCCGAAAAGATGGCTCTTCTTATAGAGACTGGGTGTGTGAGACTTTTGAAGCTTCATTAGCCATGTCATCCTTAGAAAGAAAAGATATTGATACTTTAATAATCTCTAACGAGAGTGATTTTTTTACTTTTCAATTAAACCCTTCAACAGTAATCGCTGATGATTTAGGTCTTCATAAAGTTGAAATTGTTCGAGTTGANGGTGGCGGAGCGTCTGGGCAATTAGCAGTGCATCAAGGTGTAAAATCCATTTTATCAAAAAAATCTCAGCATGTTGCTATTATTGGTTTTGATCCATCCGCATCATACCTCCCTAGTGAAACGGTAAAACAGCTTTACAGTAATTCATTTGATTCTTTGACAGATGGCATGAATGGNGTTACAGCAACTGCACTATACGCTTTATCAATCCAATTATTTATGNAAAAAACTGGNCTAAATGAAACTGATTTAGCTAATGCTACAATTAATAATAGAAACAACGCCTTACATAATCCTGGTGCACATTTAAAATTAAAACATAATCAACAAGAAATTTTTGCATCACCAGTAATTTCATCGCCTTACAGAAGGCTCCACTGTTCACCCTTGAGTGACGGTGCTGCGTCATTAATTTTGTCTAATAAAAAGCCATTGAATAGAATTTCAGCTCCCAATATCATTGGTATAGGCTCTGCGAATGATATGGTAAATTTAGGTGCCAGAGATGATATAGGTGAGTTTGTTTCAAAAAAAGAAGCAATGAAAAAAGCTTCTTCAATGGCAGGTATCAGGGCTAATGAAATAGGTTTTGCTGAAGTCTATGACGCTTATGCTGGTGCGCAATTTCAAGCAATTAAGGCACTAGGATTATCATCAGACTTTTTAAAAGATTTCCGTGATGGTCATTTTTCTTTGGATGGTAAATTACCTATTAATATTTCTGGTGGATTAATGGGGCAGGGTGCTCCTGTTGGAGCGACGGGTGTTGGTCAAACTGCTACCTGCGCAATGTTGTTGGAAGGTAAATATCACAAAAATTTACAAATAAAAAATATTCCTAAATTCGCTTTAGCAGACACACATGGTGGTGTTGGAACATTATCAGCAGTTTCAATTCTTAAGAGTAACATATGAAAATTAGTAAAAAAATTGAGTTAAACTATAATATTTCATTTGGCAAGATGAGCAAATGGCTAACTGGGTTAACTGAAGGTTTTGCTTTAGCTTTGAAATGTAGTTTATGTGAAAAAGTATCATTTCCCCCACAGAAAATATGTACATGTGGTTCTTATAAAAATAGTTGGATAAAATTATCTGGAGTAGCTGAAATTGTTACTATTACAAGTGGACTAGATGGAAACTATGGTCTTGTTAAGTTTGAGGGTGCTTCAACACTAACTGTAGTGAAATTAAATAATTTTAAAGGGACCGAGACCTTTGGTAAAATTTATAAATCATCAAGTCAAAATCCTTCTATAATAATCACGCCTACAGAGGTTAAATAAATTGGATTATCTAAATAAATTATCTGATAAAGATCTCTTTGAGATTGGATTAATCCGCAAAGATAATGAAGTTAAAATTTATATTCCTAATGATGCAAATATTTATAATATGACCTTGGGAGGCTATCTAAGTAAAGAGCACATTAATAATCCAGCATTAATTTTTGAAGACAAAAATGGGAATGTGATTAACTATACTTTTGGTGAAGTTGAAGCAATGTCAAACGGCCTTGCATCTAAGCTCTCAAGCTTAGGTTATAACTTTGGATCCAATATTGCAGTTCATACTGGGCAACATCCTGATACTGCAATTGCCCACATGGCAATATGTAAAATTGGAGGAGTGGCAGTCACTCTCTCTCAATTGTATGGACCTGAAACTTTAAAACACGCTCTCAATGATTGTAAAGTTGAAGTTTTAATAACAAGTAACAATGCTTGGAATAAATTAAGGCAAACTAAAGCCACTAGCTTCCCATATTTGAAATATGTAATTTTAAGAGATCCAGATTTAGGACAAAATGAAATTTCATTAACTGATGCNTACTTGTTTGAAAGTAATTTCAAAGCTAACTTTGGGAGCGCAAATGACCCTGCACTTTTAATGTACACTTCAGGTTCAACTGGCAAGCCCAAAGGCATTCTTCATGGTCATAGGGTGCTTGCTTCTTATAGGCCATCAATAAACTTATTTTTTAATTTATCCATGAAAGACAAAAATGCTGTTTATTGGTCACCCTCTGATTGGGCTTGGGTAGGTGGTCTTCTTGACATGTTATTTCCTGCTTGGATGGCAGGCAAACCAATTGCCACATCTGAGGATAGATTTAATGCTGATTGGGCATATAAATTTATAGAAAGACATAAAGTTACCCACACATTTCTTGCACCAACAGCTATAAAGAGGATGGCGCAAGTTCAAAACCCAAATGAATTATATGATTTATCGTTAAAAATTATATGTACAGGTGGTGAAGCCTTAGCAAGCGAAACTTTAGAATGGGCCGAAAATAAATTAGGGGTAATTTGTAATGAATTTTATGGCATGACTGAGGTGAACCACTTGATAGGGAATTGTGAAGCTTTGTATCCTAGAAAGCCGGGTTCAATGGGCAGAGTTTATCCNGGGCATAAGGTTTTGTTAATAGATGATGAACAAAATGAAGTGGGCCAAAATATAGAAGGAGAGATTGTTACAACATCAAATTCTCCTACAAAGTTTCTTGGTTATCTAAATAATAAAGATAAAGAGGAAGAGATGAAAACAGGTGATTACCTAAGAACACACGACTTGGCAGTGAAAGATAAAGAAGGCTATTTTTGGTACAAAGGAAGATCGGATGACTTAATTAAATCGTCTGGATTTAGAATAGGACCTGCTGAGATTGAGGATGCACTTATTTCTAATAAAGCTATAGTTGAAGCTGCAGTGATTGGCAAGCCCGATAAAGATAGAGGCCAAATAGTTAAAGCATTTGTTAAGCTTCATAAAAATTATGAACCTAGTAAAGANCTTATTGAAGATATTAGAAATTACGTTAAGGAAAACCTNGCAACTTACAAGGCGCCTAGGGAAATAGAATTTGTGAATAATTTTGTAATGACATCTTCTGGAAAGATTAACAGAAGAGTTCTCAGGGAAAATGAAAAAAAAATTGATTAAAATGGCAGAAAGGAGAGTNTATGCTTATTCAGGATGATATGCCAAAATATGAGCAAGCTTATTACACACTAATTAATAGACTAAAGTCAAATAGATACCCAGTAGGATCTAGAATTCCAACTGAGGGTGACTTAGCTCAGCAATTTTCAATGAGTAGAGTTACTATTCGTCACGCATTAGACATGCTTGTACAGGATGGATATGTTGAGAGCAGAAGGGGAAGTGGATACACAGTCTTAACATTGTCACCAGCATCAGACACTTGTTTGACTTCATTCACTGATGCAATGTTAAAGGCAGGCTATGAACCAAGCTCAAAACTAATTTCTATTGAAAAATTAATAAAAGGTAATGCAACTAAAAATTTAATTCCTCCAACTCTAAAAGGCGTAGATGTTACAATGATAACGAGAGTACGCATGGTTGATAATAAACCAAGAATGCTTGTTATTACTTACGCTCCCTCAGAATTTATTAAAAATGCAAAAGCTGAAGATTTCCCTGAAGAGGGTCCTGGACAGTCAATTTTAAGAATATTAAGTAAAAGATTTAATTTAAATTGGTCTTCAGCATGTGAAAATATTAGCCCTGTTTCTGCTAATAAGAAAATTTCAACATTACTAGGTATGAAAGAAGGTGATCCAATTTTGAAACTAGGTTGTACAGCTTTCGATCAAAAAGGGAAAACAGTATTTTATGAGGAAGTTTATAGAAATGACACAGTTAGTTTTAATTTATCCACTCAAGCAAGGGTTTCAAGAATACAAGATCAGGAATTAAGTTTATGAAACAAATTAATTTCCCAAAATTATCAAAAGAGAAGTTGCTTGAAAGACTTGAACACCCTAATGGAATAGCAAGAGTAATCATAGATACTGATGCTGCTAATGAGATTGATGATCAATTTGCATTAACTTGGGCCCTTTTATCTCCAGAAAAATTAAAAATNGAAGCTGTTACAGCAGAACCATTTTCTTTTGCTCATCATCAAAGAGAGTTGTTTGACGCTGAGAAAATTTTAGATCAGGACAAAGCAAACAAACAATCCTCATTTGCTATTGAATGGGTTAAACGATTACACAAAAAGGGAATTAAAGCTAAAGATCTTAAATTTGTAAAACCAGATGAAGGTATGGAATTAAGCTATCAAGAAATTTTAAATGTATATCAAAAACTGTCATTACCAAGTAATGGAAAAGTTTACAGGGGTTCAACGTCATATCTTAAGTCTTTAGATAATCCAATAAAATCTGAAGCGAGTGAAATGATTATAGACTTGGCTAAAACAGGGGACAAACCATTATACATTTTGGGAATAGGCTGTCCTACAAATATTGCTTCTGCCATGATAACAGCTCCAGAAATAATTAATGATATAGTTGTTTTATGGACATCAGCTTATCCTTCAGTATCACCTCATTACAATGGNGCATCTTTAAATTTGGTTCAGGATCCTATTTCTTCAAGATTAATTTTCGATAGTGGTGTGCCTCATGTTTATCTACCTGGATATCATGTAGGAGCTCAATTAACAATTTCTGAGCCAGAGATGAAAAATTTTGTAAAAGGAAAAGGTGATATAGGAAACTATTTATACTACTTGTATACTGAAAAAAATCCATTGCATCAGAAATTTGCTATTGAGGATACTTACAGAAGAACATGGGTTATTTGGGATTTAATAAATATTGCATGGATCATTAACCCTGATTGGGTTCCAACAACTTTAACTTCTACACCTGTATTAGATGAAAATTTATTTTGGCAAAAATCCAATAATAGACATGTTATGCGAGAAGCATATAACATCAATAGAGATGAAATCTTTATAGACTTTTATGATAAACTAAAAAAAACAAACTAATTGAATTTTTTATTTCAGAGATTATATTTAAATTAACCTTATAGTTTCAATTTTTTTGAGAATGAAATATTTTTTTTTCTTAATTTTAAAAAAATTTATTTTATATGGTAAACTGGATATTGAAATTGGAAATGATCCAGTAAAATCTATTGTTGGCCAGCTAGATGGACCAAATATTCATATACAAATCCTAAATTTAAAACATTTATTTTTAATTGTAAGAAGTCCTGAACTTTCTTTTGGAGAATTATATATGAATAAAGAATTGAAAATTAAAAAAGGTAATCTTGAAGATTTAATGAAATTTTTAATGTTGAACTATAATTCATGGCAATCAACAAATTTTGGAAAGATAAGAAAATATTTAAATGATTTAAAAAACTTCTTTTCTACATTTAATCCAATAAAAAAAGCTAAAAGAAATGCAGCACATCATTATGATTTAAATGATGATTTGTTTGAAAGTTTTCTTGATAAAAGGCGGCAATATTCGTGTGGATTTTTTTATTCAAAAAATGAAAGCTTAGAGGACGCTCAAATAAATAAAGTTTCAAGATTAGTTGCAAAACTTCAAATAAATAAAGGAAATACCGTTTTAGATATTGGTTGCGGATGGGGTGGTTTGGGATTGTCTATTTACAATTGTAATCCTTCAACAAGAATTACTGGAATTACTTTATCTGAGAAACAACATATTTATTTTAATCAACTTATAAAAAAAAATAAATTAACAGGTAAAGTTGAGTGTTTATTAAAAGATTACAGAGAACTAGATAATGAATATGACAGAATAGTATCAGTTGGAATGTTGGAGCACGTAGGACACCATAATTTTGAAAAATTTTTCCAATTTATTGAAAATCATTTAAAACCAAAAGGCGTAGCGGTCATCCATTCAATTGGAAGATATGGTCTTCCTGCACATACAAATCCTTGGCTAGAGAAATATATATTCCCAGGGGGATATTTACCTACATTTAGTCAAATGACTCATGCTATCGAAAAAACTTCTCTTAAAATAACAGACATAGAAGTTATGCGCTTACATTATGCTGAAACATTAAAAAAATGGAGAGAAAAATTTTTTAAAAATAAATCATTTTTGCCTAAAACATATGATGAAAAGTTTTCTAGAATGTGGGAATTTTATCTTTTAGCAAGTGAGTATTTTTTTAGATCCGGTGGAGGAATGGTTTTTCAATTTCAGCTTGCAAAAGATCAAGAGGTGGTTCCATTAGACAGGAAGTACATATCTTCTTTGGAAAAAAAATATTCTAAATTATTAAAGCAAAAAGAATTCACTTACATATTATAACTAGAATTTAAATTTTTCATTCCTGTCCAAAATTCTAATTCTTTAAGAAATTTACAAATATCTCCCGGCACAAGAACAAAATGATGCTCTATACCATTCATCATAATTGCTGATAATAAATCATTTAATGCAATTTGTTTGTTATTCATTCTAAAATCAGTTAACCATCCTCTACAACCAGTAAAGCCATTTGGATTGATATCTTCTACTTTGGCATTTAAATAAAAAATTGATTTGGCATTATTAGAAATTCTAAATACTGAAACTGATCCAACTTGAAATACTAAGTCAGAAATAGTTCCATATATAGGACCTTGATCAGTTCCTCTGCCAATCATTGGATGATTAACCCACTTAACACCTGCTTTATTTGCTAAATATAAAGGTCCTCCACCCCCATGCCACATTAAAAGGCTATCTCTATCAAAGTCTGGTTCAGTCATGTCTAAAAGGTAGCCTACTTTGCCAGTAAATGATTTAGCTATTATTTGAGAAATTGCTCCTAATATATCTCCCTCAGATGCTACTGGTATATTATCAACTTCTTCTAAAATAGAGAATGCTGCTCCAGGATGCATATTTGCTATTTCCTGCAATGCAGGCCAATCACTTACAGCTAGTGCACTATAATTATTTTCATTTTTAATGTCTCTTAGTGATAGTACTGCCTGAGCTGTCAGTTTTAATTGTTCTTTGGACACATTATAAGGCTTTGCTAGGTTAAGTATTTTTTGTATTTCTTTATCTACATTTTTTGGTGATTGATTTGACATCCTGTTAGTTAGTTCATGAATGTCATGATTGAAAATATCTACTCCTAACTTTGATTTAAGTTTCGTTGTTGATACTTCCATGTTGTAGAACGTCATTGCGAGACCACCAATCAAGCCTATCCTACTTTGTGATAATGTTTTAAGAGACTGAAGAGTTNGAAGAGTTAAAGTAATTTTTTGCTTAAATTCTTTATTATCTGCAAAACCATAATACCAACTAACTGGATTTTTAGATGTGTTCCTTACTTTTTTTGCAATAGACATAGACATGTTTAAACTTACAAAATTATTTAACTGTACGTCACCAGTAAGAGTGGGCTCAGGAACTGACCAAAAGCCTAATTTGAAATTAGACTCTGCAAAAGTTAGTGCTACATCACCCATTGTAAAGCCACCATGTAAAACTAATATAAAATCAGTATTNANTTCTTTGCATTTAGAAATTGTTTTCTTTGTATCATTAGCATTCATGGGAATTTCTTGAATAATATTTAAATTAACATTCAATTCCTTACAAATTTTGATTAGGCCATTTATTGATTTTTCCCATACATTATGTTTTTCTGGGAAATAGCTAGGCAGGGAAGTTTTGACAAGACAAATATTTAGTTTTTGATCCACATATTATCCTTTTAATTAAATAAAGAAATCAGTTCATTTAGTCTATTTTGACCAGTGGTATTAAGCCAAGATTTTAATCCTTCTTCACCTTGCTCNCCAAAAACTTTTATAGCTTCAGACCAAATAGCTCTTCCACACATGAAACCAGAGCAATCCACTTCAGCTTTAATTGCCATATTTAAAGATGCTTTAAACCATTCAAATGAAACGCCAGCACTTAAATATAAAAGAGGGATACCTGATGCTGCAATTGATGCATCTTTAAAAAATTTTATTGCTTCTTTTTGTTTTATTATTGGATCACCAAAACCTTCTACAAAAGATAAATCAACTGGCACTTCAACTTTTAAATAATTAATATTGAATTTAGGATTTGAGAAAGTTTTTGTTGCATTTTCTACTAATTGTGGCTTGAGGTATGCATAATCTAAACTACCCGGTCTTTTAATTGGATCATAAACTAATGGCTCCATCAAAAAGGAAATATTATTCTTCACACACTCCTTTCCAATATTCTCTATTATTTTTTGTTTTTGTTCATTTATTTCAATATTGTCATTTGGTGCGTAATACATAAAAAATTTTAAGACTTTGTATCCAAGTCTAGAGAAATCAGAAACTTTTATATTATCAGGTAATTTAGTAATTCTATCTTCATCAGATATATGATAGACATCTGCTTCAAAAGCCATCATTGGTGAACACTGTTTAGGATATTTAGAAATAAGATGAGGCCCGAATTCTGAATCTATGAGAATAGTTGTGGCATACTGCCCTAAAGAAGTGATAATCAATTTTTTAAAAGTCTCAAGATCATTTTCTTGATAAAAAGCTTTTCTTGCATCTTTGAGAGCTTGTTTTAGACCACTACCGGCATCTATAGCAATGCCAAAAACCTTATTATTTTTATGGTCAAAAATAGTCATCTCAATATCACAATATTAAAGGAAAGTTTGGTGATGAGTGAGGCGCTCTCCAAAATTTTAGCATAATTTCATCTGGTATTAATATTGAAATTGAAAATCCTGCAGTTTCTTGTGTGGTTGAAAAAGAACCTATCATTGGAGATGAATTAAAAATTTTCTTATTTTTTAAATATATACTTACTTCATTAAAAACCGAGTATAATTCCATTAGAGTAGTGCCACCCATTCCATTTATTAAGACAATAACATTATTTTCAGGTTTGATTTCTTTATCTTCTAATATTCTATCCATCATAAATGATACTAAATCATTTACTGTTCCTAATTTTCTTCTTGCGACACCTGGCTCTCCATGAACGCCCATTCCAATAAAAACTTCATCTTTAGGTAAACTAAACATTTCCTCATTTGTAATTGGAGAAATGCCTGAGTTAATTGCCACTCCTAAAGTACGAGTATTTGACCTTACTCTCTCTCCTAACATCATGAGTTCATCGATTGTCATATTATCTTCAGCGGCTGCACCTAATATTTTATAAATAAAAATCGTTCCAGCTGCACCTCTTCTGTCTTCTTCGCGGCCTTTGGGTGCTGAGGATATATCATCATACATTAAAAGGGGTCTCACATCCATGCCTTCATCTTGTGCATCGAGGCATGCTGCTTTACCGTTAATAACGTCGCCTTCGTGTCTGGAGATTAGTAATATTGTTCCACTTTTGCTATAACTTTCTTTAATGCCTTCTAGTATTAAATCTGATGAAGGTGCAGTAAAAACATCACCAACAATATTTGCATCTAATATTCCCTCTCCAACAAATCCCATAGCTATTGGTTCGTGACCAGAACCATTACCAATTATCAAAGAAACCTTTTCTGGATCTTTTTGTTTTGTTCGTAATACTATTCTATTATTTTTGCCTTTTTTTACTATATTAGGATAAGCTTGAACAAAGCCATCAATCATATCATCAGGCATAGCATTTTTAGTATTATAAAGTTTTTTCATTTTCTATCCTAATATAATTACAAACAAATGAAATAATTTCAGAGGTTGAAAATGCACCTGGGTCCATATGCCCAATACCTGCATTTTCTACATATTTAGCGCGGCCCTTTTTTGCTGGCATTGTAACAGTTTTTTTAGCACCTTCTCTTGCAGCAAGTGAGGCTTCTTCAAGTGAGTTTTTTGGATCATTTAAACTAGCTTTAGCTGCTGGAATAAGTGCATCCAGCATAGTTTTATCTCCCTCTTTAGCTTCACCTATCATAGAAATTCTATTTGATGCATTTGTCAAAAATTCNCCAAAATTTGAACTATTTTCNATTCCCTTATCTATTGCACCAATTAAAATTGAAAACAGTGAACCTGAAGCGCCACCAGTTTCAGCTTTAAAAGCTTTGTCTGGTGGCAATTCACTATTTGGAATTGCTGAGAGGCCTTTAAGCAATGTTGATCCATGATCTCCGTCCCCAATGACAGCGTCTAATTGATTTAATTTACTCTCTAAATTTATAAAATGTTCCTTTAACAAAATATAAAATTTTTCTCTCATTAGAAACTCTTTCGCATAAAGTTTAGGGCTTCCTCAGCAGCTTTGGTTTGGTTTTGTTCTATATCTCTCCAAATATTTAAATCTGAGCTTGCAGGGTTTCCAGAACTAACAAACATTTCTGCAACAATCCAATTATTGTAATTTATTGATTTGAGTCCTGCTTTTACTTCATTCCAAGGTATATGTCCTGAGCCTGGCACACCCCTATCATTTTCAGAAATATGAAAATGCTTTAGATTATTCCCTGCTTTAATTATAGCTGATTTAATATCCTTTTCTTCTATATTTAAGTGGAATGTATCTAACAAAACACCAATATTTTGAGATTTTGTAGCTTTTGCTAATGAAATAGCCTCATCTGCGGTGTTTATAAGGTCTGTTTCAAATCTGTTTATGGCTTCAATACCCAAATTAACATCATTTTGTATAAGAATTTTATCTAATTTAGATAGTGCTAATGCTGACCGATCAAATCGATTTTTTTTATTTTTAGGGTCAAAAACACCCCATGGTGAATAAATTACGCCAGCTAAATAATGCGAACCAAGTAAAGAAGCTGTTTCAATTCCCCATCTTAGGTGTTCCTCTCCTTTTGCAACTACATCTTTATCTGTCGATGTTATGTCTGCTGAAATCGATAACCCATCAGAGCATGTAACTTCAAGCTTGAAGTCTTTAATTACTTTATTTAGAGACCTTGCTTTATATTGGTCCATTCCAAGTAAAGAAATTTCTACTCCGTCAAATCCAATGTCAGAAACTATTTTTAAAATAGGCTTAATCTCATCCGTCCATTTAGCCATCCATAATCCTGCGTGAACACCAAATTTCATTATTTTTTCCTTAAGATCTTTCCTTTAAATTAATTATTAATCACCCAAAGACTTGAGGGTGGTATATTGATATCGATTTCAATACCTGTCTCTTTTTCATCAACTTCATTAGGATTTGCAATTGCTTGAATTATTTCATCTTTAATAGATAATTTTAATCTGGTTTGCGTGCCTAAAAATATTTTTTCAATAATCTTAGCTTTGATAGTATTAACGCTCTTAGGTCCCTTTCCAATTTGAACATTCTCAGGCCTAAAGGTTAGTATTCCATTTCCCTGAAGACAATCTTTTGGAAGAGCTAATTTTCCAATGTTTGATGAAAAATTATTATTTTTTGATGTTCCTTTTATAAAATTTTGACCACCAAAAAATTTAGCTGTTACAACATCTATTGGTTTTTTGTAAAAAACATCTGGTTGAGCATATTGCTTTAGTTTTCCATCTAAAATAAGTGCAACTTGATCAGCTAGCACAACAGCTTCTTCTTGATCATGAGTTACAAAAATAGTTGTTATACCCATGCTTTGTTGTAAATTTCTAATAAGATCTCGCATTTCAAATCTTAAATGAGCATCAAGATTTGAGAGTGGTTCATCTAATAATAAAACTCTTGGTTGAACTATGAGAGCTCTTGCTAATGCTACTCTTTGTTGTTGGCCTCCAGACAATTCCTTTGGCATTCTATTTTCCATATTGGGTAATTTCACAAGATCAAGCATTTTAATTACACGGTTAAATATCTCGTCTTTATNAACGTTGCGCATTTTTAAACCAAAACCTATATTATCTTGAACATTCATATAAGGAAACAAAAGGTGGTTTTGAAAAACCATTACCACCCCTCTATTCTCTGGTTTTTCTTTGAGTATGGAAGTTCCATCAAAAGTGACATCGCCAGAAGTTTGATCTAGTAAGCCTGCAATCATCTTCATTGTAGTAGTTTTCCCACATCCAGAAGGCCCAAGAAGAGCTGTTAANCTTCCACTATTAATTTCGAGAGATAAATTGTCCAAGGATGGAACTGTTAAACCTGGATAAACTTTGGTTAAATTTTTAATTGATACATGCGTCATATTCTTCCAAATCCCCCCACAGCACTTCGTCCTGAAAGGTGTCGAGCAGTTAGAATTAAAATTATAATTCCAGGCAAAATGTATATCATTCCAATAGCACCTGTAATATCATTTCTTCCAGATGTAGCGAAACTGAATAATAGTAATGGAAGAGTAATTACTCTGCCTCCACCAATCATTAAAGTTANGATGTATTGGCTCCACGAAACTAAAAAGGCAAATAAACCACCTACAATGATACCTGGTAGAATAGAAGGTAGAGTTATATAGTAGAATGTTTTCAGTGGAGAAGCTCCAAGGCTTCTTGCTTGAGATTCAAAGTCAGGATCAAAATTGGAAAAAATACCAGACATAACTAGGGTCATATAAGGTAAAGTGGGAATTAAATGAACAAGTATAACTCCAGGTATAGTATTGGTCAGACCAATAGAAATAAAAACACTATGAATTCCAAGCACAACTGCTATACCTGGTACAATTGTTGGAGCTAGAATTAATAATTCGACGTATTCTTTTCCTTTGAATTTATACATTCCTAAAGCTCGTCCAGCTGGCACACCAATCATAATTGATAAAATTGTTGCAGATGCTGAAATGAAAATTGTAAGCCATAGACTTTCAAGAACTCCAGCTGTATCAGACAAAGCATAATTCCAAGCATTAAGAGACCAATATTTAGGAAGTATTAATGGGAAAAACCATCCTTTTGCAAAAGACCAAATAGCAAGAGGAACTAATGGCATAATCAACCAAGTAATAAGCATTGCAATTGTAATAAATCTAAAGCTATTTGAAAGTAAGGTTGGTTTTTCTAACATTCTTACCCTCTAATTCTTTTTCTTGTGTATCTAAGATAGAAAAAAATCATTACTGCACTTAATAAAGCAATTACTATAGCCATAGCCATTGCTTCTGGGCGTGCAGCTAAGTCAACATCTGTATATTTCCTGTAAGCCAAGACAGGAAGTGCCGCCGGGTAATTAGCTCCAAGCATCGCTGGTATTTCATAAGCACCGAAAGTAAAAGCAAAAACGATTACAGATGCTGATAAAACGCCTGGAAAAATTAATGGGAGTAAAACATATCTAAATGTTTGCCATTTATTAGCTCCTAAAGATCTTGCTACACTCTCATAATCTTCACCTAAAGACTGCATATTTGCTAGAACAATTACGCCTATAAATGGAATTTCTTTCCACACATACTGTAAAATAATACCTATAGCATAGGGATCAAAAACCAACTCAGGAAATTCAGCAGGTCTTGTAATCATTCCCCATTCAGCAGCTAATCTAGCAAAACTTCCTGATTGTGAAAAAAGGTATAGAATTCCAATTGCTCCAACAAGATGAGGTACAGTAAGGTTTATTTGAAACAAAAAATTGATTATTGATTTTCCAATAAAATTTCTTCTTAGCAGGAGTGCAGCTCCAATTGCTAAAGTTGCAGAAATAATAGTTGATGTGAAAGCAATATGAAAACTAAGAATAAAGGAATAATAAAACTCTTTAGATTTAAAAACTGAAAAATAAGCATTTAGATTAGGTTCAGTTAACCCAATTATAGGCATATAATTAAAGCTTCTTAANAATCCTACAAACAAACCACCAAAAAACAAGAGTATAATAATTGATAAAGCAGGTGCTAACAAAAGTAGAATTTTTGTTCTATCTGACATTTGAATTTTATTTAAATAATTTTGACATCTCGCGGCAGATTATCGCCGCGAGATGTTCATAATTTAATTAGTTCCTACGTTTTCAATCCATCCTTTTTCAATGGCTTTGATCCACTCACCTTGGAGTTCTGGTAAGGCACCATCAGTATTATCCATTGGAATTGCTGCAGGATGTTTCTCTATTGCATTAAACGCAGCTAAAATTGCTGGGTCAGTTCTATCCATTTCAATTCCAGGGTTTGTACCCCAAACAGATGGCTTGGCTTTCTCTAATTGAGCCTCTCCTGATAAAAGAACATTTTGCAATACAAGAGCAGCGGCTTTATTTGGAGAATTGTAAGGTATGATTGTGTAGTTTGTGTTTCCAATATTACCATCATTCATACGATATGTTCTTACTGTATCTGGAAATACGCCATTAGTGACTTCTTTAGCAATATTTGCAGGGTTGTAATTAAAATAAATTGCAATTTCTGTNTTAGCAAATAATTGAGTTAATGCGCTAGGGTTAGCTGGATAAGTTTTACCTTCGCGCCATAGATACGGCTCAAGATCATTTAATATTTTCCAGGCTTTCGTTGCTGCTGCGTCATATCTAGCTTGATCAAAAGGACCNAGTAAATTTTCTGCACCACCAGCTGCATAATAGAAAACATGCCTTACAAAAGCTGATCCTGTAAAGTCAGGTGGAGCTGGGTAGGTAAACATACCTGGATTTGCTTTTATCCATTCAATTAACTCGCTAATACTCATAGGTGGATTTTNCATGGTAGCTGTATCATAAGCAAAAACAGAATGGGCTCTATTCCATGGTGACTCACATCCATCAACAGGAACTCCAAAGTCATTAGCTATGGCTTGGTTATTCCAATTAACTAATTTATTATTAGGTAGTTTATCTAAGTAACCACACCATGCCATATCACCTTGCTTCATAGTTTTGAAATTTTCACCATTAATCCAAATCATATCAACAGTTCCTTTGTCATTAACTCCAGACTCTTTTTCTGATAGAACTGTGTTTACGGCTGCTGCTGTATCAGTTAATGGTACTCTGTTAAGTGTTATATTATACTTATCTTTGAGAACTCCGCCGACATACTCAGTAACGTACTGATTAATATGATCAGCTCCTCCCCATAAAAACCAATTAACTTCTCCACCTTTAGCTGTTTCAACAATCTCATTCCATGACTTACTCATCAAACTAGCACCATCCGCTGTATCAGCAGAAGCAATAGGGGAAAATGCAATTGTTGAAGCCAAGAAAGCTCCAAGTGAAAAACTTTTTATTGTCTTTTTCATTTATCTCCTCCAAAAAACATTTTTATTTTTGCATGAATTTATAATTANATTTGTAAATATAAATTTGTATANATAACTTTATTTTATAGGNATNTCTTGTCAAGAAATAACTTTTTAAGATTACAGTATCACCAAATACTCAAATTAAAAATTATCAAATTATTAAGCAGTATGATATTATCAAATGATAAACTTTAAAAATAATTGGTGATAGATAATGTCTACTAAAGAATTTTTAAAATCAGTTGATACAATTTTTGATGATGCNGCCAAGTTATTAAAATTACCTTACGGNCTTGCNAANAAAATAAAACTTGCGAATTCAACGTATACTGTTCGATTTGGTGTGCGTTTGAAAGGAAAAATCTATACNTTTACNGGTTACAGGTCTGTTCATTCAGAGCATATGGAACCTGTAAAAGGGGGTATNAGATANGCATCTTATGCTGATCAAGATGAAGTTGAGGCTCTTGCAGCGCTAATGTCGTATAAATGTGCTTTGATGGAAATACCATTTGGTGGATCGAAAGGTGCTTTAGTAATAAATCCNTACGAATGGGGTGAAAGTGAATTAGAAAAAATAACAAGGAGATTCACGCAAGAATTAGCCAAAAGAGATTTAATTCACCCTTCACAAAATGTGCCTGCGCCAGATATGGGCAGTGGTGAAAAAGAAATGGCATGGATCGCAGATGAATACAGACGCTTAAACCCATCTGAAATTACAGCAAGGGCTTGTGTTACCGGAAAACCTGTAAATAAAGGTGGTATTTCAGGAAGAGTCGAAGCAACGGGAAGAGGTGTGCAATTTGGACTACGAGAATTTTTTCGTAATAAAAATGATGTTAAATTAGCTAAACTAGATGGTTCTCTTGAGGGCAAACGAGTAATCATACAAGGATTTGGAAATGTAGGTTACCATGCAGCGTTATTTCTNTCCGAAGAAGATAATGCCAAGATAACTACTGTTATTGAGAGAGATGGTGTTATTTACAATGAGAACGGAATTAATATAAGAGATTTAAAAAATCACATGATTGATACAGGGGGAACACTAGGCTTTGAAGGATACAACAAACCTAATACTAAATTTTTGTTTAATGATTGTGAAATTTTAATTCCTGCAGCAATGGAAGGTGTAATAACCAAAGAAAATGCAAATTTAGTTAAAGCTAATTTAATTATAGAGGCAGCTAATGGACCTATTACATATGAAGCGGACAAAATTTTAGAACAAAATGGTGTTGTTATTATTCCTGATATGTACGCCAACGCTGGTGGTGTTACAGTCTCATATTTTGAGTGGGTGAAAAACCTTACACATATAAGATTTGGCCGTATGCAAAGAAGAGAAGTTGAAAATCAAAATTTGTCAATTATAAAAGCTGTTGAAAAAATGACTGGGAAAGAATTTCCAGATAATTTAAAGGCTAGTGTAATGCAAGGCCCAACTGAATTATCTTTAGTGAGATCTGGTTTGGACGACACAATGAGAACTGGCTATAAGGCAATGAGTGATAGGTTCCATTCAGATAAAAGAATAAAAAGCTTGAGAATGGCTTCAATGGTTATAGCTATTGAAAGAATAGCAGAATCTTATGTTTCTCTTGGCATTTGATTAGGCTCGGAATTTCTTAATAATAATTTGTGAAGATTTTTCTTCGATAAAATTCTTACCATAAAATACATAAATTTTGTTGGTATGGTTACGTTATAAATAAATTTTGGATTTTTAACATGCAATGAATGGTGAATAATTTTAGCTACATCAATTGCCTTTAATTCAAATAATTTATTGAAAAATGAATTACTTTCTTTTTTTAATTTAGGGATTAGAAATTTTTGATAAATTCTTTTTAGATAGCTTTTTTCCCAATCAACCCACTTTTTAAAGTGCAGAAATGAATTTTCTCTAATAAGTGTTTTAATGGGTCCAGGTCTCACAGAAATTACATNTATTCCAGTGCCTTGTAACTCTAGTCTAAGAGTATCAGTGTATCCTTCCAAAGCCCACTTTGTAGCGTTATAAGGGCCTCTATATGATAAAGTAATAAAACCTAAAATTGANGAACATTGAATAATTCTTCCGTAGCCTTGTTTACGCATGACTGGGATAATTTTTCGAGTCAGGTAATGCCACCCAAAAAAATTTGTTTGAAAAATTTCTTTCATTCCATCAGAGGGAATATCTTCTAATGCACCTGGAAGAGCAAAAGCACCATTATTAAAAACTGCATATAATTTACCGTTAGTAATTTTTAATATTTCATCTAATGCGAGATCTATACTTTTTTCTGAATTATAATCGAGATGAAAACAGTTTATGTCTAAGGAACTAATCTTTTTAACATCTTCCTTTTTTCTGCAGGTAGCGAATACTTGCCAACCATTTTGTGATAAATATTTTGCAGTTTCAAGGCCAATTCCTGAAGAGCAACCTGTAATTAAAATACTTTTTTTTCTATCGTTCATATAATTTTCTATAAAGTTGAAATTAAATTCATTAGTAGTTATTTTATTATAATCAATGAAAACTTTTTCCAGACATAAACTTAATTTTTTTGAAAGAATTACAGATCCAATGAGGTTTGGCAATAACATTGCGCCTCCAGAAAAGTTATTCAGTTTTATTATTCATTTTTCAAAACAAATTAAATTAACGATATTTTGCCTATTTGTTTTGCAGCTATTAACAGTCTTGATTGATCTTTCTCTTCCTTTGGTTTTTGGAATTATCATAAATCAAATTCTGGAAACTAATGATATTGGCGCGATGATTAAAGACAACTTTTATTATATGTTAGGTTACGCGTGTCTATTTCTTATTCTAAGGCCTTTAGTACAAATTTTAACAGCAGCTTTAGTAGATATGTCTCTAATGACAGGTTTTGCTAATATTGTAAGATGGCAAAGTCATTTAAATGTCCTTGGACTAGATTTAAGTTATTTTACAAATGAATTAGCAGGAAGATTAGCAAATAGAGTCATAGAGACGGGGCAAGCTGTAAGGGGTGTAGTACTTAAATTTTTTGAGGTCATTCTATATATGATTTTATATTTTGGTGGAGCAATATTTATATTAGCTCAATCAAGTTTGATTTTAGCAATACCAAGTTTTCTATGGTCACTTGTATTCTTATACGTATTAGTTTTCCTGATGCCAAAAGTAAGAGACTTAAGCCATAAACACTCACTTCTGAGAAGTAAAATGACAGGAAGAATTGTAGATTCTTATGCAAACATTGGGATTGTAAAGTTATTTGCAAGAAAGAATCACGAAATAGATGGAGCCGCTGAAGCAATTGATGATTTTAATTTTGGCTGGGCAAGAGTTATGAGAATTTCATTTTTAATGGAATTTTTAATGTCCATTTCAAATGCAATGCTTATTGTTGGAACAGTAGGTTTTGGTCTATTTCTACTTACACAAGATATTGTCACAGTAACTATAGTAGCTGCGGCTTTCCCCCTCTCATACAGAATAGGAGATATGTCACACTGGATAATGTGGGAAATAAGTTTCCTTTTTGAAAACATTGGAACTATAGATGAGGGTAAGGAGACTATATCAAAAAAGCCAACTGTAATTGATGCTAAAAATGCTGAAAACCTATCAGTGCATAAGGGCCAAATAGAGTTTAAAAATGTAAAGTTTAATTACGGTATGCCAGGCGGACTATTTGAAGCTTTAAATTTTAAAATTAAACCTGGTGAAAAAGTTGGTTTAGTTGGTCGTTCAGGNTCAGGTAAAAGNTCAATTGTTAATTTANTACTCCGTTTGTATGATCTAGATGANGGACAAATTTTAATTGATGACAATGATATTTCTCAAGTTNCACAAGATTCATTAAGGTCNAATATAGCNGTGGTTACNCAAGATACNGCTCTTCTCCATAGATCAATAAAAGATAATATTTTATATGGAAATCCCAATGCTGATGATGAGGAACTTTTCAAAGCAGCCAAACAAGCTGAAGCATATGACTTTATCTTGGATCTAGAAGATAAAGATGGAAGAAAAGGCTTTGATGCTTACGTTGGTGAAAGAGGTGTTCGTTTATCAGGTGGGCAAAGACAGAGAATAGCTATAGCAAGAGTTATTTTAAAGAATGCTCCAATTCTTGTTTTAGACGAAGCTACAAGTGCCCTTGACAGCGAAGTAGAGTCTGCAATTCAAACTCAACTGACAAATATTCTTGAAAACAGAACCTCTCTCGTGATTGCACACAGACTATCAACGATTAACAAACTTGATCGATTAATAGTCATGGATCAAGGGAAAATTATAGAAGTTGGAACACATAATGAACTCATAAAAAATAAAGGTCATTATTCAAAATTATGGTCACTACAATCGGGCGGATTTCTTCCAACTGCNGATGATCCTAAACTAAGANAAAAAACNAATATTATTTAACTTTCGTTTTTAGCTAGCCAATTTACAAAAGGGATAGTGGGAATTATCCANAANAAACCAAATATTGCATATACNAATAAATCNAGTATCCAATTAATCCCAGAAATTAAATCTATANAAAAAATTGCAANAATTGNGTAAATNATTAANTANGGTATNATAAAGATTGTTATTAGTAAATGTCGCCAGCGCATAATTATGAATTTAGTAGGAATTTAAATAATATTATTTTATATAGTTAAAAAAAATTTATTTTGAATTGTTTTTATGAATAATGATATTAAAATAGCTCCTTCAATTTTAGCAAGTGACTTTTCTAATCTTAAAAATGAAATAATAGATATTGAAAAAGCTGGTGCAGACTTCATTCATTTAGATGTAATGGATGGCCACTTCGTACCAAATTTAACTTTTGGCCCCCCATTAATAAAATCTATCCGAGGATTAACAAAATTAGTCTTCGATGTTCATTTAATGGTTAGTAATCCAGATTTTTTGTTAGATGAATACATTGATGCAGGTAGTGATATTATTACAGTTCATATTGAAGCTTGTAATCATTTGGATAGAACTTTGAATTATATTAAATCAAAAGGATGTAAGGCAGGAGTTGCTATAAATCCTCATTCAGATATTAACTTTCTTGAAAATGTATTAGATGAGATAGACTTAATACTAATTATGACAGTTAATCCGGGTTTTGGTGGTCAAAAGTTTATTCAAAGTATGCTCAAAAAAATTGCTTTAACAAAAACATTGATAGATGATAGGGATATTTTATTAGAAGTAGATGGAGGAATAAGTCCATTAAACTCAAAAGATGTAATTAATGCTGGAGCGAACGTATTGGTTGCAGGAAGTTCTATATTTNCCTCAAACAGAAATGCTNATTATTCAAAAAATATAGCAGCATTAAGNAATTAATTTATATCTCTGATTTTTCAATTAAATCCATTAAAATTGGTCGTAGGTTTTTAATACCAATAAAAGGATGAATATTTATAGCAAAATCTAAATTTTTAAGTGACTCATTGTATCTTCCAAGAGCAAGATTAATTTGTGCCAATCCAGCAATAGCACCAAAATGNCTTGGTTCTATTTTTAGTGTAGACTGAATATCTCTAATAGACCCGTAAAAATCACCTTGAAGGTATCTTATAGTTGCTATTTTATTAATTGGTTCAGCCCAATTTGGATCACTTTTTGATAAATCTATAAACAAGTTGAGAGCTTCATCTAACTTTCCACTTTTCATAAGTTTTACGCCTTTTGTCATCAAAGTATTATTATTTTGATTTGAACCAGATGTAAGCCAATATTCCCAAATTTTCTCTTCATATTTTTTTGCTGTCGATACATCACTAGCATTTTTTAAACTAATAAATAAATTATCAATTTCAGCGCCACTTGATTTTGAAAATAAAAATACAAAGGAAGCTAAAAAAAATAATAAAAAATAAACATTAATTTTTTTTGTCATAATTAAACCTGAGATAAATTAGTAATAACAATTCCATTGGTTAATTTAATAAGATCATTAAATTTTATAGGAAACACCCAATGTGTATGTCCTGCTGAAGCCCAAAGTAAATCAAACCTATTCAATTTATAATCAATTAAAATAGGTATATTTTTTGAAATTGTAAGTGGACTAACTCCACCAATGCTGAAACCTGTAATTTTTTTTACGTATTCAGCATCTGGCCTTTTAATTTTACCAATTAAACGACTTGATATTAAAATTTGATCCTCATTGCCCTTTCTGTCTCCTGAAATTAATGCCATAACAGGNTGACTAACTTCTTCATTATCCACTCTGAAAAGCAAGGACTTAATAATTGATCCTTCATCGGTATTCAGAGCTAGTGCAGCATCTTTTGCACTTCTTGCAGTATCTGATAACCTTATCAATTGTACATCAGCACCTTCTCGTTGAAGAAATTCTTCGACTCTTTTCACTGCATCTGTCTTTTGCTGCATAAGCTAATAAAGCTCCTTAAATTTTTTTAAAAATAGTTTTTCTGCTTTATTTGCAGAAATTGGTATAATTTTATAGTCAGGTATCAATTTTGGCATTTTGAGAGTTTTTTTTGCTTCTTTCAATGTAAAACCAGCTAATTGAATTGCTTCTATAAATGCCGTTTGCCTATCACAATTCTTTATTAATTTATAAATTTTTTTTGGGATTTCACCTGGTAAAGAAAATCTTATATTAATAGCTGATTGAATTTTTTCTTCTAATTGGATATATTCCTCTCCTAAAAATGATTTCAATGGTGTAATCATATCACTAATAATGTATTCTGCAGCATCGTGAAGTAGGGCAGCTAATTGCCATTTGATTTCAATATTTTCATTATAACTTTTTAATAATTCAGCTACAATTACGCTGTGCTGCGCCACAGATAAAGGATACTCTCCNGAAGTCTGTCCATTCCACCTAGCAACCCTTGAGATGCCTCGAGCAATGTCTTCAATTTCTATATCTAAAGGAGAAGGGTTTAATAAATCTAATCTCCTTCCTGATAGCATTCTCTGCCAAGAACGTGGTTTTTTTTGCATAATTAAACTAACCAATACACTATAAACAATTAATTACACTATTTAGAAATACTTGGAAAAATATTTAATTTCTAGTATTTAAGTTATTAATTAATTGGTTTAAATATGGATTATTTTGATACTGCAAAAAAATATAGAAATAAAAGAATAAAAAAATTAATTTCTATATTAATAAATATCTTAATTCTTCTTATTGTTGCAATTATAGCCTGGCAAATTGGCGTAAGAGATAGAAATAATATTATTGCAGTTCATTCATCTGAATTAATAAGAATAGCTAATGAATTTAAAGAGCTTAATAAAGAATTAGGAGATCTAAAACTTCAGTCTGAAGTAGATAAGACACTCATTGAAAAACTCAATATTGAAGTATCCAAAAAACCTGATAGTAATTTAAACGAAATTATTAAATTATCTTCAAACTCCCTTGCTAAAGGAGTATCGATTGAGCAAATTACAACATCAATAAAGTCTCTGAACAAGCCCTCAAAATGTGAAAAACCAAAACGAAAAGAACTTAATGTAATAACACCAATTTATTCAACAGATAGTCAGGAAATTAATTTTTTTGATAGAGGTTTATCAATACTAGCTGAAGGTAAAGCAAATATTGAGTCTAATAATGTAAATCCATGGTTTGATCCAAATCAAAAAATAAAAGTACGTTTAAGGTATTTTGGAATTGAAGAATGGCATGAAGGCATTTTACCATTCTCTGTAAAACTTCAGTTTGAAAATAATGTAGCAGTTATTAATTTTGAAAATTCTGAAATAAGAGGAAGTATATACTCAAGTGTTAAAATATGTACTTAGATTTTCCTATTTATAAATTTTTCACTTATTTCCCATCCTGCTGAAACTAAGCAAGTACCCAGGCAAATTTTTAAAATATCAGGGGTAATAAAAGGTAATAATCCAAACACTAGAGCAGTATTCAAGTCTTTCAAATAAGAAAGCCAAATTACACCAAATAAGTAAATAATTAATGTTCCAATAGTCATGGAAGTAAATGTTAATACAACCGACTTATCCCATCCTTTTTCAGCTAAATAGCCAACNACCAAAGAAGCTATTAAAAATCCAAACAAGTACCCACCTGTTGGACCAAATAAAATAATAAAGCCTCCTCCGTGTGCAAAAACAGGCAATCCAATTGCACCTTGGAACAAATAAAGACTAGTGGCTCCAANTGCACCTCTCCAGCCTAGAAACATACTCATTACGAGTAAAACTAATGTCTGTAACGTTACTGGAACAGGTGTCAGAGGTATTTGCACTTTAGATGAAATAGCCAAAAGAAATGAACCTATTANAGAAGTTAATAAAACATAAACGAAGTCATTTGTTTTTTTACCCAATAGAGATGAAACTAGAGAGTTATTTGAAGAATATNTATCCATGTCTGTGCCTTATTAAAATTTTTATATAATATATAATATTAGCATTATGTTGATAATTTATAAATAAAAATTAATATTTTATATTATGATTGTTTTATTCAAAGGTTTCAAAATATTTACTTTTGATAAAGAAATTATTTTTGAATAATATTGAGATGAAAAATAAAAAAATAGTTTGGATTACTGGAGCAAGTTCTGGAATAGGAAAAGAACTCTCTTATAAGTTTGCACAAAAAGGCTGGAAAATTGCTCTTACTGCAAGAAGAAAAGATAAATTAGAAAAAATTAATAAACAAACAGGAAATCAAAATCTAGTTTGTCAGGCAGATGTATCTCTAAAGTCAGATATAAAAAAAGCATTTAAAATACTGGAAAAAGAATATGAAAATATAGATTTAGCGATTTTGAATGCAGGTATGTATTCATCTGTATCTATAAATAACTTTGACTCAAATGTATTTCAGAAACATATGGAAATTAATTATATGGGAGTTATTAATTCTCTTGAACAAATAATTCCAAAAATGATTTCCCAAANATNTGGTCATATTGCTATTATTACTTCGCCCACAGGTTGGAGGGGTCTTCCAAAAGCTGCTGCTTATGGGCCAACCAAATCAGCTCTTAAAAATTTAGCTGAATCACTGAG
>FUFK010041136.1_pt1 | contig 39373 bp, 26 predicted proteins | sample 1021851 | NCBI WGS metagenome assembly FUFK01 (sample SAMEA51879418, study PRJEB19060) | metagenome
AGGGATAACTGTTCCAGGAATGCCAGCAGGAGTAAATGTCCCTGGTATGGAAGTTTCACAAGAAAGAGCTGAGTTTGAAGTACTTGCNGTAAATAATGATGGTTCAACTTTTGTCTGGAAACAATACGAATAAAAGTGAGAATTCTCTTTATAATTCTTTTAATTTTTTCTTTATCATCTTGTAGTAAGGATAAAGAGACATGCTATAGAATTGAAGGTAAAGAGATAATTAATGGAGAATACTATTTTCTTTTAAATAGAACGTTTGATTTTCAAGCATCAAGAAGTTCCACTGGCACAGGAATTCCTGATCCATATGGTTCAGGTAAANTTGATGAAGAGACGTTTAACTCAGTTGAAATAGGAGATGAATATTGTCGATAAAAAAACCTGCCTAAAAAACCATAAAAAGGCAGGTTTGCAAATCAGATACTACATATAGTAGCGAACATAAACTAGGATAAATAAATAAAAGATTTATTTATTTATTTCTAACTAAATTTACCCTAACGTAAAATGTTTAAATAATATTGATCAAAATATTTTAACAGAATTATTAATTCGTAAAATTTTGTTGCTAAATTTTAATAATTTGATTTTAAATCAAAAAAAAAATAAGAATTTGAGAAAAAATAGTTTAAGTCATTTACCTCTATATAGTTTATTTTTACTAATAATAACATCTTGTAATTCAGAAGTGAGTATCAATAGCATTAATAAAAATCAGTTAGGTAAAGAGACAAGTTTATATTTAAAACAACATTCAAAAAATCCAATAAATTGGCAAAGATGGTCAAATTCTATTTTTGATGTGTCAGAGGAGCTTGATAAACTAATTGTAATAAGTATAGGCTATTCAAGCTGTCATTGGTGTCATGTAATGGAAGATGAAACTTTTGCAAATGACTCAATTGCAAAAGTAATGAACGAAAACTTTGTCAATATTAAAGTTGACAGAGAAGAAAATCCAGATGTTGATCAAGTATACATGACTGCTTCACAGCTTATGACTGGCTCGGGAGGATGGCCATTAAACGTTATTACCCTTCCCGACGGGAGTCCTATATACGCAGGAACATATCATACAACTGCACAATGGGATAATATACTTAAAAGAATCATTAGGTTGAAAAACGACAATTATGAGGGTCTTAAAGAAATAGCAAACAATGTAAAAGAAGGAATTACAGATATAAATACTATTAGGAAAATTGAAGAACCAAAAGAATTTGACACTCAGTTTCTCAAGAATAATATAAATATTTGGAAAGATAAATGGGATTTAAATAATGGAGGTGATATAGCACAACAAAAATTTGTATCTCCATCAAAGTATTTATTTCTTCTTAACTACGGAAAAATATATAAAGACCTAGATGTTCTAAATCATGTCAAAAATACTTTAGATATAATTTCATCAAGTGGTTTAGTTGATTTTGTTGAGGGTGGATTTTATAGATATACTGTAGATGACAAATGGGAAATTCCTCATTTTGAAAAAATGCTTTATGATCAAGGCCAAATGATAACTCTTTATTCAAAAGCATATAAACTTTTTAAAAATGAGTATTATAAAGATTTAGTTTTTAAAACTATCTCATTTTTAAATTCAAGTATGTCACAAAATGAGAACTTATTTTATGCTGCTATGGATGCAGATACTGATGGAGAAGAAGGTAAATATTATTCCTTTAACATTGATGAATTAAAAGAAATAGCAGAAGACACTGATTTTAATTTATTTTTAGACTACTATAAGATCAATTTGGATAATCCATGGGAAAATGATAAATATTTACTTCTTCCAAATGAATATGAGCAAGAAGAAGAATGGCTTAAATCACAAAATAACATCAGTAAAGAAGAAATTAAAAAGTTAAAATCAACATGGATAAAAAATATTTTAGATATTAAATCAGACAGAACAAAACCAAGGATCGACGATAAAATAATTATATCATGGAACTCACTTGCAATTATTGGACTCCTAGATGCTTATGAAAGTTTTAATAATAAGAGTTTTTTGGCACAAGCAGTTAATATGTTTGATGAACTAGAAAAAAAATCATTTAGAAAAAATAAGCTTGTACATACATACAAAGAAAATCAATTCCAGGAAGGTGTATTGGAAGATTATGCATATTTATCAAAAGCATCAATGAAACTATTTCAAGTAACTGGAGATGTAAAATATTTTAATTTTTCTAAGAAATTAATTGATGATGCAATAGAAATCTTTAATGATCCTAAATCTGACTTACTATATTTTAGTAACAATGAGGAGTTATTCTCGAAGGTTATTCCTATTGATGATGGGGTGATTCCATCTCCAAATTCTATTATATCAGAACAACTTTTTAATATTGGTCATATAATATTTGATGATTACTATTTGGACTTGTCAAATAAAATGGCTTCGTCAGTTGTTGATATAATTGATCAAAACATAAACGCATATTCAGTTTGGTCTAATAATATTTTAAATAGAACTGAATTATTTTATGAGATTGCAATAATTGGTCCTAATTCTCAGAAAGTAACAGATGAGATATTAAGAAATTTTACTCCTAACACATTAGTTGTTCAATCAAATATAGATAGTGATATCCCTTTGTTCATCGATAGATTTTTTGATAATGAAACATATATTTATGTTTGTCAAAATAAAGTTTGTCAAAGACCTGAGACTAGTATTAAACTAGCACTTGATCAAGTGCCATATATTAATTAAATGAAAAAAAATCTTTACCTACTAATAACGTTATTAATTATAAGCTGTTCGAATAATGAAAAAACTAAAGAATGTTCAACGTTTTTGGAATGTCTGGATGGCACTTATTGGACGAATAATAATAATATTTCTGTTTGGACGTTTAACAATGATATAAGTGGAGCTTATCTAGAAGTATATATAACCGGAGATAATTGTTATAAATACGAAAATAATTTTATTGTAAACGCAAAATTTAAATATCAAACAAAAGAAATACTTTCTGAGGAATTTAATGGTTCAGGTTGGCAATATACTATTGTTAATGACAGTGTAATAGAAAAAACTAAGTCTACTGGTGGAAGTACTTCTTTCTTTTATAAAACTGATAAAATTTATCTAGATAATCTACTAGATCTTGATGAATGTAATTATTAGTTAAAGTTTTATAAAAATTTTCTTTTTAAACAAATAGTTTGCAGGAACATAAATAATCAGTACAAATATTATTGCATATAATAATGATGCAAGCTTTGGAAAAATACCTAATCCTATTAATGTATCGACAAAAACTGAGTTTAATTTAACTCCAATAAATCTATCACTATAAAAAATAGAAGTTAATGTTCCTGAAAGTACGTAAGTGAATATTGAGTTTGTTCCAAAAACTTGTGACATTTTAAACTTTTTATAGCCATTAACATCAATTAAATATGTAAATGCTGCTACTAGCATAAATGACATACCAGCCATTAAAAAAGTATATGAGGTGCTCCATAAATTTTTATTTACAGGAAATGACCAACTAAAAAAGTCTCCAACGAAAACTAATAAAAGACCTAATGAAAAAAGTTTAATAATCTTATCCTTAATATCTTTATTAGAAACCAGTATTGAACCAGCTACTAGTCCAAAAACACCTGTAATAATAGAAGGTATAGTTGTAAGTATTCCTTCAGGGTCCCATGTGTCCTGCCACATAACACCTGGTAAAAATTTACTATCAATATAATGCGCTAAGTTAAGCTCAGGAGATGTAAGGTCAGGAGTTCCAATACCAGGAACTGGAATATATAACATTATAAACCAATAAAGTATTAGAGTAATAAATGATATATAAATGAATAATTTTTTATCTATGAACAAATAAATTAGACCACAAAATAGAAAAACAAAAGAAATTCTCTGTAATACACCTACCCATCTAATACTAGTCAAGTCAAAATCAGGAAATACCCACAAGAAAACTCCAACTAAATAAATTTTAAATGCTCTCCAAATAATTTTTTTTAACACTTGATTTCTATTGAGTTCGTTAATTTTATTATTTAGAGATAAAACAATAGATACTCCAACAATAAAAAGAAAGTTTGGAAAAATATAATCAGTTGGTGTTAAACCATTCCAATCAGCATGAAGTAAAGGTGCATAAACATAATCCCAAGAGCCGGGCGTGTTAACAATAATCATAAAGATTAAAGTCATACCTCTTAAAACATCAATTGAAAGCAGTCTGTTTTTCATCTATAACTTATTTATTAACTAAAATTGCATTACCACCCCTACCTGTTTTATCAAACAATCTAAGATATATAATATCACTATCTTGAATTTCTATTGGAGATTCATAAGTTTTACTTGATAAACTAGGCTTTGATCCATCAAGAGTATACTTTATATCTAAACCAGGAAAAACTGTATTAGCAAATAGTTTATTGTCTATAATTATACCTCCAGGCTTTGGTAGATCATAGGACAAACCACCAAAAATATTATCAACTATTGGAAGTAATCTTTGCCCAATATTATTTGAAAACTTATTCCATTCGGCTTCTAAAGTCCTTCTTTTTGTGCCTGGGTCATCTATATTCATCCATGAATCATCATGTGACCATGCCTTTTGAGAAAACACAAGAATATTTGGCATAAACATATAATCAAGTATACCCTCGTTTCTTATGGTTTCACTCCATATTTGAGATTGAACTCCAACTATGTTACTTATATTTTCAGGTTTGAGTTTTTCAGATCTTTCAATATAATCATTAGATATATTATTCTTTTCAACTCCGTAAGAGTCGTTAAATACATCAAACACATCTACAGTCCACATATCTTTATAATCAGCATATCCACTCCATGATAAACCTATATTATCAAGGTCTTTATCATCAACCATATCAAAGTAGAAAGCACTAGAGTTACTCATTATAGTTTTATAACCAAGATTTGCATATTTATATATCATATCTTGTCTTCCTTCTCCCCAATCATTTTTCCATACATACAACAAAATATCATCTCCTTTAAAAAAGTCTTTAATCTGAGTTTCTGATTGGTTTCTTTCAGTCAATGTTAATAGTATATCATCCCAACCAGTCATTGTAGCTCCATAAGATGATATTTTATCATAGATTCTTCTCTGCATCATAGTGTATAATGAATTATAATCTCCAACAATAGAATTATCTCTCATAAAATTATCACACATGGGAGATTTCTGCCATGCTCCATAGGGTAACTCATCAGCAGCTACACCAAATTTCTCCATTTCTACACCTGCATCTTTGTACATTAAGTATATTTCATCAATTACTTTATTATAAAAGGTGAAAGAACTTTCTCTACAAACATTCATTATATTATCATTAAATCCTTGAGCAGAGTAATATTCACTTTTATCATCTGGATCAATTAATAAGTATTTTTCTGCTTCTTCTTGATTACCAAGTTCAATAAATTTTTGATATCTAGCATTCATTGAAACAATAGCAGATCTCATATGCGAAGGAACACTTATTTGAGGGATAATAAGTATGTTTCTTTCTTTTGCATAGTTTAAAATATCAACAAAATCACTTCGGGATAGATATCCAGATCCTGTTGAACCAGTATCAGGACCAGAGCCATACATAGGAATTAAACTCTCTAATTCATCTTTAGTAAACGCTCTTTTTGAGCCAACACTTGTAAGTTCCTCAAGCCCAGGAATTTCAAGCCTCCACCCCTCATCATCTGTTAATCTAAAATCCAAGTGGTTAATTTTAAAAAATGATAAATAATCTAAAATTTGTTTAATTTTTTTTAGACCATAAAAGTTTCTTGAAATATCAAGAAGCATGCCTCTATAAGAGAATTTAGGCGAGTCTTCTATCTCAACAAATTTTATGTTTGTTTTTTCTAATTTAGATACAANCAAAATTTGTTTTAAAGATTGCAAACCATAAAGAGCCCCTGCCCTATCAGATGCTCCTATATTAATTCCATCATCGTTAATAGTAAGGGTATAAGACTCATAATCTAAGCTATCTGTTTGATTTATAACAATTTTGTTTAGCTGTTCACTAGAATCATTATTATTAAGCTCTACTAAATCATTGAAAATTGATTTAACGAAATTATCTTCTATATCAATGTTATCATCAATTGATAATGAATAGTAGCTGTAAAGTTCTACTTCACCTTCGTTAAATATAATATTACTAGGGGTGGGAACAATTAGATCCAATTCAGACTTATCAAGTAAAGTACTGGAGATGAATTTGTTATACCTATCAGTTGCAGAAGGTGAATTTAAATTTTCAATTCCTTTTGCATTTTTCCAGTTGTATTCAAATTCAACGGGTATTATGTTATTGTTTGTTGTAACAAAACCACCAACTGGCAGGTCTGATATTCTATTTACATCACCTTTTTGTCCAACATCTATAGATAATGATGATTTTTTTGGAAGAATATATTTACTTCCAAATGAAAGAATATTATAGTATTGCCCACCTACATATTCATAAATTATATTTTCTGGAAGATTATCAGAGTCAACCATTGAATTTTGCTGATTCCAGTGGAGAGACCAAGGTGAGTTTAAGTCAATTCCTGATGTGTTATTGATGGAGAAAGTTGCATCAAAAGATCCATCTCTCATCTCTGTAATTTCGTATGTAACTTTTATTGAATGTTTGATAGAATTACATGAATTTAATGTAATTAATAAAAGAAAAATTAAAACTTTTCTAAACAATTTATTATTTAATCCTAGTAAATTCAATAAGATCATCATTTTTGGCACTTATAATGTAATCATTTTCTTTAAGACTAATTAACTCCATATCCTTAACATCACCATTTATAAAAAGACCACTTTCCTTTGTAGGGACCGCACTAAAACCTTTAATCGGAGAAAATTCTAAATATACTCCAACACTACCATCGTTTCTAGGAGTTTCAACCTCAGAATTATACATATTCCCAGAAATAATTATATCAGTATATCCATCATTATTAATGTCTTTTTTCAATATTTTGTTTACTGCAGATAATTGAGCTAAAACAGGTAAATTGTTCATTTTAAATGAGTTACCAGTATTTTCTAAATAAACAGATGAAAAAGTTTTTGTGAAATAATGTAAGGAGTTGTCTAAAGCTGGCTCAGTATATACATCTTCAAGTGTTGCAATTGAGAAAGCATCATAGTCTTTAAATTTCGTTTTAATCGCTGGGATTTGATCTGAAGAACACTGTCTTCCTCTTAAAGGATACTGCTCACCATCGTTAAAATAACTTAAAACAATGTCACCAGTACTATTTTGATCAAAATCGTTATAAAATATATCAAACGTTCCATCTTCAGAAGTTTGATATTTATAATTATTACCAAGATTACCAACTACAAAATCTAAATCTCCGTCATTATCAAAATCTTCTGAAACAATATCATACCACCAACCTCTACTTGAGTCTTTATCAATTAAAGAATTATCTTCACTAAACGATCCTTCAATATTTTTATAAAAAATAATAGGAGTCCACTCTCCAACAACAATTAAATCAGGCCATGAATCGTTATTATAATCTGCCCAAACGGATGACGTTACCAAACCTATATCTTTATAAGGAAAAACTGAATCATCAGCATTAGTAAAGGAAATTTTATCTTTAGATGAATTATTTATCAGAAGATAACTGTCAGCAGGAATAGGATAATTACCTGGAACAACCCTTCCACCAACAAATAGATCAAGATCTCCATCCTTATCAAAGTCTGCAGAAGAAACTCTCATTCCACTTGAAAAGTTATCAGGGATAGACTCATCGTTAAATTTAAAATTACCAAAGCCATCATTCATATATAACCTATCCTTTAACATTGGAGAATTAGGCTCATACTCATTTCCTCCAGATACGATATAAAGATCTTTATCTCCATCATTATCAAAATCTTCAAGGATCATATCCATATCTTCATAATTTTTATGAGACTCAGGAAATACGTTATCAACTAAGTTAAAAGAACCTCGATTATTTTGAATAAAAAGAGCAGTTTTTTGATTTTTTGCACCTCCAACAATAAAATCTTCTAATCCATCTCCATTAATATCACCAGAGGCAATACCAGGACCAAGTCTAGAATTTTCATGAGGAAGTAATACTTCCTTTTCATAATCATTATAAACATTCTCTTCATGTTTGTATTCAATAATATTTTCTGATTCAAAGTATGTCTTATAATCATTATTAGCAATTACTTCCTTTGAAACAGAATTATTTATATCTAGCTCAATTGTAGAGTTTATTTCTACATTATCCAGGATTTGTTGATTTCCGTTATTCCATATTACTGTAATTTTTTTGATTTTATCATCATTACCAATACCAAAGTTTAAATATGAGGAAACGGAAGACTGAAAACCTCTAGTCATTGTTAACTCCTGCATCTGCGAAGTCGATTCTGTCTCAACAATAACTCTACTATCAATACCTAAGAGATTCTTATCATCTCCTTTTAGCTTTATTTTAATAAAGTTATTTGTAGAGTTGTTTTTATATATTTGAGCTTCTTGGTCAACATTATTAATTATAATTTCAAGATCTCCATCATTATCTAAATCTGCATATGTTGCGCCATTTGAAAAGTTTGCATCATCTAAGCCCCAATCTTTTGAAACATCTGAAAAGGTGAGATCTGAATTATTTCTAAATGTAAAATTAGCAATTGGTTCAGATGGAATTTGATTTGTGTAATAGAGGAGACTATCCTTGGCCATTGGCCTTAATTTGATATTATTAAAATAGTCTTTATTATTAATCTCTCTTCTAATACCATTAGAAATAAATAAATCTTTCCAACCATCATTATCAAAATCAGCTAGAAGGGGACCCCAACTCCAATCAGTTGATGATATACCAGATAATCTTGATATGTTGCTAAAAAAAGGTTTATTTCCCTGGATTCTTCTGTTCAGCTGAAGAGTATTATGCATGTATTGGTAATGAAACCCATAATTAACTGTACTCCAGAATAAATCTGGATTCATACTTGCCATGTTAGCTTTAGATCTTCTATTATCCTTAGCATCCATATCTACTTGAATATAATCTAAAAATAGATCATTATTAAAGTCTGCGATATCAACTCCCATTCCATAAAAAGATGTCTGATTAGTAGTCTCTTTTATTTGCTCTGAGAAAGTTCCATCCCCGTTATTCATATACATAAAGTCAGGAGAACTAAAATCATTAGATATATATAGATCTGGGTATGAATCATTATTTAAATCACCAACTGTAGCACTTAAAGTAAGACCATAAGTTCTTAAACCAGCTTCTTCTGTAACTCTAGTAAAAGTTGACCCATCATTCCTATATAGATTATCTGTCTCAAAGTCTCCTGTATTCTGCATTTTATAGTAATAATAACTTCTGGGTGCATCAAATGGTGTCATTGGATAGTTTGCTACATATAAGTCTAAATCTCCATCCTTATCGTAATCAAAAAAAGTTGCTTGCACACTGTTACCTATGTCATCAATACCATATTCTTTTGCCATTTCAGTAAATGTATTATCCTTATTATTTACATAAAGCTCATTATTTTTAACGCCATCTAAACCTGCAACTGAAACATATATATCTAAAAATCCATCATTATTTATATCAATCATTGTAGAGCCAGTATACCATCTATTATCTCCTGAAACACCTGATTGAATAGCTATGTCATCAAACTTTAGATTTCCCTTGTTTAAATACAACTTATTATCAGTCATATTTCCAGTAAAGAATAGATCATCTAAATTATCATTGTTGATATCTCCGACAGAGACTCCACCCCCCATGTAAATGTATGGGTAAGTAAAATAATTTATTTGATTATCCTCTTGTAGTTTATTTATGAAATTTACTCCAGTATTATTTGGAGATAGTAAAGTAAATTGCTTATCTGACTCATTGGAGCATGAGGCTAACAAAGAGATAGCAATGATATTTACAATTAGTAGGTTAATGTTTTTCATACAATAAATTTAAAAAAAAACAGGATGAAAATTAATTCATCCTGCTTTTATTTTTAGCTATTTTTAGTTAATTAATGGCCAGGATTTTGAGTTAGAGCACCCTCAGATGAATCAATTGCATCTAAAGGAATTGGTAAAGCATTATGTTTAGAAGAAACAGCGTTTGCTCTAGCAGCAAAAGGAGGAATAGTTCTCCCTTCATGCGTGATATAAGCATTTAATGTTTCTACCATAGTGCCCCATCTTCTCAAGTCAAATAATCTATGACCTTCCATACCTAATTCAACTCTTCTTTCATGTCTTACTGCACTTCTTGCAGCAGCAGCATCTGTCCAAGCAGAGTTATAAGTACTAATATTATAGTTAGGTGAACTATCAGCTTTTGGCGAATTTTTTGCTCTTGTTCTAACTTGATTTACATAACCTCTTGCTTTTTCAAGATTACCAGTTTCAACAGCAGCCTCAGCAGCCATAAGAAGAACATCAGCATATCTAATTATGTGATAATTGATACCTGTTCTTTGCTCTCCCCAACCACCAGTACCTCTATTGTCAGAGTCTCCAGCTGTATAGAAATTTTTCTTTGCAGCATAAGGACCAGAAATATCAGTAAATGATGCTCTAATGTTTTCTTTACCAGTAAAAGTACCAAAACCATTAAAGTCAATTCCTCTTCTAGCAACTGTAAAGTCAATTCTAGGATCTAGAGGACCTGAATGTGGAGTAAAAGCCTCACCAGAATCGATTCCTGCATCATTAGTTATATCACTAGTAATCCAGTTTGATAAAGGTAATCCGTTGGAGTCTGTTTGGAATGCATTAGCTAAATTCTGTGATGGTTGATAAAAACCACAACAAAGACCTCCAGTCATAGGACCAACAGGGAAGTTTAGTGTACCTCCTCTGTTACCTTGAAAAGATTGTCCACCATCAGCTGCAAATTGAATAGAGAAAACCATCTCAGGCCCATTCTCTCCATCAGATCTGAAGTTTGAAAAATAATCTTCAGCTAAAGCATAATCACCTGAGTTAATAACTGACTCTAAAGCAGTAGAAGCAGCAGACCACTTAGATTGATAAAGAAGAGCTTTACCTAAAAATGCATTAGCAGTTGATTTAATAGGTCTTCCAGGTTCTGAATAATTTCCACCTCTCGAAGAAGGCAAGTTAGCTGCAGCATATGTAAAATCAGCCTCAATTTCAGACCATATTGGCCCACTATTAGGTTGATTAAATTCACTTGCTGCAAAATTAGCAGATGAGATGAATGGAACATTCACCCACATCTTTTGTAATTCAAAGTTATAGTGACCTCTTAAGAATCGAGCTTGAGCCATTTCAGTAGTAAAAAGACTTGGATCATCAGATGACTCAATTAAACTAATCACTGAGTTTGATCTATTAATACCTGCGAAAATTGCTCTCCACTTATTTAATAAATAAGGGTTTGTAGTATCCCAAGTATAAAGCTCTAGAGCAAGCAAGTCAGCTTGGTCACCGTCAGTTGAACCTTTATGAGCTTCGTCAGCTAAAACGTCCATCCACCAGTTATCTGCTGAAACATGCCAATCGGCACCATGTCCTTGACGAATTCCGTCAAGCATTGAGTAAGCACCAACTAAAAGTAGGTCTACTCCAGTAGCATTCTGTAGAGAGGCATCGCTAAGAGCTCCTACAGGGTTTATTTCTGTAAAATCATCAGAACATGAAACTAAAAGTAATGTTGCTGATAAAAATAATGTTATAAATTTTTTCATAATTCTAATTTTTTGGGGTTAAAATTTAATATTAATTCCTAAAGATGAAACACTTTTTAATGGATACTGTCCATCGTACCATCCAAATAATAATGAACCACTATTTGGAACTTCAGGATCAAATCCTTCAAAATCCGTTAGAGTTAATAAGTTTGTTCCGTTATAGTATAATCTTGCACTTGAAGCTCCGATTTTAGAAGCTAAAGAGTTAGGTAGTGTATAACCAACCTGTAAAGATCTTAACCTAACAAATGAACCATCTCTTATAAAGAATGAATTTGATTGAGTAAACTCATTATTCAAAATTGTCTCACTTAAAGCAGGATAAGTCGCATCTGGGTTAGATGGAGTCCATGAGTCTAGAACTCTTGTACTTCTGTTAGAGTTAAAGAATGCAGGACTTTCATAATACAATGCTGTATTATCAAAAATATCATTTCCGATTGATCCATTCCAGAACATACTCATGTCCCAGTTTTTATATGAAAAATTCATATTAAAACCAAATAGGAAATCTGGATTTGGATCACCAATTTTAGTTCTATCGTTATCATTAATAACTCCATCACCATTAACATCTTCATATTTAAAACGTCCAGGAGCAGCTCCGTCCTGAGAGGCATGAGCAGCAACTTCAGCATCATTTTGGAAAATACCAAGAACATTTCTACCATAGAAATAAGCTAAAGGTTGACCTACTTCAGTTCTTGAAATAGAACCAACTCTATCTCCACTTGCACTATAGAATTCACTAATTAATTCTGTTACCTCGTTAATAGCTCTTGTAACATTAGCAGAAAATCCATACCTAAGTCCAGAGGAAGTAACATCATTATAAGAAAGAGATAAATCAAATCCTGTTGATTGCATTGAACCAAGGTTAGTAAAAGGAGCACTTGAGTCAATAGCTGTTGTACTAATCTTTTGTGTATCCTCACCTACTAGACCGTTAGTTTCATTTTTAAATATGTCTATTGTTGCCTGAAGTTTATTGTCAAAGAAGCCCATATCAAAAGCAATGTTCATTGCCGTCATTGTTTCCCATGTAAGCTCAGGGTTACCTTTTGAAATTAATGTAGCACCTGGAGTAGCTAATCCTGCACCATTGAAGTTATAGTAAGCTATAAATTCATTTTGATCAGAAATGTTAACATCTAGGTTTGAACCACCAATTTGTTGGTTTCCTAACTCACCATAAGACACTCTCATTTTTAGTGTATCAAACACAGAACTATTAAACCAGTCTTCTTCGCTTAATAACCATCCAAAACTTCCTGAAGGGAATATTGCGTCAGCTGTTGCTCTTGCAAATCTTGAAGTATCATCTTTTCTAACTGTTGCAGTGGCAAAATATTTTCCACCAAATGACCAGTTAGCAGTTGCAAATAATGAGAATATTGAACTTGAATTTTGAGATGCGTATGAAACTACAGGAGTTCCTGCACCATTACTCATTAAATAAAACTCAGGAGTTTCATATAAATAATCAGTTCTAAGAATTTGGCTACCCTTAAAGTTCTGTTTAAGCGCTTCAGTACCAAGAAGAACATCTAATGTATGATCTCCAAAACTATTTCTATAGTTTAATGTGTTTGTAACAACCCATTCATCTTGTCTGAAATGTTGCTCAGTTAAAGTGTTTACAGCAAGAGCTTCACCATGTTCAGGATTTTTAGCAGTGAAATACCTACCATGTAAATCTCTCATTTGAATACCTGCAGATGTTTTAAATCTTAATTCAGGTGTAATATCCCACTGAAAAAACATATCTCCAATAGCTCTTAAATTTTTATTATAGTCATCTTTTGATCTATATAATTCAGATACTGGATTATTATGGATTCCTAACCTTGTTGCATTGCTGTAAGTACCAGCAAAATTTCCATTAGTATCATAAACTGGCACTAAAGGTGAAGATCCAGTTGCTCTTTGAATTGGGTCATTTGGAGCAGTTGGCTCTTTATCAAAAGTTACGTTAATTCTAGATCCTAAAGTAATTTTATCTCCAATTTTAAATTCAGAGTTCAATCTAGCTTGCGCTCTTTGGAACTTATTATGTATCATAATACCTTCTTCATCTAGATAGTTTGCTGACAAATGGTATCTACCATTTTCAGAACCTCCAGATGCAGAAATTCCAATATTTTTTATTTCAGCAGTATGAAAAATTGCATCTAACCAATCAGTTCCACCAGGAGTTACCTTAGCTTGAGCTCCAACATATGCTTGACCACTCGGAATTGGCACATTTAAAAACTGTGGAATAGATGGACTAGGTCCACTACCATACTGTGGGTGTGTTGGTGTATTACCGTCATTTAGAATACTCTGCCATGTCATATCAGCATGTTGTTGAAGATTTAACATTTCGGGTCTTTGAGTAACATTTCCTAAACCATATGTGGCATTTACTTCAAGGGTGTTTTTAGTGTTATACGAACCTTTCTTTGTAGTAACAACAATTACACCATTTGATGCTCTAGCTCCATAAATTGCAGCTGAACCATCTTTTAATACACTTATATTTTCAATGTCATTAGGACTAATATCCCTCATAACATTTGGATCAGTAGTTTGAATACCATCAATTACATACAATGGATTGTTATCATTTGTAGTACTGTAACCACGAATTCTAACAACAGGTGCAGCACCAGGCGCACCTCCAGATATTACCTGAACACCTGCAACACGTCCTTGAAGTGCTTCAGCAGAATTTGTTACCTGAGTTTTAAATGCCTCTTCGGTATCAACAGTTCCAATTGCACCAGATAATGATCGCCTTTGCAAGGTTTGATATCCTGAAACCACAACTTCATCAAGTATATCAACTGATGTAGCAAGAATAACATCTATGCTTGTTTGGTTTCCTACTGTAATAGTTTGAGAAGAGAATCCCAAACTTGAAAAAGTCAACTGATTTCCAGCCGACGCGTTAATTTGATAATTACCATCAAAGTCTGTAACAACACCTATCGTTGTTCCTTCAACTACAACTGTAGCACCAGGAATAGGGTTACCACTTTCGTCAGAAACACTACCTGAAATATTGTTCTGAGCAAAAATTAAACTAGATGATAACATCAATACAACTAAAAAAGCTTTTTTCATGTTAATTAAGTTTAGTTTTAAGACTCCAATATAAGTTAAAATATTGTTAAAATGCAAGGAAAAACTATCAAAAATTATCAACCAAAAAAAATTTAAATGACAAAAATTATGAATATCATAATTTAAGTGTTTTATAATGCTTAAGCTATAAATTTCTGTTTTTTAATTAATTACACCTTTTAAGGTTAACCAATTTTTAACAATTTTTGTCCAAGATTCAATTGTTCCTCTATTTTTTGCAAGCCCATATCCATGACCGCCATCTTCCCAAATATGAAGTGATGATGGAATATTATTATCCCTTAGAGCAGAATAATAACTAATGCTATTTTCAGGAGGTGTACCCTCATCATTATTGGAGTGGATAAGTATGGTTGGAGGTGTTTCTTGATTTACATTTAAGTCATTGGAATAATCCTGAATAATATTCACATCTGGGTTATCGCCAAATAGACTATTAAATGTACCTGAGCCATTTTTTTGAACCTCTATATTCATAGTTATTACAGGGTAAACTAAAATTGCAAAATTTGGTTTATTAATACTTAATTTACCTTTAGTTGAAATAGTTGATGCTAAATGACCACCTGCAGAGAAACCTATTACACCAACATTATTTGGATCAATATTCCATTTTTCTGAATTATCTCTTATTAATTCAATAGCTCTAAATGCATCGCTTGATGCAACAGTTTGTTTACAGAGTCCATCATAATTATTAGGAAGTCTATGCTTTAACATAAATGCATCTACACCCAATTCATTTAACCACTTAGCTATTGAGATTCCCTCATTAGTAATGCTTAGAAACCTATATGCTCCACCTGGAATTACCATCACAGCAGGTTTATTCACATCTTTATTTTTTGCTGGGTAGTACCAAATCTCTGGATACTCTACCTCATATATATATGTACTTCCATCACTTTCAATAATTCTATCTTTCTTATTTATATCACAATCCAAATTAGAGTTATACAAGGGTATTTTTTGCTGAGCAATAATTTGAGTTGAAGATAATAATGCGAAACATACTATTAGAAATCCTTGAAATATTTTATTATTCATATCCCTAATATATTAATATTTATAAATCTTACTTTAAGAAAAATTTAAATTATTATCGTCTATATAAATTGTATATTGGCCATAAGAATTATGAAGAAAAAGTGGACAGTCAGTATTATGTTGGTATTGATATCTATACTAGTATCTTATTTGACAAATATTTGGCTACTCCTTCTTTTTATTCCTATTGGGTCATTAATTTTAAAAAATAAATAATGGAATGGTACGAAAAGAACAGAAAAACAATTATTATATTATTCGCTTGCTATGTAGTATTTCGTGTAATACAAATGACTCTTCTCTAATGAGACTCTTTCTGTCAATATTTTTTTTTACAAGCTTATTAAACTCTCAAATCAATCCAAATAATATTGATATCGTAAGAGATGACTATGGTGTACCTCACATATTTGCCAAAACAGATGCTGAGCTTGCATACGGTCTTGCATGGGCAAATGCTGAAGATGACTTCACAACTATACAAGAGGCATATTTAGCAGGAAATGGTATGCTATCAAAATATATAGGACTTGATGGTGCTCCAGCTGATTTCATAACTCAGTTTATAGGGTCTAAAGAAATCATTGATGAAAAAATAGGAGAAATCAGCAAGGAGTATTTTGATGTGATTTCTGGTTACGCTCAAGGGTTAAATTCCTATGCCAAAACACATCCAGATAAAGTATTGTATAAAAAACTTTTTCCAATTACTCCTAAAATGATGATGATGTATAGTCAGTTACAACTTTTCATTTCAAATCAAGGTGCGGACTGGGCAGGAAGAATTCTAAACAATGATACACAGGATGAGTTTTTAGATCAAAATCTTACAGGATCTAATGTTATCGCTATGAATAGCAATAAGACTGATAATGGCGAAACTTTTCTTGCAATTAATACCCATCAACCCCTTGAAGGTCCTACATCATGGTATGAAGTTCATTTAAATAGCGAAGAAGGAACAAATATTATAGGCACTCTTTACCCAGGAACTCCTCATATTTTAATAGGAGTAAATGAAAACTTAGGTTGGTCTCATACAGTTAATTATCCTGACAAAACTGATGTATTCAAATTAAGGATGAAAAATAATAGAAAATATATTGTTGATGGTGAGGAATACAAATTAGAAAAATTAAAAGCTAAAATTAGTATTAAACTCCTTGGTATTCCAATTACTATAAATCGAAAATATTTTAAAAGCATTTATGGCCCAACTTTAAAAAATAAATCTGGATACTACTCAATTAGAACCCCAACCCTTTTCAATATTCGAGCACTTGAGCAATGGTGGAGAATGGGTAAATCTAAAAATTTTACAGAATTCTATAATAATTTAAAGATGAAGCAAATTCCTGGATTTAATATTGGATACGCTGATAGATATGATACGATATTTTATATATCTAATGGAATAATTCCTAAAAGAGCTGAAGGTTATAACTGGAAAGGAATCGTCCCTGGAGACACAAAAAAAACTCTATGGACTGAATATCATGATATAGAAGACCTTCCACAAGTTATACAACCAAAAGCTGGGTTTATATATGATGCAAATCACTCTCCATTTAAATCAACATCAGCTGATGAAAACCCTAAAGAAAAAGATTATAGTGAGAGAATGGGATATGAAACATATGATAATAATAGATCGACTAGATTAATTGAATTAATTGAGAGTTATGATAAAGTTTCATACAAAGATTTTAAGGATATTAAGTACGATAATTCATTTCCATCAAAGTTTAACTATAATTTCATGGACATAAGTATAATTGAGACGCTAAAAATTGATCCTGATAATGATTTATTTGAAATGTTAGATATAATTCAAAAATGGGACAGAAAGACAGATATAGATTCACAAGGTGCAGGAATTTATGGTGTTATATATTATCAACTTGTTTGGAGATATAGAAACGAAATACAAAAAAATAATAATACTGTGAGCAGGGAAACCCTTCTATCAGCTTTAGCAGATACCAAAGCATATTTAATTGATAATTTTGGTTCTATTAACATAACTCTTGGAGACTTTCAAAAACTAGTTAGAGGTGATAAAGAGATTCCTATATGGGGGCTTCCAGATGTTATAACTGCAATGTCATCAAGGCCATATAAAGATGGTAAACATAAAGTTACCCAAGGTGAATCATATATTGGACTTGTTAGGTTTAATAAAGATGGTCCAGTTCTTGAAAGTATTATTTCTTTTGGAAACTCTGACAACCCAGAGTCAGATCATTATACAGATCAAATGGATTTATATTCAAAATTTAAGACTAAAAAAATGACATTTGATAAAGAACAAATTTACACTAAAGCTAAAATTATTTACCACCCTAATTAAGACTAACTAGTAGCTTTTTTGTAAATATTTTCATAAAGAGGAATTACTTTTTTGATATCGTACTTTTTTGCATTCTCAAATGCCTGAGACTTAAATTTCTTTTTTAAATTTTCATTAGATAGAATTTCAATAGCATTATTTGACATAGAGTCTATGTCGCCAACGTCACTTGTAAAGCCTGAGTTACCATTAATATTTAACTCTTTTAACCCCCCAATATTAGTAGAAATTACAGGAACTTTTAGAGCCATTGCCTCAAGAGCAGCAAGACCAAAACTCTCTTTTTCAGAAGGGAGCAAAAATAAATCTGAAGAACATAAAATTTCATCAACTTCATTTGTCTTTCCAAGAAAAATAACTTTATTTTTTAAATCATTTTTTCTTAGAAAATCCTTTGCTTTTTTCTTTTCAGGACCATCACCAACCATAATAAGTTTAGAGTTTATTTTTTGTGAAATTTTATTAAAAATCTTGAGCACATCTATTATTCTTTTTAATGGTCTAAAATTACTTATATGAACTATTATNTTTTCTTCACCCTGTGCAATCATGTTTCTCTCACATAAATGATGTTTTTTATCATATTTATCTATGTCAATAAAATTTGGAATTACTTCAATATCTCGTTTAATACCAAAAAACTCTCTAGTATCATCTCTCAGACTGTTAGATACACATGTTACGATATCTGACTTATTAATACTAAAGGTCACTGCTGGTTTATAAAAAGGATGATTACCAACGAGAGTTATATCAGTCCCATGAAGAGTAGTAATTATAGGAATGTTGTATCCATTTTCATCAAGTATTTTTTTTGCCATATATGCGGCATATGCATGAGGTATTGCATAATGTACATGAAGAACATCAATTTTATGTTTAGAGACTACATCATATAGCTTACTTGATAGTGCTAATTCATAAGGTTCATATTTAAAAAGAGGATAGTCAGGAACATTGACCTCATGATAGTGAAGATTTTTTGATAAAGCATCTAATCTTACAGGTTGACTGTAAGTAATAAAGTGTATTTCATGTCCTTTTTTTGATAGTTCAATCCCAAGCTCAGTTGCTACTACTCCTGAACCACCAAATGTAGGATAACATACTATTCCAATTTTCATTTTAATCAATTATTGACTTGTAAACTATTTCTTGAGATCTTGTTCTAATATTACTTTTTTGAAGCAAAGTATTTTCCCTAGTTGGAAAGGTTCTGTTTGAAAGGAATACAAATATTATTTCTTCATCAGGATCAGCCCAAGCCATTGAACCAGTATAACCATAGTGTCCAAAACTATTCATTGAAACTCCACCAAAAGTTGAACCGTGGGTACCCTCAATTTGCGGCTTGTCAAACCCTACTCCACTTCGATTATCATACTCACAGAAATAACATGTATTAAATACATCAAAAGATTCTGACTTGAAAAGTCTGTGATTATTGTAAATGCCACCTTGAATCATAGCTTGAAGTATAACGGCAACTTCATAAGAATTAGAAAATAATCCAGCATGACCAGATACACCACCTAACATTGCTGCCCCCTCATCATGAACGTAACCATGTAGTTTTGAATATCTAAAAAAATCATCTTCCTCAGAAGGAACAATCTCATCTAATTTTATTTTTTTATATGGATTAAACATTGTTCTTTCTAGTTGAAGCTTATTAAAAATTCTTTCTTCTGCCAATAGATCAAGTGGTTTATTATATATCTCTTCAAACCAAAATTTTAAAAAGTAAAAGGGTAAGTCAGAATATTTAAATTCAAGTTTTTCAATCAACTCACTCTCTACAATTGATTTAAATATCTTATCCTTATAATTTTTTTTTAGATATAAATTTTCAGAAACAGGTGTTGAAAAAGATGATCTGAAATTAGTTTTATAGAATCTTGACTTTGGTTTTTCTTTCCTATTTAATGTTTCTTCATAAAATGGAATCCATGGTCTTAACCTAGCGAAGTGAGATAACATTTCTTTCAATGTTATTTCCCCCTTATCAGCAAGTTTTCTTTTTGGAAAAAGCTCATTAAGTTTTGTATTTAAAGAAAGGTTTCCAGTCTCATATTCTTGAATTACTAAAGGCATTGTAGCTAGAATTTTAGTGATAGATGACAAATCAAATACATGATCATTCTCAAGTTTATTTAATTTTTTATATGTATGATATCCAAAACTTTTATTGTAAACAATTTTTCCTTTTTTTGACACCAACATCTGAATTCCTGGAGCCATCATTGAATCTATAGCAGATATTGCAATTGAATCTAAATATGAAAGTTTTTTTTGATCAAAACCTTCATAAGCAGGCCTTGAGTATCCAAGAATATTATTCTTACCAATTGATATACCATGATTTACTGGATAAAAATTATTTGAAACAGGTAATTTTCCTTTAAAAGATCTTGTACCTGTCATTAAATCAGCCATTACTTCTTGAGAGATCATATTATTTTGATAACCTACAATAATTGAGTCGAAATGATCGATTTTTTCAAAAGAATTAAGACTGTATGGATTTAAAAATAAACTTAAAATTACACTGTTGTTCTCCCCTATTTTTTCTATTATTTCAGATACATTTTTGGGGATTATATTTGAGGCATAAGGGCTAGAACTCGAACCATGATAAGAGATTATTATACCATCATATTTTGTTTTATCAAATAGTAAATTATAATCTTCTGAATTATAGAAATCAACTTCAACATATTTTCTTAGTTTATCGAAGAGATAGCTTGATTCATTTCCAAATGAAACATGCAAATATTTTTTATTTTTTGATAGAGGAAGAATTTTGGAGCTATTTTTTACTAATGTTATTGCAGATTCCATAGCTCTTGAGTATAATAGGGTATCTTTAGGCGTATTAACTCTCTCTAAAATATTTTCAGAAGAAACCTCTATTATTTCATCTAAATTAGATTTAGCTTTTAGAGATAAGATTTTTTTTACTGATTCAGATAATTTACTCATGGGAATCTTTCCACTTTTTAACTTTTCAGCAATTAGATTTATACCCTTGGAAACATCCGTAGACATTAAGATAATGTCATTTCCAACTTCAAAAGCTCTCAGATCAACATTTATATCAGGATCTTGAAGAACACCTTTCATGTCAAGTGCATCTGTTACTGTTATACCAGTAAATTTATATTCTTCTCTTAAAAGACTATTTATTGTTTTCTTTGACAATGAAGAGGGATATTTTTTATCTAAAGATGGAACACTTAGGTGGGCTGTCATAATAGATTCTACAACACCATCATCAATTAATTTTTTAAAAGGATAAAGCTCAACTTCATTGAGTCTTTTCATGTTTCCATTAATTACAGGGAGTGTCTTATGAGAATCTTTGTCAGTATCACCATGACCTGGAAAATGCTTAACTGATGTAAATATACCTACCTCTTTATGCCCATTTAAATATGCTTTTGCCTTTTGATATACATTTTCGGGATCTTCACCAAAAGATCTATTTCCAATTATTGGATTTTTTGAATTATTATTTACATCAACAGATGGAGCAAAATTATAGTTAATACCAAGAGCTTTGTTCTGTTCTGCCATTCTCCTGGATATACTTTTAACTAGATTATTGTCTTGTATAGCACCAAGTGTCATATTCCAAGGATGAGCGAAGACATCTGATAATCTTTGCGAAGGACCCCATTCTGCATCCATAGTAACTAATAAAGGTGTTTTAGCAACTGCTTGGAATTTATTTAACCATTCTATGTGAGATTTTGTTGTTCCAATTGAAAATATTAAACCACCAATTTTGTTTACATCAACTAGTTTTTTTATTTCTTCAAAATCTGATTGCTCTGGTGATACCCAATTAATAAATAATTGTGCAATTTTTTCTTCAAGTGAAAGAGAACTATAAATACTATCTACCCATTGTTTCTTTTTGTAATTCAAATCAGAATAAATATCCTGTGGATAAATTAAAGAGGTATGAAATAAAATTAATAATGGAAGAAGTTTTTTCATTCTTAAATAAATTTTGACAACCAAGAAGAACTTAGCTTGATTTCAAAATTATTTAAAAGTTCTTTCTTTGTACTGACTGTCATATTGAATATAACTGTTTCTGATGAAATAGATCCATTTTTTAAATTGTTTTTTAGATCTTTTAGAGTAATTGATTTAATTGACGAACCAGTTCTATAATTAACTATAAGCCTGTCTAACAAGTTTTTGTTTATAGTATTGGAAATATCTTTTAATAACTGAAGTGAGTAGTCAATTGAACATCCTCCAATTGGATTAAATTCTTCATTTACTGCAATGACTAAAAAACGATTGTTTAATATCTTATAAGATGCTTGTAACTCTTTATTATGAGCCATCCAATTCGCCACGAATACGTCTGATTTTTTATTAATAGTATCAATATCAGAGTCGGTAAAATCATCATTTGATTGGTAGATCCATATTCTTGATTCATCAGATATTTTATCAAATTCTACTTTCATAAATCTTCTGCTTTTTCAATCATTTGAGCAATATCTAGAACATCCATATTTTTTTGTTTAGCTGTCATACCGTCACTCATCATAGTGTTACAAAAAGGACAGCTTACAGCAACTATTTCTGAATCTGTATCTATTGCTTCTTCAGATCTTTTAATATTGATATCTTGATTTCCTTTCTCAGGCTCTTTAAACATTTGAGCACCACCAGCACCACAACATAAAGATTTTGACTTACAACTTTTCATTTCAACTAATTCAGCATCAAGTTTATCAATAACTTCTCTTGGAGCTTCATAAATACCATTTGCTCTTCCTAAATAGCATGGATCATGATAAGTTATCTTCTTACCCTTATAGTATCCTCCACCAATTGTAATTTTATTTTCTTTTATAAGATTATTAATAAAAGTAGTATGATGAATTACTTTATAATTACCACCCAATTCAGGATATTCGTTTTTAATGGTATTAAAACAGTGCGGACAAGTTGTAATTATATTTTTAATATTATATGAATTTAATATTTCAATATTAGAAACAGCTTTCATCTGAAATAGAAATTCATTACCTGCTCTTTTTGCTGGATCACCCGTACAAGATTCTTCTTTCCCTAAAATAGCATATGAAATATTTGCTTTGTTTAATATTTTAACAAAAGCCTTAGTCACCTTTTTTGATCGATCATCAAAACTACCAGCACATCCTACCCAAAATAAGTANTCAGGGGTTTCACCTTTTGATTTAAGATCTGATAAAATTGGTACTTTCATATTAAATCTTATTTATTTTTATCGTCGTCAAAGACCTCAATTGTTACTTTTTTCTCCACAAGATCAGTAAACTTTCCATTATACCTAGTTGCCTTAACTAAATGGTTATCTATCCAGTGGTAATTACCCCCTCTTGGCTTACCCATCAATAAACTATGATATTTAAACCCATTATCTTGTAACCATTTTTCTGTTACTTCCCTGTGAGACTCAATTCTTGCAGTAAAAAAACAAATTATATGACCTTTATCATACCAATTATTTATTGTTTCAAGAGCATCGGGATATAACTTTGCTGTTGCCATTCTATCAGGCTCTTCATTAGGAATATCATCGCATATAGTTCCATCAATATCAATTAGGTAATTTTTAATACCCTCTGGTAGGATTGGACTGACTGTCTCCCCTTTTTCTATTTTCTGGTGTAAATAATTTTCTACTTCTTCTTTTTTCATATTTATTGTGTTTCTTGAGTCCATAACTCTCTGTCTAATTGATTATAAGGCCACGGAGCTCCATTATTTTCTATGTTGTTCATCATATTATTTAAATCCGGATGAGCGGATGATTCTTCCATAATTAAATACTGTCTCATATCCATAATGATTGATAAGGGATCAATGTTAATAGGACAGGCTTCTACACATGCATTACATGATGTGCATGCCCAAAGTTCTTCTTTTGAAATATAGTTATCAAGTAATCTATCTCCATCATCAACGAATTCTCCTTTATTTTTCGAAATATTCAAAGAGACTTTCTCTAATCTATCTCTTGTGTCCATCATTATTTTTCTGGGNGANAATTTTTTTCCAGTTTNATTTGCAGGGCANTCGNTAGTACACCTTCCACATTCAGTACATGAATAAGCATTCATTAACTGAACCCAATTTAGATCTAGAACATCAGATGCACCAAATTTTTCTACTTGATTATTTTCGTTAGAAGCTTTATCTGGATAAAACATAAGCATTACTTCATTTTTAACTGATTCAAGAACACCAAACTTTCCTTTTTCTTCAAGATTTGAGTAATATGTATTTGGAAAAGCTAATAAAATATGCAAGTGTTTAGAGTAGTATAAATAATTAAGGAAAAAAAGAATACCTAATATGTGTAACCACCAAAAAATTCTCTCGTATAAATAAACTGTTGAGGTATCAAAAGAATCAAAAATAGGAACTAAAAACGATGATACAGGAAAAGAACCTGCCTTGTAATAACCTTCAAAACCACGATCTTGAAGGATTAAATCTGTAGCATTCATTGAAAGAAATAATAGCATCAGGACAACTTCAAAATAAAGGATATTGTCTGCATCAAATTTAGGCCAACCCTTCATTTCAGAACTTAAAAACCTTTTAATCTTCATAATATTTCTTCTTGTCCAAAAAATAATAACTGAGATTAAAACTAATAATGCAAGTATTTCGAAAGAAGCAATTAAAAAATCGTAAAAAAATGGATTGAAATACTTTGAAAAAAATCTGTGAGATCCTGTTACACCATCAATTAGTATTTCAAGTAATTCAATATTTATTATTATAAAGCCTACATAAACAATTACATGTAAAAAGCCAGATATAGGTTTTGTGACCATCTTAGACTGACCAAGAGCTATACGAACTAAATTAGAAAGTCTCTTGGATGGATTATCAGTTCTATCAATTGGTTTCCCCATCTTGATTACTTTAACTAACCTTTGAATATTTCTAAAAAAGAAGCCTAAAGCAAAAATTAAGATTAATGAGAATATTATATTAGGAAGAATACTAACCATCTATTTTCTGCCAAAAATTGAAAAATGAACATATTTTTTAGGATTTTTATTAATATCCTCAATTAACTTATTCAAGCTAAGAATAGATGAATTCAAGTTTTCATACAATTCATCCTTATTTATCAATTTACCTAAACTAGAAGATCCTGAATTTAAATTTTGAATTACAGAATTTATGCCTTCGGTAGATTTTTTTATATCAGCAAGAACATTTGATATTCCAAACTCATTTAAATCTTGTGTAACTTTTGAAAGATTACTGCTAATTGATTCAATATTATCTAACGTATTATTAATCTTATCGTTCTTTTCATTTAATGTATTCTCGATTATAGAAGCAGATTTATCTATTGATTTTATAGCAGAGGTTAAGACTTCTATAGATTCTTTTATATTTTCTTGAGTTTCAATATTTAAAACATTAGATGCGCCTGTAAATATAGAATCAACACTGGTAATTGTACTTTGAAGCTGTCTTGAAAGAGGTTCAATTTGTCTATTAATTAATTCAGTTAATCCAGGTCTAACACTAGATCTAAGTGTATCACCTGTCTGAGCAACTGATTGTCTATCAAATATCGGCTCTATTGAAATAGCAAGACCACCAAGAACACCAGTTTCATATATTGAAGCTGTACTTTTTGAAGAAAAATTCAATTTGTCTTTGACTTTAATTGTTACCAATATTTTTGTGGAATTAGTAAGAAAATCTAACTCTGTCACATTTCCTATTGATAGACCATTAATCATCACATTAGCGCCTACCAATAAACCATCTACCTCATCATATACAGCATATAAAGTTTTTTGCCTATCTAATAAAGATGTACCCTTTAAATAATTAAATCCAAATATGAATAAAAGTATAGAAGTTAGAACAAATATTGCTGCTTTAATCTCTTTTGATAGTTTCAAGGTGGTTTAGGTTTATATCTGTAAAAATAAGAATTATTTAGTTAGTTAAATATTCAGAAACTATGTCAATTTAAACTCCTTACCCTATTATTTTCATATTTTACTATAAAAGAAGATTTATAACCACTCTTTTTAGCCTCATTTAAAGATCTTTTTGCAACCTCTAAAGTATTATGTTTACCATACAAATACTTATACAGGTTACCGTCCTTTATTACATTGACTGACTTTAATCCTTTGAAGTTGTATGGTTTAAGTTCCAAAAGTTTTGCACTTGCTGCAATTTGAATTCTATATGATGTTCCAGATTCATTTAAATCATTAATTAAATTAGTTGTTGATAAATTTTGAAAAAAATCATTTTTATACTCAACTACAGCTGATGCAATTGCATCAGCCATTTCGTTCTGTCCCTTAACTGAATTAAGATATGCACCTTCAGAATTATTTGTAAGAAAACCTGTTTCAACCAGAACACTAGGCATGTAGGTATACTTAAGTACAATAAAACCAGCTTGTTTAACTGTTCTATTTCTTCTATTAAGCTTATTAACAAAACTATTCTGAATATATGATGCAGCAACTATGCTTTGATCAAGATATTCCTCTTGCATGAGAGTTAATCCAATTACAGACTCAGGATTATTTGGATCAAAACCCTCATATTTATTGATATAATCCTCTTCGAAGAATATAACAGAGTTTTCCTTTTTTGCTACTTCAAAGTTTCTCTGATTGGCGTGAAGGCCTAGAACAAATGTCCCAGCACCATATGCTTGAGATGTATGAGAGTCACAATGAATAGAAATAAAAAGCTGAGCATTTGATCTATTGGCAATATTAGCTCTTTCAAATAAGTTAACAAATACATCACTCTTCCTGGTGTATACCACTTTAACACCATTATCTTCTAATTTTTTTCCAAGCTTTAAAGCAATACTTAATGCGATTTTCTTTTCTAAATATCCATTACCAGTATTACCAGGGTCTTTACCACCATGACCAGCATCTACTACAACAGTAAATTGAGAGTTTAGATTTTGCTGAGAAAACATAGGGTTTGTTATTGGCAGTAATAATAACAGTAGAGTTAACCTAAATGAATTCATTAAGTAAATTATTATAATTAAAATTATGATTAATTTTGATTAACCTAATTATCTTGTTAATAACTCAATTTTAAATTTTGAAAAAAAACTTAAAAGCCTTATTAATTATATCATCACTTTTAAGTTTAAATGTAATTTACTCTCAAAACAGTTCTGAAGAAATAGACACCCTTAAATTAGATAATGGAGATAAAAAGCCTCTTCTTTTAAATAATATTAAATATGATGCAACTGATTCTATTTCGATAGATCAAAAAAACAATAAAATTATACTTTATAATAATGCCAAAATTGTTTACGGAGATATAGAATTAACTTCAGGACTGATAATCCTTGATTACAAGGAAAACATTGTTACAGCTGGAAGAATAGCAGATAGTGAAGGGAACCTTACTCAGTATCCAACTTTTACACAAGGTGGTAATGTAGTAAACCCCGATTCTATAAAGTATAATTTTGATAATCAAAAAGCTTTGATTTGGAATTCAAAATCAGAAGAGAATGGAATGAATATATTATCAACTTTAACAAAAAAACAAAATGATTCTGTTTATTATTTGAAAGATGGTAAAGTAACAACCGGAGGAGACTTAATGGGGGATGAAACTGAAGAAGCTGATTATTTTTTTAAAATTAGAAAGGGAAAATTAGTTCCTGGAGGAAATATTGTTACTGGATTTACAAATCTATTTGTTAAAAATGTACCTACACCTATTGGACTTCCTTTTGCGTATTTTCCATCTCAACAAACAAAAGATTCAGGTTTCATAATCCCAAATATTAGTGATAGTAATCAAAGAGGATATTCTATACAAAATGGTGGTTATTATTTACCCATTTCTGAATTTTTTGATCTAACTCTTTTAGGAGACTATTACACTAATGGAAGCTATGGTGTTAATATAAGTTCTATTTATAGAAAAAGATATAATTATAATGGAACATTTTCAGTCAGATATGAAAATCTCATAAATGGTGAAAGAGGATTACCTGGTTATGGGAAATCTACAATATATAATATTAGATGGAGTCATTCAAAGGATTCAAAAGCTTCTCCTAATTCAAGTTTTAGTGCCTCTGTTAACTTTGGTAGTAGTGATTATTTTAGACAATCTGTAAATCAACTTAATACTGCAAATTTTTTAAATAATAATTTGAGCTCATCGGTATCCTATTCTAAAACTTTTCCTGGATCAGCTGGGCTAAGACTATCATTAGCAGCTAATATGTCTCAGAATACTCAATCTAAGCAAGTTAATCTTACACTACCTACCTTTACATTATCCTCAAATAGATTCTATCCATTTGAGAAAAAAGGAAGATCTAAAAAAGGATTTTTTCAGAATATCAATATACAGTATTCATCAAAGGCGGAGAATAGAGCAGTTTTTGCTGATGATCTTTTGTTAAAAAAGGGGATGTTTGACAACGCTAAATCAGGAGTTCAACATCTCATTCCATTCCAAACTAATTTTAAAATGTTTAAACATTTAAGTATAAGTCTGGGAGGACAATATACAGAAACATGGACAGGAAAAACGATCCGCAACAATGACTATATTGAAGGTGCAGGAGTCATAAAAGATACAATTAGTGCATTTGATAGATTTGGGGTTTACAATTATAATGCTAGTATTACTACAAAAGTTTATGGGATTATTAATTTTAAACCAAAAAATAAAGTACAGTCAATTAGACACACAATATCCCCAAGCATAACTTACTCTAATAATCCTAGTTTTGAGAAGTATTACGATACATATATAATAGATGCAAATGGGAATACAGCAGAGTATACTAGATTTCAAGGTGGATTATATAGTGCGCCTGGTCGAAATTATTCAAGTAGTATTGGATTAAATATTAAAAATGTAATAGAAGCAAAAGTCAAACCTAGAGATTCAACTGAAACTGAACTTAGAAAGATCAATATATTTAAAAACTTAAATATTTCTACTAGTTATAATATAGCAGCAGAGGAGTTTAATTTATCACCTATTAGAGTTACTGGAAGCTTTGATTTAGCTTCTGGTTTCACTGTAAATACTGGAGCAACATTTGATGCATATGCTTTAGATGAAAACAATCAAAGGATTAATGTATTTAATTCAAAAAATGGGGGAGGTCTTTTGAGATTGACTAGTGCAAATGTGTCAACTCAATATTCAATTAATAATAATACTTTTAAAGGCGGACAATCTCAAGAACAGATAGATCAACAAACTTCTGGGGGAGGAAGATCAGATGATTTGTTTGGGGTTTCACAGGATTTTTCAAATTCAAGGCAAAATGATGATGAGGATGAAGATATTGAAGAAGTTGATTTAACAAATTATATATATAAAATGCCATGGTCAATTAATTTAGCGTACTCCCTGACTTATAATAATTCAAGAGGTCAAAATGATTTTTCTACAAATTCTTTAATGATATCATCCAATCTAAGCTTGACACCAAAATGGCAAGTTGGAGTATCTTCAGGGTATGATTTTAAACAGAAAGGATTTACTTACACTCAATTAAGATTTGATAGAGATTTAGATAGTTGGAGATTAAATTTTTCTTGGGTACCTTTCAGTCAAAGAGCATCCTGGAATTTTTTCATTGGAATTAAATCCGGACTTCTTAGTGATCTTAAATATGAAAAAAGATCTGAACCAGACAGAGCATTATAAATATGAAAAAAGTAATAAACACTAATAATTCACCAGCACCAATTGGTCCTTATAATCAAGCTATATTTAAAAACAATATGTTATTTATCTCTGGTCAAATTGCATTAGATCCTAATTCAATGAACTTAAATAATGGTTCAATCAGGGAAGAAACTCATCAAGTGATGAAAAATTTAAAAAATATTTTGAAAGAGGTTAATATGGACTTTAATAATGTTGTAAAGTCATCTATTTTTTTATCAGATATGAATCATTTCAAAGATGTTAATGAAGTATATGGGAGTTATCTTGAAACAGGAAATGAGCCAGCTAGAGAAACAATTGCTGTAAAAACATTACCTATGAAAGTTAATGTAGAAATTTCAATGATTGCTGTAGCATAAAGTTTCTATTCTAGAATATTTCTTTTATGATAATCAACTAATCCTTCAATAGGCCTTTTTATAAACTTTCCTGTATTTAAGTTATATTTTTTTCCAATTCTTGTAATCTCATCCTGAAGATAGAATGCTATAGAACCTACATAATGAATATCAACTTTACTAAAATCATCATATTGAAGTATTTGATAATCAATAAATCTTTCAAGACCTTTAAAAATTATTTCCTTAAAATATTCATTGGATTTATTATCAATTAAAAATCGAGCAAAACTTGCTAAATAAGTGTTGGGGTTTTCTTCTCTATATAGTTTGTTCTTAATGGTGTTTGGTGTTAAGTCATAATTTTTAGCAAATTCCTTCCTTAAATTTTCAGGCATTTTATTAAAGTAGTATGCTCTTATAAGATATTTACCATAATAATTACCACTAGCATAATCCATAAGAACATAGCCAAGTGAGTCAACCTTTTGAATAACATTTTTACCATCATAGTAAGAACAATTAGAACCGGTTCCAATAATGTTGACAATTGAAGGGGTTCCTATATCTACTGCAGAGTATACTGCTGCATAAGTATCTTCTTTGATATCAAATTCACTTTTTGTAAAAATTGATTTAAATACCTTTAAAATTCTATTTTGTGTTGATTCTACTCCACATCCAGCTCCATAGAAAAATAATTTCTCTACAATATTTCTGTTTTTATAAATGTCAAAATTATTTTTAATTCGCTCGTTTAATATTTCATTAGAAAGCATTTGTGGATTCAACCCAAGAGTTTGAGTTGAAAATAATTCAACACCATTTTTATCAAGTGCTATCCAATCAGTTTTTGTAGATCCACTATCAACTATTAAAATCATTTTAGTTTATATTGAGAAAATGTGTTTAGATAAATCAAGTAGCTTGTTTGAATAACCACATTCATTGTCATACCATGAAATTATTTTGAAAAAGTTAGAATTTAGTTCCATACCTGCATTTGCATCGAAAATTGATGTTCTTTTATCCCCTATAAAATCTTGAGAAACAACGAGATCATCACAGTAACCTAGTATTCCATTAAGATCATTTTGTGATGCATCTAACATCTGTTTTTTTATTTGTTCATAACTTGTCTTTTTAGATAATCTAACTGTTAAATCAACAACAGAGACATTTGCAGTAGGAATTCTAAAAGCCATCCCAGTTAATTTACCTTCTAAAGATGGAATTACTTTTGTAACTGCTTTAGCAGCTCCAGTTGAACTTGGAATTATATTTAAAAGTGTGCTTCTTCCTCCTCTAAAATCTTTCTTTGATGGACCATCGACAGTAAACTGTGTAGCAGTAGCTGCATGAACAGTTGTCATTAGACCTTCTTCTATTCCAAAACTATCATTTAATACTTTAGCAATAGGTGCTAAGCAATTAGTTGTACATGAGGCATTAGATACTATTAGATCTCCAGGCTTAGCATCAAGGTGATTAACACCCATTACAAACATAGGAGCATCTGCACTAGGAGCAGAAATTACAACTTTTTTTGCACCTGAATTTAAATGAGCAGTAGCAGTTTCAATGGAAGTAAAAATTCCTGTACACTCAGCTACAATATCAGTATTCATTCCAGACCAATCAATATTAGAGGGATCTCTTTCAGCAGTTATTTCTATGGGCTTTCCATTTACAATTAATTTATCTTGGCTTACTTCAATAGAGCCATCAAAAGTTCCATGAACAGAATCATATTTTAGCAGGTATGCAAGATGNTTTATATCTAAAAGATCATTAATGCATGTGACGTTAAAACTATCATTATTTATAGCAGATCTAAAAACTAGCCTACCTATTCTACCAAAGCCGTTAATACCAATATTTATTGCCATTTTTTTAAAATTAAATTGAAATTATATCACAAACCCTTACAAGGTCATTATCAATATCTTGACCTCCTTTTAAGGCGTCATCGATTGGGACAGTGACTATTTTATCACCGATGATTCCTACCATTATTTTACTTTTATTTTCCAACAAACAATCAACTGCAAAGACACCCATTCTTGATGCTAAAACTCTGTCAAAACAAGAGGGAGAACCTCCTCTTTGGATATGCCCAAGAATTGAAACCCTGGTTTCATAGTGTGGGAAGTTTTTTTCAATGTATGAAGAAAATTTAAATACATTGTCTCCAATTTTTTCTCCTTCAGAGACAACAATTATACTTGAAGACTTTCCAGATTTTTGACTATGCTTCAAGGACTTGAGCAACCTGTCAAGATCCATCTTTTTCTGTGGAATTAAAACTTCTTCAGCACCTGCACCAATTCCTGCATTCAAAGCAATATGACCTGAACCTTTGCCCATAACCTCTATAAAGAAAAGTCTATTGTGTGAAATAGCTGTATCTCTAATTTTATCAATAGCCTCAACAGCTGTGTTAAGTGCAGTATCATACCCAAGAGAACATCTAGTGCCAGCTAGATCATTATCAATAGTACCTGGAATACCAACAAATTTTATACCGTGTTCTTCTTCAAATATTTTTCCCCCTTCAAGTGATCCATTTCCACCAATTATAACAAGAGAATCTATTCCATATTTGTCTAGGGTTTGTTTTGCTTTTAACCTACCTTCAGTAGTTTTAAACTCAAGACATCTAGCAGATTTTAATATTGTACCACCTTTATTGACAATATTTTTAACTGACCTTGCGTTAAGTTTTTTAATGTCATCTGATATTAATCCTTCATATCCTTTATAAATACCAAAACAATCAATTTTGTGAAAATCGGCAGACCTGACAACTGCTCTAACAGCAGCATTCATTCCAGGAGAATCGCCTCCTGATGTCAACACACCTATTTTTTTTATTTTAGTTGTCAATTCTAGTTAAAGTTGCACAAATTTACTCATAAAATTCAATTATTTTAAACGATTATTGATATTTAAAAGGGAACATTACTTGTTTTTTTCAACAAGCTTAGATATGAGATCTCGAAAAGTTTGAAAATCAACTTGATATGTTAAACCAACACCTTGAGTATACCCCAACTTATCACCAATGTACCTGAACTCGTTTTCTCTATTAAATACTTTAGCTTTAAGTGAACCATCTTCATTTAAAATGAAATCAATTTGAACATCTCCAATTATTAAAGTTTCTTCAATTCCACCTATCGGTACACCAATTTTACCATTAAAAAGTATCTTGTCACTAATTTCAGTAGATAGAGTTACTCCAAATCTATCCTCTGTTTTAATATCAAGTATATCACTTTTATCTCCTTGAAGATAGTTTAAACCAACTTTTAGTGGTCCCTCAGATCCACCTAATAAATCACTAAAAATATCAGATACTTTTTCGTAAATATTATTTGTTATTCCCTCAATAGAAACGCTAACTTCATTTATAAATATACCCTGAGTTAAAAGAGAAATAGCTTGAAGTTGTCTTACTTCAGGGTCATTTAATTTATAATTAATTTCTGAGGTTACAGAGCTACTAGTATTTGGAAAGTAAATCTCAAAATCTGGACTGTTTGGCTTTGTTAAATTNCCAGTAAGCTTGATTTCAACATCTGTTGGAATTTTTTTATTAAAATTTGGATTATCTAAAAGCAAGGCAGGGTTTGAACCACCAGGCACTTCATAGGTTGCGAGAATATCCATTTGTGCTCCGAGAGGTTCACCATCCCAAACTATTGTACCACCATCTTTTAATTTAAATTTTTTATCAATTAAAGCAAGATCTTTAAAATTATATTCACCTTCACTAGTTGTATAGTCTCCGTAAATATTGAATTTTCCATCAGAATCAATTTCCATAAATAGATTTCCATTTCCAATTCCACTAATATAGCTTCCAGTTTCCTGATCTATTGTAATATCCACTTGAGCATTGTTATCAATCTCAAGATCAATATTAAGATCTAGAGTTTTATTATTTAACTGTTTGACATCATCTGACAAATTATTTTCAGTAAATAAATCTGGATTATTTAAGTCACTAAATTCGATAAAAGAAAAGTCATCAATTGAATAGGAGTTTGTTCTAGGTATGGTAATGTATGTTCCTGACTTTGTTAAAGCATCAATATTAATAGCCACCTGATTAGTTGGACCTGAAATTGAAATTTGACCATCGATGAATGCCTTACCATAAAAATTCTCATCTTCATCAAAATCTTTATTTAAAATAAATAATCTATCAGATTGAAATAGTAAACCTAAATTCCAATCCTTATAGTTTGTATGATTGATTTTTCCATTTAATGAAGAGAAAGAATTTGACTCAGTATGACTTATTGATATGTTATCAAATTCAATATTTTGATTATAAAGCGTAAGCTCTGAATTATCATTTATTAAATATTCAATATTTAGATATGGAATTAAAAATTTTGAATTATTTAAAATCAATTTTCCGTTATGTTGCAGATTATCATATGAACCCCATAGATTAACTTGTCCTGAAATTGAACTAGAAATATCTTTTAAAGTATTTGAACCAATTTTTTCGATAAATGATATATCAAAATCATTAAAATTTACATCTAAGTCTAAATTTGGTTTTTCATTGATTGCAATTACTGTTCCTTCAGAGTAAAGTGAAATATTATCTTTATTTAATAATTTTAAATCAACTGAGTATGAGTCAAAATCTGTATTTCCAAAAGCATTAATTTCTAAACTACCTAGTTCGTATTCTTTAATATTAATATCTCTTATTAAAGTACTTAAACTAAGTGTTCTATTTGTCTCTGTTCTGTTTAAGTTTATTTTAGACTCGATATTACCAGAAATTTGATTCTTATTTATTTCAAAAAAATTTTGAATAAATAAATTTGAAAGTTCAAAATTAATATCAATATCATTTTGATTATTATAAAAACCATTGATTAAAATGTTTGAGCCTAAATTAGATTTTAGATTAAGCTTGTTATCAACCCATTGAAAACTAAAATCATAATTATTATTTGTTTCTATGAAGTCACTTTCTAAAATTTCATTTATTTCACTTAGTTCAGTCAAATATATTTTATCATTTAATATGTCTATGCTAATTTCTTTTAGTTTTAAATTAGATTGAATATTATTTTTAACTGAAAAATCAATTTCAATATTAGTCTCAGCAATAATATGATTAATGTTATCTACTGGAATTGTTTCTAAAAATATTTTACCATCTGCATTTAGCTTCTTATCTATGAGATTACCATAAATTTCGTAGTCTAGTCTAACATTTTGTTTGGTTATTCCAACTTTTGATGACAAATTATTATTTACAATACTAGTATTAAAATCAACATTAGTAGTATTATCATTATCAACAATCTCAATATCTCCGTTAAAGGTTATTTGTTGATCAGGGACTACTTTAAATCTTGAGACCATTTTCAGGTTATCTAGATTAAAATGACTTAATAACTCGTCATCGTTTAAAAGATCTAAAATAATATTAAAGTCAAATGAATTTTTATCTTCAAGCAAACCAGTTCCATAAATATTCGCAGAAGAATTATTGGTATTGATTTGAGAAAAATTATAATTTATGAACCCATCATTTAAGTTTATATTTCCAAAAAGAATAGGAAGGGTAAATTCTTGATTTAAATTTAATGCTTTACTTACTTCTTCTTCATTAATATCAATATCAGATAAGTCTAGAGAAACCTCATAATTACTTGTCAATATATCTTTTAAAATTCCAGTTGTATTAAGTTCTAATAGCTCTGTTTTTAAATTCAATTTTTCAAGTATAATTTCTTCTTTTAAACCTTCAAATATTATCTCCCCTTGGATAATAGTTTTATCTGCTAAATCTTTATCTAAAAAATTAAAATTACCAGCACTTAAGGAAAATTCTAGAAAAGATTCTTGAAAACTATTTAGCTTATTTTGACTATCTAACTGAAAATTTATATTCCCTTTTACAAATTGATCATCAGACACTAAATTGGAATTAGAAAAGTTTATTAGATTATCCCTGTAGCTAATTTCAGAATTAAACTCATCAATTTTTAAATCATTTACTTTACCTGAAAAACTATTTAATTTAAAAAACAGACCGTCATCATTATTAAATTCATATGTATTCAGCTTATCGATTACAATACTATTTTGAACTGAATCAATAATTATCTTAACACTCGAGTTTAAAATATTAACTCTGTCAAAGAAAATATTATTTATTATTTCTTGAAATTCAGTATCAAGCTTTTTTGATTTATTATTTGTAAGATCAATTGTAATATCAAGACCTTCAATATTTAGAGAATTATTTATACTTAAATCTGAAACCAGGGGAAAGAAATTCGTTCTTAGTGTCTCAAGAAAAAGTATGGTGTCAGATTCTTTATTTGATAATGAAATTTCATTAAATACGACTTCACCCCTTAAGTTAAATGATGAATTTCCAATTTGTAAATAATTATTACTATCAATATTTATATAATTTATAACACTTTGCTTAAGATAATTTTGGACTCCAGAGGTATTAATAAGAAGATATAGCGAGGCAAAGAGGATTATGCCTAGAGTAAAAATTATTAAAAATATTTTTTTTAAATTCTTAATGACTATTCTTGATTAAATTTGTATTACAAAGATAGTAATGTCAAATAAAGATATTTATATACTAGGTATTGAATCTTCTTGTGATGATACATCAGCGGCAGTTTTAAAAAATGATAAAGTGCTATCAAATAAAATTGCTAACCAGTCAATACATAAAAAATATGGTGGAGTGGTCCCTGAATTAGCGTCAAGGGCTCATCTTTCAAATATAATACCAGTTGTTGAATCGGCTATAAAAGAATCTGGTATATCTATAAATGATATATCAGCAATAGCGTTTACAAGGGGCCCAGGATTAATGGGATCTCTTATTGTTGGAACTGAATTTGCAAAATCACTTGGGGTTTCACTTAAAGTTCCGGTAGTTGAGGTTAANCATATGCAAGCACACATATTATCTAATTTTATTGATAATGGTAAAAAGAAGCCAGGTTTTCCATTTCTTGGAGTAACAATATCTGGCGGTCATACACAGTTCATATTGGTTGAGGATTATTTTAAAATGAAGATAATTGGAGAGACTTTAGATGACGCAATTGGAGAAGCTTTTGATAAGTGTGGAAAAAAATTAGGGTTAGACTATCCAGCTGGACCAGAAATTGATAAATTATCAAAAATGGGAGACGAACATAGGTTTAATTTTCCTTTACCTAAGGTTGAAGGTGGAAATATAAGCTATAGCGGAACTAAGACAGCTTTTATCAATTTTCTTCATAGTAATGTAAACAATAATAAGAATTTTATTGATGAAAATTTACATGACATATGTGCGTCAATTCAAAAAAACTTAGTAGATAACTTGTTAAATAAGGTCAAATTTTTAGCAATAGAACATAATATTAATTCAATAATATTTGGAGGTGGTGTATCTGCAAACAGTTATCTTAAAAATAGATTAGATTATGAATCAAGAGAAAATAACTGGACAGTTTTTATTCCTGAGCTTCAATATACTACTGATAATGCTGCGATGATTGGCATTGTAGGTTATTTAAAGTATTCTACATCTAAATTATCAGATTTAAAATCTACACCCTTACCAAGATATAGTTTCTAATGAATTTATTTTTTTCAAACTTTAGTGAAACAGATATAGAGATATTAGTAAATGAAAATGACAGTAGGCATATAATAAAATCATATAGGAGAGATATAGGGGATATACTCAATTTTACAAATGGAAATGGGCTTTTAGCAGAATGTAAAATAATAGAAAAAGGAAAAAAAATTAAAGTTAAAATAGTAAAATTATTAAATAAAAAGCCTGATAAAGTGTCAATCCATATTGCTATTTCACCTCTAAAAAATCCATCTAGATTTGAATGGCTTGTAGAAAAAGCGACAGAGATTGGTATTAAAGAAATAACTCCAATCATAACCAAATATTCTGAAAAAAAGAAAGTAAATCATGAAAGGCTTGAGAGGATTACTATAAGTTCTTTAAAGCAATCAAATCAACTATTTAAACCTAAGATTAATAATACTGAGGAATTTTCTGATTTTTTAAAAAATAATAGTGATCAAAAGATAATGGCAAATCTTAAGACAAAAAATATTTTAAAAAAAGAGTCTATAAATTCAAATAAAATTTGCCTCATTATTGGTCCTGAAGGTGGATTTTCGGAAGACGAGATTCAATTGGCAAAAGATAATGAGATTACTGAGATATCATTTGGTAAAAACAGACTCAGGTCGGAGACAGCAGCTATTTATGGATTGTCTATATTAAAATCAATAACTAGTTAGTTTTAAAATTGATTATTTAGATAATCAAGATTGCTTTGATTCGCTTTAAGAGAATCAATAAAATCTAATTTTAATTTGGTAACCAGATCTTTAACGCTAGGATTATCATTTATAGAACTAACACCATGGCCAGCTGACCATATAGTTTTCCATGCCTTAGCTTCAGCCTCAGCCATGTCTTTCCCAAAGTCAATTTTTTTTGAATCGTTCCAGACTTCCTCAGTAACACCCATAGCTTCAAGACTAGGTCTTAAAAAATTAGCATGAACACCAGAGACTGCAGCAGTGTATACTATATCCTCGGCAGAAGAGTTAATAATCATGTCTTTGTAAGCTTGCTCTGCAAGACTTTCTTTTGTATTAATAAATCTAGTACCCATATATGCAATGTCGGCACCCATTTGTAAGGCCGATGCTACATCTCTTCCATTTGATATACATCCGGAAAGTATAATTGTTTTATTAAAAAACTCTCTTATTAGAGATATCATAGCCATAGGATTTTTTAAGCCTGCATGACCTCCAGCACCTGCAGTTACTAGAACTAAACCATCTACATTTGCCTCAGCAGCTTTTTCAGCATGTCTTTTCTTTATTATATCATGATAAACTAATCCGCCATAGCTATGAATTGCGTTTACAATATCAGGAACTGCACCTAA
>FUFK010038600.1_pt1 | contig 39372 bp, 50 predicted proteins | sample 1021851 | NCBI WGS metagenome assembly FUFK01 (sample SAMEA51879418, study PRJEB19060) | metagenome
GTCTCTGTAAAGTATGTCTCCCTGCGTAGTAAGTGTTGCACCTACATCTGTACCATCTAGTTCCCTTTTGTGCGAGTTTAGTCCAATAGGTAGCATTGGAAGTCGCATTTCCAGTAGACGCTAGTATGCAAATAAAAGTCTCACCACCTGAAGTCACTATATCGTCAACGACATAAGCAGTAGCATTATTATATGCACCTCTGAATACTGGCTTTATTCTACCTAAATTTAATGTTGCCATTATTTATTTCTCCTTATTAATTTATTTTAATTGATTGATTTAGACTGTGACTGTCAGGTCGCCATTACTAGCAACTGTGAAAGTAAGTCCTCTTTTCGCTACAAAACTTTCGTCAAATTTATCTGACTGTTCTGTATCGTTGTTTGCTACAGACAAGTCGTCTGCACCATTTGTGTAATGAACAATAAGGTCTTCTTTTTGTGAACCTGTACCATTCGTTTTTACAAAACCATATAAGTCTGAAGAACCTGCGTCTCCAAAAGTAAGTTCTGTTCCTGCACTATTTACAACAACGGCTTTCTCTTGGTTAGCCGATAAGTTGGAAACAATGTCAGATAAGTCTCTAGCTTTACTCATTACAATACTATTGTGTTAGCTTCGTCTTCAGTTAATGCTTCGCCTGACATAAGTTTAGCTTTAGCACTAGCTTTTAATTCTGCTCTTACATTAGGTGCATTTTCCATATCAGTTTTTACTGTATTGGCTTCACTTTCTAATGCGTCTAATTGAGTATCAGTTGGTTCTACTAAATCAGATATTTCCCATTTAGTTATACTTTGAACACCTTTATCATCAGTAATTTCAAATTTACGTCTTTCGTTTTCGTATGTTTTTCCATTAGCATTTAAGTATGCAATAACTTTATATATTTTATCCATAATAATTATCCTATTTTCATTCCTTTCCAGAAAGTTTCGTGTGTAGACGAACCTGCAACACTATAAGTACCAGAACCTTGGTCACTAAACATTTGAAGATTAACTGCATCTCCAACTGCTAAATCAGCTCCAAAAGTAAAAACTACACCTTGTTGGTCAATATCTGGTTCTAATTTTGACATTTGTGTAGCGTAAACAGCATAACTTCCACCACTAGGTTTTTTTCTCATTCTTACTTCATAACTGTCTGCTGTGCTATGACTTCCACCTGCACCATAAAATCTAATGTATCCATCAAAAACATATTTACCTGCTTTTCCTGATGGCACTACAAATTGGTAATTGTCAAGATTACTCACTGAAAGAGCATTGTCTGTATCCCAAACTTCAGTATTGAAAGGAATATCGTACCAAGTTCCTTGTCCATATCCTACTTGATTACTATTCATATAAGCATAGAAAGATGGTGAATTACCACTTACTACTTCTGACCATACTGGATTAGCACCTGTACCTTGTGTCTTTAAAAAATATCCACTTGTTCCTGCACCAAGTCTAGCTAGACCTGAAGCGTCTCTGTAAACAATGTCACCTTGTGTCGTTAAAGTTGATGTTAAGTCAGTTCCGTCTGTTCCTGCTTCTGACATCACATTCCAGTAAGTAGTATTGGTTGGAAGGTTTCCTGTACTCGCTAAAATGCAAACGTATGACGAACCATTGTACGAAACAACGTCATCAACTGCATAAGCCGTTCCTGCATTATAAGTTCCCTTCCAATTGAACTTAATATTGCCTAGATTAATTGTAGCCATATTGATTTATTCTCCTTGTTAAATTGTAGCTATAAGTTCGCCATTTGAGATTGAGAAGACAAAGCCACTCGCACTAAATAAACTTTCATCAAAGTTGGCGTATTGACTTTGAGAAATGTTGTCTGCACCTTGATTAGTCGTAATAACTCTTACAGAGTTTACGGCAGGTACAGGTGTATTCGCTTGTCCACCCATTCCTGAATGAGACGAGCAGTAATAATAAAGTGTAGGAGCGTCAGTAGCGACTACTATAGTCACTTGTGTTGAACTGTTGTGTGTCACTCCTGTTGTGTATTCAGTTCCGCCACCGTGAGTTCCGTCTGAAGTTGTTGAGAACTTAAATGGGTGTGCTGAAGGATAATTGAATACGTAAGTATTACCTTCTAATAATTCTAAAGTGTCTTGTTGAACACCGTCTATAAAATATTTGTTTGAACCACCTACTGACTGTACCGTCACAGTTTTAACTAGAGTAGAACCATTGTAGTAAGTTTCAAATCCATAAACTTCTGCTGAAGAAGTCGTAGATAAATCAAATCCGTTTTGTGCTGAATTAACAACCAACGCTTTACCTTGATTACCTGTAAGGTCTGAAGTTGTTTTACCTGTTCCACCTCTTGCTACGGCTAGTGTGTCTGAAGTGACTGCCGTTGCACTAAATGAAGCTAGTGAAAACGTACCAAATGTTAAGATGTAAATTTCATCATTTAAAGAAGCACCCACATCTAGGACTACGTTATTTCCATCTGTTGCTGTGTAATCTGATGGGTCAAGATGAACACCATTTTTGAAAACATTTATAAACCCAGAGTCATAGGTTAATACCGCACCACCAGTATCAGAGTGAGACGCACCTGTAAAAGTAGTTTGGTTTGCTGTTGCAATATATTTGAACCTGCCCGATGTTCCATTGACTGAAGAACCTGCATTTATAAAAGACGAACCATCGTACACTTTCATCACGTCTGCGGTAGTGTCGAACCATAAAGTACCCTCGATTGGACTTGATGGTGCTGTAGCTGAAATCTTATAAGTGTTTCCAAATGCTTCTACAGCAGGAATATTATTACCTACTGTGACTATCTGAGAATGTGCGTTAGCTAAATTTTGTAAATTAGAAACTCCTGCAAGTGTGTTTACTGAAGCTATGTTAGTTCCAACTGCATCAACATTTGTAATTGAGTTTGCAACTGTATCAATTTCAGATGTAGCTTCATTCAAGTCATCAGCAACAGTCTCAACTTCTGAAACTGCTTCGGCTAAATCATTAGCTACTGCAATTACTTTTGCGATGTCCGTAGCAACTGTATTAACTGAACCTATTGAACCTGCAACTAAATTAATATTTGCAGAGTTAGCATTAACAGCATTAATATTTGTAGAATTAGAATTAACATTCGTGATTGCTGTGATATTTGAAACAGCGGTATTAATATTAGTTTTATCTGACGTAGATAACCAAGTGTTTTCTAAATAATTTTTAGTAACAGCGTCTTGGTTTGATGTAGGATTAGCTACATTTGTAATTCTTTTGTTTAAAGCGTCCCATTGATCTGTAGATGAGCTAATATTTAGTGTGCTCTCTGTAATATCAATAGCTTCTTGTGCCATAAAGAAACTTTGGTTTCCATCTTGGTCAAGAGTAGCTTCTGTAAGTGTAGACCCATCTTGGTAATCCACAAGTCGTGTTGTTCTGTTAGACGACCTAGTAAATTTTATAACTGCTGAAGTTGCAGGTGCAGATGTAAAAGTAATCGTTGACGCATTTGTAAATGTGTAATCTGTAGTTAAAGTTTTAGTAACACCATCAACAGTTACGATTACGTGTGCTTGTTCAATGTACGGAAAGGTTACACTAAAACTTGTTGTGCTATTATTACCCGTGTATGTATCTATTGCAAATGCCATATATTAATATAAACTCCTCGCTCCTTTATCTGGTAATCCAGAATTGTCTCTTAAAAAGTTAAGTAATTGATTTATTCCATATAAGTTTTGATATGGAAGTATTCTCATTATTCTATTTAAATCTGATTTACTAAAATCATAGTCTGATCTAGTTGCTTTTAAACCTGATCCTAATATTGGAAAGAACTTACCAAAAATTAAATCATAAGTTGGGTTTCCTGTAATTAAATTCATTTCTTGACCAGATGATCTAGTATTAAATCTATGCTCTGGTGCTATCTGCCCCATCATCATATCCATAAATGGTGGCATTACAGAAGACCAACCAGCTCTTTGGAAAGCGGCTATAGCAATTTTACTATAATCACCTCTATCTCCAAGTTTTTTCTTTAAGTATTTTTTCTTTTCAGATGAAGACATACCTACAGAATTAAAGTGAGCTTGTGCTGTATATGCTAGACCACCAATTAAAGTTGTATACATAAACATAGAAAATGTTTGTGCATCAGCCATAGCAACGTTGTGTAAAAATTGTTTGTTCCAAGCATTCATTATGAATTGTCTAAATTGAGACATAGTTTTTCCAAATGAATTGTCTGTAAAAAATCTACTTGTATCTCCAATATGATTGTACTGAACAGAACGTCTAGTAAATCTTGTAACAGCTACAGCAAATCTTCTTACTAAATCTTGATCTTTCATAGCAACCATATCAAAACTTAATACTCTATATCCTAAAGCATTTTTTGTAGTTACTACTTTAGGACTATTAAATTCTTTTGCTAAAGCTATTAAATCTTTATCACTTAAACCTAATACTCTGTATCTATTAAGTTTACCTTTAGATAAACTTTCAATTAAATTTCCTTTTTTAGCACCTTCAATTAAATCTTCTGCAAGATTGTGAACCCAACCACGCATAGCTATTTTTCTTTGTAAACTATCTATGTGTAATAAACCTGAAGAATAACCTGTAACTTTTTCTGCCATATTAGCGGCAGGTTTAGAAAGTAGTGCACCTTTTTGAAAATCTGTTTTTGCAGAACCTCTATCTAAAACATCTAATGATTGGTGTAATCTATAAATGTGGTCATCACCATTTGATGCACCCATTATAGCCATATCTTTTCTAAATGTATCAGGTAATTTTCCTGCTTGTGCATCATCAAATAATTTTCTAACTGCAGGTATTTGATTAGCTAAAGTTCTTAAACCAATTTGTGAAGTTACAACTCCAAATTCAGGAAGCTGTGCAACACCTACTTGGTTTAAAACTCTAATAAAATTAAATCGTCTTAAATCTCTTAACCACGCCTGATAACCTTGTGATGGATCACCTCCTTCTGTTGAACGTCCCATAAGATTATTAAAGAAACTATCTATAGTTTTATGTTCTTCAGTAATAGCCATTTCATCAACAGGTTGACCTCTGTTTATAAGTTGTCTCATTTTACCTGATGGATTATTTCTATAACTATTTGTAATATCGTCTTTAACTTTATTACTATATGCTAACCATTCACTTCTACTTTTAATACCTGCTCTAGTAGCTAATCCATACCAACCTGACATTTCATTTGTGTACGAATGCCATAACATATCAATATCATTTTCGTAAATTTCATCTAATCTAACAGTTTGACCTTTTGCTTTTCCTGTTTTTAAAACGTGTTCGTAGTTTTCATCAAGTCTTATTCTTGCTTCAAATCTACCAGATGTAATAATATTAATTTGATCTTTTGATAAACCTGTAAATAATTCATTTCTAATATCATCATCTAAATTAGAAAAGACATCATCAATATACTCTTTTAATTTTTGAGGGTCTCTAATTTTTACAAGTTGTTCAATATCAAAACCACCGTGTCGGCTATTATATTTAGCAAACTTCATTATAACTCTAGCTAAAAGTCTTGCTTTAGTTATAGATATTTTTGCAGTTTTACCTTTATCAGTTTTAATTTTTACTTCTCCACCTTTTGCAATAGGATTATCTAATCTATCTAAAAGGGGTTGTTTTCTAGCAATAGCACCTGTAATTAAATCTTCCATACCATCTTCGCCAATACGTGTTTGCAAAGCATAATAACTATCGTAACTAATTTTTCTTGGTACGTAATATCTGCCTGTGTTTGCCGCTAAATCTTCAGCACCTTCAACACCTGCTTCTCTTAATTTTTTAGCAAATAATTCAAAACCATCTGCATAAGCATTAGCACCTTTAACAATGTTTGGATCATTAAGTATTTCTAATTCTCCTGCATTTCTTAATTTTGCAGGTTTACTTAATGCAATCATAGCTCTTTTCACTTTATACATAAAGTCTCTTTTATGTCCAAATTGAAAAAAGCCTTTGACATCACTAACTAATGTGCCACCAAATCCTCTAGCTTTTAAATAACCTTTTACAGCATCATTAAGACCACCTTTAGTATAAACAACGTTATGGGCTTCCATAACTGCTAAATCTCTAATAATTTCTGTACTAGGTTCTTGTGCTACAAAATCTTTTTTAATAAAACCTTGATTATTTTTTCTTCCCCAACCGATAGCATCTTCCATCATTGTGTAAGAAAAGTTTTTAGCTTGTTTTGACATACTTGATCCTAAAGTTCCTGATCTAGTCATACTAAATCCTAAAAACGGTAAATTTCTTAATGTAGGAAACACAAGTTCAATATCTTCAACTGCACTTGTATCATCTAGGTCTTTAATTAATTTTTTATTATCTACAGTATGTCGTACGTTTTTAAATTTTGTTGCATCTGCTTGATTTGTTGGAGTAAGATTATTTTCTATAATGTCAGCTCGTTGAGTAGCTAGACCTACATTTTTGATAGATTTAGACAATAATGCAGAGATACCCCCTCCAAGAGTACCACCTAAAGCTGATGTAATTATTATGTCATTTAGACCCATAGTAGGGTTATTTGCTACAACAGGACTATAGAGAGCTCCTTCCATTGTACCATAAGCCAATCCTGCTCTAACAAAGTGTTGTCTTCTACTTAAACCAGTTAAAAATTGAGTACCTTTCATTACTTTAGACAGAGCTCCATATCCTGTTAAATTTACAGGGTCTAAAAGAAATGTACCAAATTGTAATGCAATACCTTTCCAACCAAGAGAAGCTAATAGTTCAGCATTTTGTTGATGTCGTTGAGCCTTTTGTCCTAAATAATCTAAATGTGCAGGATTAAGAGCATCTGCAAGATCATCTACATACTCACCTTTTAAATTATATTTTTTAATTGTGTCAAAGAAATCTTGTTTATTATTATCAAAACTAAAGCCATCTTGTTGGATAAAAGTTTTATTAAAAAATATATCTGAAGCATTAGCAAAGATTGTATTCTCTCTAATTGATGCTTTTACTGCTTCTGTAAATGTGCTTTGTTCTTCAAGAAACTTTTGGTATTCACTATAGTTATATGCTTTATCTAAAAACAAACCTCTACTAACATCTGGTAATTCACTAAATAAATCTTTTTGTTTAGTTATATCTATAGGTTTAAATTGTTTAGCTAGAGTTTTTTTTTCGTTCTCTAACAAATCTGCTTCTTTATTTCTTCTAGTATTAAAGTCATCACCAAAGTTACGAAGATTAGCAATCATACCATCTACGTCATTATCTCTAGCTTGTTTTATATAATTCATTTCAGAACCATCTTTTCTTGTAAATGATGTTCCGTGTTGAAATCCTACTGATGCAATTACTGTTTGCATAGCTTCACTTAAATCGTCCCAAGCAACTTTATGATCTTTACTTTCATAAGTTTTCTTAACTTGATTAGCATACCAATTATGACTTGCTTTATCTATTTCTGTTACTTGCTCATCAGTTAATGAAAAATTAGCAGATGCTTCTTTTGCTTGTGCACCTGACATACCAAAAAATTGAGACAACAAATTAGTTGTTTCTTCTGATATACCTATTTCATTCATTAGGTTGACATCTTTTTCTTTTAGGTCAAACCCAGTTGCTACTGTAACTCCAGAGTTATCACTAGGCACATAAGCTTTCTTTACGCCTTTACCTTCTAACTCCGAAATAAAATTCCAATTTATATTCATTATGGTATCATATCCTTTGTTCGTTCAAATTCTTTTCTTCGAATTTCTTTGTTTTTAGCTTTTCTTTCAAGTCGTTCTTTATCTTCTTTAGCTTGTTTTTCTTCTTGCTCTTTTACTTTTGCTTCATATCTTTCTTTAACTAAAGAAATCGGTAATTGTAACCAAACTGTTTGACCATCTTTATATTCAACAGTAGAGGGTACTTCTAAAGGAGAGCCATCATCTTGTTTAAAATATATGACATCATCATCAGTATTAACAATAAGCTCATAATCATCTAAATCTATTCCTTCATTTACATTAGGTGCTGGTTGGTCAACATCAATATTAGTTTCATCAAAAAAGAAACCAACTAAATCTGTTTCTTGAATAATATTCTTTTCACCATTTAATTTTTCTTTTAATAATTCTATAGCTGTTACTTTAAAAGCATCATAATTTTCAGCAGGAACACCAAACTGATTTAACTTATAATTACTTACATAACGATCATTAATTTTTGTATAGTGGTTATCTAAAAACTTTTCTGTAAGTTTAAGGTAATCTGTATCAACACCACCTGCTATATTTTTAAAATATTTAGCAACCATATATGCTAACTCTTGATTTCTTGGGTTAGCCATATTTACAGCAAATCTTTGAATAGTTTGTTTATCTTGTGATGTTAAATCATTAATTTCTTTTGTAGTAGTATCCATTGTACCCATACTTAATATAACATCTCGTGGGTCTTCTCCTGCTTGTATTCTAACGTTAGCTACAAAATACTTAAATCTGTTCTTATCGTTTTCTTTAAAATAAATTCCTGTGATACCATTTTTTTCTAAAGCGGCATACACCTCTAAAGCTAGTTTGTTATCTTCAGTATATTCTCTAGTTAATGGTTTACTTAATAAATCTTCTATTTGTTTGACAGGCTCATTTCTTTTCATACCTGACATTAAAGTCATAGTAGTAGCTAAAAATGCGTCAGCATCGGATAAACCTTCTGATTTTCTTCTATTATATTCTTTTTGAAAAATATTAGAACCTAATTCTGTTCTGTCAGTTTTAGACATTGAACCAACATTACCATTGTACCAATTTACAGAATTGTTGTTTAGTTCAATTGCATCTCTTAATTTATCTACAAGTTTAACAACTCTATCTTGATATTTAGGATTATTAATAATTGCAGGAGTACCATCAGGTCTATTTGTTGTTAATAATTCTATATATTCTCTTGCAAATCTACCATCTAATGTTGCGTGTAGTTCAGCTTCATTAATAACTACATCATCAAAATCAGCATTAGATAAAGCAGTATTTTTGTTTTCTTTTAATTTATAAAACATATCCTTAAATGTTTTAGACATATTATCTTGAAAGAATTTTGCTTTTCTTTCTTGATAACCATTAACATTCATACCTTCAGGATCGTTAGCTAATTCATCTTCATAAAAAGATATTTCTAATTGTTCTTCAACTTTAGTAGGTAAGTTTTGTATAGCTAAAGAAGTATTACCAATAACTTTAAATTGTAATTCTTCTTGTTGTTTTTCAAATTCTTTTACATTTAACCATCTTCTTAATTCTTCTGTGCCTGTATTGTAAGCAGAAGCAAAAAATTCATCTCCTTGTTTACCTTCTAAAAAAACTCCACTTGATTCATTATAATGATCTTGCCAATTATAACCTTCTTGATTTCTTTTAGACCAATAGTCAGCTTTAAAATCTTGTATAAAATTATCTACAGAATTATTTGCATATTGTTTGTATGCACCATATCTAGCCCAACCATTAAATATATCAGGAAAACCATTCTTGTGAGCTTCTTTAGCTTCTTCTAAAGTCATTCCATTTATTTTAGCTTGACCTTCTTCTAATGATGTTTCGGCTTTTTGTTTTAAATCTTGATCGGCTAATTTTTTAATAGTAGGATTTATTTGTGCTAATGTATCAGCTAGTGCACCAAATCTATCTTTACCAACAATCTTTTCTCCACCGACATTCATTATTGGTTTTGGAGTAGGTGCGTTTTCTAAATTGACGCTAACTCCAAGATTTGTATTTATTTTAACCATTATGGCATATCTCCAACAAGTACACCTTGATCTCCTGCTGATGGTGTTGTAGGTGCTTGATTAGCCATATACACTCCACCAATATCTACAGCAGTAGATAAAGCATAAGTCATAAAACTTGGTTTGTATGCTCGTGGTAAACTTAAAATTTGATTTGTGTATCTTCTATTGTAAGACAAACGATCATAACCAATAGCTCTTAATTTATTTTCATAGTTTTGATCTATTGTGTTAAATTGTTTACCTGCTTGTCTAGATATATCTCCAAGAACCGTATTGTATAAATTACCACCTAAACCTTTTTCAAAGAATGCAACTTTTGCAGAGCCTTCAACATTTAGTTTTTGTGTAGCAACTTTTTCTTTTTGGAATGCCGCTTTATCTTCTTCAGCTTCTTGTTTTCTAATAAAAGCATTATCTGTGTAAATAGCTTCGTTTCTTAATCTAGCACCTTTAGTTTCTGCTTGTTGATTAATATAGTTAGCTTTAGCTTTATCAGATCGGTACTGCGTATAACCTTGTAACACTCTTGTTGCGATATACGCTTCCATAGTACACATAATTATCCTTTTTTCTCCTTATAAAATCCGTAAAACAAAACTTTGTTAAACATTTTTTCGTTAATAATTTTAAACCCACACCATTTAAGCCAAGTTAAATGAAGTTTATTTCTACTATCTATATAATTAAATAGTATAGGAAACTTATCTTCCATTTCTTTTACTCTGTTTTTACACTCTTTTAAAAATTTAATTTTAATCTTTTTAATTTTAGGAGTGCAAAGTAAAAACGGAGAGCCAATTTTTTTATCATCAAGTGATGCTACTACTCCATAAATTCCTGCAATTTCATCATCTACAAAAAACGATCTACAATAATCCGTCATAGTAAAACCTTTAAGCAAAGTTTTTTCTAAATCATCTGTTCCTGTTTTAGAAATAATTTCTCTTTCATCTTCAGGTCTTAAATCTTTTACTAATAATTTTATATGTTCGCTAGTTGCTTCTATTTCATCTATTTTCATTAAGTTATTATTCGTTGAGAAAGAACAGAAAATACCCCTTCCCATTCTGCCGAAAGAAAATTACAAGGTAAGTAACTATCGGAAGATATGAATATAACTGTATCTGTATTTTTACATTGAATAGGAAATTTAAACGTACCACTTTCTAAATTAGGTTGCCCAATAGTAAATGTACTTGATCCTAATATTTGACCTGTAAATTTATATACAGATGTTGTTCTAGCTAGTGGTGTTAAATTAACTTCAAAGAAACCTGTGTCTCCAAATATAATACTCATTTTCTTTAATTGTAATCTACCTGTGTTTACAGAAGTAGCATTACCAGTTGCTTTTTGTTCTCTTACAAAGAAAGTTGGAAACTGATATTTAAATGTATATTTTCTTCCTACAAGAACAGGGTTAGCAGAATAGTCATCATCTACAACTACAGTTGTGCTTGTTGTACTTGAAATAGGAATGTTTCTTCCTTTTTGTGTAGATGACCAAGACCCACCTAAAACAACGTCCATAGAATTTGTTTCTTGATATGGAAGTGTAAATGTAGTTTTATTTGTTGCACTATCATAACTACCTGTCAAACTCGTTTTACGATCTAATAAAACTGGGAAACTTAATCCTGTATCTACTTCATTTGTTTTTAAATTTAATTTTTCTAAATATGTACCATCAGCTCTTTTAATAACCATATACAAATAATTTTGTATGCAATCACCATCTAATAATACATCTGTATCTACAAATTTATATTTAGACCAAGACCTTTGTAAAGCTTTTGTTCCTGCATCAAAATAATATTTATAAACAAATAAAGAGTTTCTTTCTCCTGAAGCAAAAGCAAATAACGTATTTTCAGAAGATGAACCTTTTAATCCATTAAGACCACCTGAAATGTATCTTGGTAAATTTACAGTTGTATCTAACGCATCTTTAATTTCTGTATCAGCATTTACATAGTATTCTCTAACACCTGCAAAGCTACCTCTAGATATTCCAAAGTAAATATTTTGTCCAAGACCTATTGGTTTTACACCATCATCAATTTCGTATTCAGTAGTTTGATTAATTGAAACTGTTTTAGCTGATAACACTTCTTCAGCATCAAGAGTAAACTGCGATTGATCTGAAAATAAAACAAGTTGTTCATTAAATGGTACAGCATATTTTAAGATAGATACTTTGTTATGACTAACAGCTAAATCAATCATATCATCATCTACAGCAGTTGTTACTGTAGTTGCCCAAAAAGTAAAAAACTTTCCTGCTTTAGAAAAGATTACGTTTTCATCAGATAAAAACCCAAGTCTATTTCTATAAAAGAATATATCATTAATCTTTCTACCAACGAACGTAGGGTCGGGACTTGTAGTCTCGTCCCCTACTGTTCGAGATGCAAATTCGGGTTCCGTATATGAAGTAGCACTAACCGTGTAAGATGAACCGTCTGCTTTGCAAAACCTAAAATTTCCGTCTGCCGTTCTTATCAACAAATGTGGCATTGTTGATGTATCAAATGAATTATCTAAACCATCTTTAACAGTTTCAACCCAAGCAGTTCCGTCCCATTGTACGAAGTAGTTATCAAATTCAGTACCACCATCTCCTACAATCTCAACAACAAATCCAGTATAACCTTTATATGGTAAGTCAGCAAACGAGTTAGTCTTATCCTTCACTAAAATTAAACCATCACCACCAAGTCCATCTGATACTTCAGCAGTAAAAGTTCCTGAATTTTTCTTTACATATATAATAGAGCCATCTCTAACAATAGTGTATCCTGATAAATTAGAATTTAAATCGTTTGTTAACTCGGTAGCTATATTATCTGTAGTAATTGATGACGCATTACTAGAGTTAGAATTATCTAAAGTTTGAAAACTAGCAACGTTTGAGCCATCAATATCAATTTCATAAGTAGTTCTGTACTGACCATTTTTTACATAAAAGATTGCTTCATCGGGTCTAGCTGTAGATAGCGAACCTGATTTTGCAACTGTTTTAGTTTTGTTNACAATAAATGTGTAATCAGCAACAGTTACTAAATTAAAATCTTGTTGTGGATTTGTAGACGTTAAATAAGTTAATCCATCAGGAGTAACTACACTTTTATTATTACCTGCTAAATCATAAACTTTTATAGACTGATTATTTACAAGAACAGCATATTGTTCGTTGCTGTCTCTATTTATAATATGTACTTTACTATTNGTTAACGTATCAGTATTTAATTTTGCAATATGTTCAGTAGGTGGTCGTTTACCTAGACCAGTAATAATATCAGAAAGACCATTTTCTTGTATTGTTGCTTGATTTGGTAACTTTACTGTATCTGGTTGTTGGGACACCCCATTCAATAAATTTGGAATTGAATTTGAAATTAATCTTGCACTCATTATTCATCGCTAATTGTAGTTTTCGCAGGTTGAAAATTATCTCTGTCAATAACTCTGTATGTACTATAGTTATCAAAGATACTATGATCTCTAGTATCTCCTTCGTGTTCTTTTAATGCAGATAAAGCTGAAAGCTCATCAACTTGATGAAATGCGTGTAAAGTTTCTGATGCTAACATTCTATCTTGAAATATTCTAGCGGCTCTAATTGTAATATATCTTCTAGCCGTTTCTGGTAATTCTGTAAATTCTAAAAACCAAGTTATATTAACTCTTATATCTTTAGTAATAGTGTAAGTGTGATTTTCTCTATCCCAAAGTTTTCTACCTCTTTCAACTAAATCTAAATCTGCATCTTTGTTTGAGTTATCTACTCTTAAACAATTTGAAGGTAAGACAATTTGATTAGATGTATTTTTAGCAAGTAAATAATTAGTGTCAGTATTAAAATGCCACCCAACACTTTGTACTTCTCTTGATACGTTATCTAATATTTGTATTGCAATAGAAACATCAGTTGTTGTTGAAGATGTAATTGTGTTAACTGGGCTTTCCCCAATCGCAGTAAGCATTACATTTATTGCTTCTAATTTAGTTGTAACTGTAGTTGTCATAATAAATTCTATTTAGTGAGAGGCGACCGAAGCCGCCTCCCAAGTGTAAACCAAACGTAATAAATTACGCAGATTTAATTTCAATCGAACAGATTGGATTTAGAGGTGCGTGACCCATAGCATATTTAGCTACCATTAACGTACCTTGTCTTTGGATTTGGTATTCCATCTCTGTAGACAAGTCCATTAATTTAACTGTTCCAACTGCATTTTTCTGCCAAACACAACCAACTGTGTTAGAGAAGTCACCTGCAAAGTTTGTAGATGAACCTTGACCAACGCCAGAGTTAATGTTTGAAGATGGTAAGTTGTTTGTAGGTACTATGTTAATACCTGCAACTTTTAATACTTTACCATCAGAGTAAGAACCTGATCCGCCCCAATCTCTGTTAATAACAGTAGTCGCTTGGATTAGATTGTAATATACCGCAGGAGAGACAGCACAATATCTGTCTTCCGCAGGCACATCAGCCGCATCTAATTTTTCAGCCGCACTAAAAATAGTAGCCGCCGCAGAAGCCGCATTAGTTGCGAAGTCAGCGTCAGTAATTTGTTGACCCGCCGCTTGTGGCGAAGCCGCACCTGCTCTACTATTTAAAAGTAGGTTTTGATAAACGTGCTTGTCCATTTGATTTGCAAGAGCTCTACCAAGTTCTTTTGAGTAGATTGATCTCACATCATAGTGGGACATAGCCTCATCTATTTTTGCGATAAATACTGGAGCAATCAATAAGTTCTCAATAGAGATTGTTCTCTCATTGTGAGTTATTGAACCACCAGTAATTTCGTTTCCTGCTGTGTGGTATGAAGCAACCGCTTTACCAACGATAGGAAACTGTGCACTTTTTCCGTTAGAGATTGTTCTAACCAAGTGCTTATCTAGTGTCGAGTTTGCTGTTTCAAACGCAGTAATAACTTCTCCGCTGAAAATTTTCAAGAAAGAAGCAGTTGTACTACCTGAACCAGCATTCTGACCTATATTTGATACAGTATAATTTGACATTATATTTATATCTCCTTGTGTTTATAGGTTGTTGCTAATAAAGCATAGTAATTTCAGTTTCAGAATTATCCGTCCTCAAACGGGTTAAGTCTTACTCTTACGTGCTATTCTAGGACAGCAATTTATCCACAGAATTTTGTTAAATAACTTTTGATCTTGAAACTTTGTCTGCAACCATTTTTCTAAATGCACTATCTGTTGCATATCTAGGGTCAGCCATATCAGCTTTCATTTGACCAATACTTTCGTATGCTGATCCAGATTGTTGTGCGTTAGTTCCTGTTGCTAAAGTTGGTTCTTTAGTTTCAGATTGAAAACGAGCATACATACCTTTTATAGTAAATAATGCTGTTTCATTATCTTGACCAATGCTATCGTTAAATTGTTGTATTTCATTTTCGGGTAAGTTTTCAGTTACCCAATCAGTCATTCTTTTATAGTTTTCTTCACCACCTGTGCTATCAAAAGCTCTTTGTTCAAACTTTTGTGCAACAGCATCTAAACCCGCAAGATAATTGTCTATGTAAGATTTAGGTAATCCTGCTTTTTCAAGAGATTGAATTGTGTTTTCACTTAACTCACCATTTTCTTCAAACTCTTTTTCAGCAGAAGAAAAATCAAAATTAACAGGTTTATCTGCTTCTAATTTAGTTTCTTCTTTTGGTGCTTCAGATTGTTTTCTTTCCAACTCCTGATAAGATTTAATTAAATCTTCTTGGCTTTTAAATTTACCAAGTATTAATTCTTCTTTAACAGGTTCAGTAGTTGGAGCTGTTTCACTATTTGCAACGTTATTTGCATCATCAGCTTTCTTCATCATTTCTTCTTGGTACTCTTGCGTTTCTTTTACTTCTTCCGCAGGTACTTCTACTTTTTCAACCATTAGTTCTCCTTATTATTTTTTGTTCTTTGGTCTTTAAAACTATCCCTGACTATACCCATACCTTCTTTTACAACGGCAGGGGAATTTTGTTGCATCATCATTTGTTCTTGCATAGCTTGTTGTTCAGCTTGGATTTGTTCAGGAGATTTTATTAAACCTTCCATTTCAACTCCAAGTGAAGTACCAACTCTTTTTACATATTCATCTAAATTTAAGTATGTCATTAGTTGTTCTGCAAAAGGTTGTAGTTGGTTAACAAATGTATTTAATCTTTGTAAATCACTTGATCTACCTAATGCTTCTAGTCCTGTTACAATTTTAGGACGTATGCTATCTTTAGGTAAATTAGGTAATGCTTTCTTTCTTTCCATTTGAAACATCAATCTGTTTATCAATGGAAGTTGTAACTCTTGTGATAATAAAGAATAAAGACCACCTAAACTATCGTCTAATTCTTTTGATACATAATTTATTTCTGTTGCTGTAACTCTGTCATTATTTCTTTGCACAGATGTATTTAACATAAATGCAAATTGTAATCTTTCTTCAATTAATCTCATTGTTTGAAATGCAACATTAAAATCAGAAAATTTATTAACNTGNANTGTAGTNACATCNTNAGCNTNNCCNTCACGNATTGCTCCATTAGGNCTTTCAGATAAAGTTTTNANNCGNGTNNNNCCNTTNGGTTTTACNANNAANAAAACTTTACTTGATGCCGCTGATCCTTCAACAACNGCTCTGTATAAAGCTTCAAGACTACGAAGGTCACCAATATATTCTTCTATAAATCCTCTGCCGTAATCAGCATTATCTATAGAAGTATAACGTAATGGTATAAATGCGTTTTTATCTATAGGATAAGTTCCTACAGATGAAGGTATAATTTTTTCGTATAACTCTTGNTGTACTTCCCATTTTTTTCCGTTAGCTGATCTTTTAACACAAGTNTAAATTTCACAAGTGTCATCATAACCATCTTTAGTTTTATCTCCTTCAACTAATAACTTTTGTTCTTCTGTTAAAGAAGATGGTGCAACCATATCTTTTGTAATAATTTCTAATACATTACCTATTCCATCTCTTTTAATTACATATCTATCTAAATGGTAAACTTTCATTTTAAGATCAGGTGTAATGTATAATAAAACATTACCTGCAATAATAAGATGTTTGATTGCTTCAAATAAAGCATTTCTAAAATTGTTAACTTCCATTTCACTCATAACAACTCGTTCAATAGAAGCCATAGCTTTTTCAAACTCGCCTTTCATATCATCTCGACCTGAAAGTTCCGACAAAGTAAACTCGTCAAGTGTTAGTCTAAAGAAAGGTTGATTGGGTGGAAGTAAAGCTAGAAGTAGCTTTGATGAAAGGTTATTAGTACCTCTAGCACCAATACCTTGATATGGAGTATGTAATGTTGTGTGTTTACTATGATACTCACGAGGCATAATAGATGGGATCGTAAATTCTGCACTATCTCGTGCTCTATCTAAAAATGGGTCTCTTATAGCTTCAAGAGTGTTATATCTCGATTTAGCTGTTGTATATTTTGCCATATTTTTTATCTATTAAGGTACGTTTGCACCACTTTGACTTGAAGTTCCACCTACCTGTAAAGGTATTCTTAATGCCTGCTTACCTCGTTTCCTCGAATAACTAACTCGGCTAGACGTTTTAGTTTGTGGGGCTTTTGGAGCCTTTTCTCTTAAACGAGTTGACGAAGCGTTAACTTCCGTAGCTGGAGGTGCTGGGGGAGCTGGAGGTGGTGGTGGTGGCTTGGGTCTAGAAAATCCACACATATTATTTTATATCTCCTATTATTGTTTCATTTAATAAATTGTTTTCTTTATCATTTAATATCTTTTTTAAATGCGATACGACACTTGATTGTCCTGCTTTAAACCACACTTTTCTTTCATTATCGTTAAGATCAGGCGATTTATCAGGGAATTGCTTTTCTAAATAATCAATTAATTCTTGTGAAATCATAGTTATATCCAAGAGAGCAACTATTTAGCTTGTATTTTAAGGGGGATTGGTACTACTTTTAGTACGTTTTTGGTAGGAATGACCATAGTGTTACCACCTTCTGCGATAACATATTTGCCATTTTTTTCATCGGTTGTGAAATCAGATGCTAAAATAAAAGCGTCTTCAGTTTTATTAATTAAGAAACCAACACTTATACATATTGTTGGTAGCATCTGTTCTATTGTGGAAAGTTCGTTCCAACTACTATCGGAGTTTGCATCTTCCCAAAGTACAAAAACAAACTTATACTTCGGGGGGTTTTGGCTGATCCATTGTAGGATTTTCTTTAGGAGTTTCTTCATTATTTTTGGTTACCTCATTTTCAAATGTTTTATCAACACTTGGGTTAGTAGTATCTTCTTGTTTTTTTTCTGTTTCAGGTAAAGGGTCTAAAGGTAATTCTTCTAAAGTTGANCTTGTTGTNTTTTGACCNACTATTGTATAAGTAGCTTTTACAGTAGGTGGAAACGTTTTATCTGTGTCAGGAGTTCTAGCATAAAACTCATCTTCATATAAAATATCAACATTTAACCAAGTTCTTTTTTTCCATCTTTTTACGTGAGCATTACTCATCTTTTTTACCTTTTTTACCTTTTTTATTTACTTCTTCTAATTTTCTATTAACTATTTCTCCTGCTATTGCCATATACGCAGAACCATCAACATAATTATCATTAGTATGATTACCATTTTGTGTTCTACCAATTTTAAATAAACTTAATAATAATGCAACATCTTGTTCATTAATAATTATATTAACTCTTGTTTTATTCGTAAGATAAGCACTCCATAATCTAGCAATATTCCCGTGATTTATAACAACGTCTCCGTGTTGTTTTGCACGATCGTTCATTATTAAATTAGTTGCTTGTTCTAATATTTCTTTTCTATTCATTACCACTCCACAATATCGGTTGTTTCTTTTTAAAATCATAGTCTGTATTTCTTAAAATACGAGCTAACCGAGCTTGTGTTAAAGCATCATCTTCTGTTAAACCTTGCTCTTTAAAACACTCTTTAACGACTTTCCACAAATTCTTTTTTCTAGTTAATGTTTTTTTAGTTTTAACGTCTCCATAAGTAGGTGCACCTTTGTAATTATCCGTGCTATCTCCTACAAGACATTGATAATAAAAATTATAATCAGCTTGTTTTTTAGTAATGCCATAAAACTCTTTTAGTGTAGGATTATAATGTAATCCTGCAATTTGATTTAAGTCTTTATCAATACTACAAATAATTTTATTACCTTTAATTATTGATGAAGTAGCTAATATACCAAGTATATCATCAGCTTCTAATCTAGGTCTAATAAAACCATTATAATTTTTATAGATATAATCTCTACAATATTGTAGAGTTAAAGGTTTTCTTTGTTTTGTTCTATTTAATTTATAATCAGGATAAAGTTCTTTTCTAAAATTATCTTTATCACTAAATGCAGAAATAATTTCTTTGCATTGTGTATCTTGTTTTAGTGTATTANANTAATCTTTTATTCTTCTTGTGCAATCTAGTTCATCACTATGTAATGTCCATATTGCAAACTCGTCTTCTTGATCGCCCCATCGTATCGGTTCTTCTGAAGCAAATGATACTTGATAAGCTACTACGTCAGCATCTACTAATAGTGTACTCATTATCCGTTTCCTTTTGGTTTTATAGTGTTTAAGTTTACGTGAATTACGTTGCCATCACGATTTTTAATTTTCTTTCTAAAATCTGCTTCATCNAANTCTTTTTCTTGGCTTTCTATTATAGGTAATAAACCTAAATATGCTCCGTGCTGTTCTATAGTTTTTAAAAATCCAGACAATATAGAACCAACTTGCACAGCAGGACTATTCATCATATCTTCAGGTTTTTCATTATCTCCGTATTTTTCGAATATGCTGTACTCAATTTTATCTCGTTCTTCTCTGTCGTGAAGCACTATAATAACTTGCATTTTATATCCTTTAGTTTTGCCCACCAAGCATCTGCAATCTTATACAAATCTGTAGGGCTTTTTGTGTTTCCTTTTTTAGCGTTACAAGAATGACAAATGATCCATATATTATCTCTCTCATAACCTTTTGTTGCGTCTAATCTATCTACTGATGGAGAATTATTTTGTTTACCTTGTGGTACTAATACAGTTCCACAACAAGGACAATGACTTGGTGTTAATAAAATTAACTCGTCTATTGTTAAACCACAATCGTGACCTTGACGTTTTCTTTGATTACATAAACAATTTGAAGCCCACTTTCTCCATTTTAAATTAGTGGGTTTCAGCCCAATTTTTACCGACACGGTATTCTGCTCCTAATGGTACTCGTAATTTAAAGTGTTCTCCTGCTTCTTTTATACTTTCAACAGCTAACTTACCAACTTCATCGGCTATATTTGGTTTTGCTTCTATTTGAAATTCATCGTGTATGTTTGCAATTACAAAAGCATCTTTNTCTTTTAATTTATCCCANAATATAGTTAATGCTTTTTTCATAATTATTGCCCCACAACTTTGGATCAAAGCATTTAAACTCGAATGGGCACTTCTTATTGTAAGTATTCTTTTATCTATAGCTTTGATGTATCCGTTGTCTTCTATCTTACAATATATATCTTCTTTTATTTCTTGTAAGAAAGGTAATACTTTATAAAATTTATCTAATACATTTTTAGCTTCGGTCATAGAACAATCTAGTATTTCCATAACTCTCCGTGCACTTGCTCCATACAAAACTGCATANAGAATTGTCTTCGCAAGGTTTCNATNANTTAAACCTAAATTCTTTTGATTGTAGGTATGTATGTCNCCATTTAAAATTAAATCTACATACTCTTTACCACCCGTATAATTATAAATGTAGTGTGCGAGACATCGAGCCTCCAAGCCTGACGCATCGCACCCTACAAGTACATAACCTAAAGAGGGAGTAAAAAGCTCACGGCATTCTTTACCGTAAGGCGAATGTGTACTAGGTACTTGTTGCAAATTAGGTGACCTACTACTCATTCTACCTGTTGTTATGTTCGTTATATAATTAGTATGCACTCGTCCATTTCGGACAACTTTTAACCAAGCGTTTTTACCATCGCTTAACATACCTAATCTTTTTTCAATTAATAAATATTCGTTAAGTTCTTTTGCTTCGGGATAATCTAAATGTCCTAAAGTTTCTTCATCAACTATTGGTAATCCTGTTTCAGAAAACTTTTTAGGTTTCCAATTTCTTAATTCCATAAGTCTATTAGATATGTGTTGACGACTAGAAGGATTAAACTTCATTGTTTTAGATTTTCTAATAGCTACACCTTTTTTATATCCTAATTTTTTATTGTTAACTTTTGGTATAAACTCTCCTAAATCAACTTGCCAATCAGGAAATCTAGTTTCTAAACTTAATTTAAGGTCGTGAGTTTTACCTAATAATTTAACGTGTAATTCTTTTGCTTTTACTTCATCAAAGGCAAAACCTTTTTCTTCTTGTTGTTTTAAAATGTTTGCTACCTCGTGTTCTAAATCTATACTTTCTTGACTAAATCCTTTTTCTAATAATTTTTTATAAAGTAATGATGTAAGTTTGACATCTTGAATACAATATTCAAGCATAGCAGGAGTAAAAATATCAAATGTATTTATTTCTGCAAAATCTCCTTTATGAAAATTTAATCTTTGACCCCAAGCTTTTAAACTATGTTTTCCAACTGTCGATCGTTCAATCCGATCACTTGCTAACAATTTGTAATCTACGCTATTTGCGATGTCAGGGTAGATAAGACGGCTTAAACATAGAGTATCGTGTACTAAATCAGGGCTATGATTGTAGTCATACAAACGTTTAAGTACAGGAAGGTCGTACTTAATTACGTTATGTCCCACGATTAAATTGTCAGCAAGTAGATCAATACCTTTCGGTATATCCCGTCCAACGAACGAAATTTCTTCTCCATCTTTTTGTAAAACTAGACAATGTACCTTCGAGGGATTTAACCCGTTAGTTTCTATATCAAAAATTATTGGTTTGTTCATATTCTAATAACCTTCCTGTTTCTGGATTATATTGTAGTGTTGTACCAATACCTGTAATCCCTGCAAATCTATTTTTTAAAATTCTAACTAAAGTTTTTTTACCATTCTCTTGATCTGAAAGTGATCTTTCTACACCAACACAAATGTCACTTAATTGTGCAATACTTGCACTACCTCTTAATTGTCCTAATGAAGTTTTTAAACCATCAGTATGATCTTTGTTTCCCTCTGGTCTTTTTAAATGTGAAATAATTATAACACCTATATTTAATTGTTCTGTTAATGCTCTTAATCTTGTCATTAATAAATCAATAGTTTTTCTTTCATCATTAGTTTCTAGTCCACTAACAATAATAGATATGTGATCTATAAATAAATATTCTATATCTAATGCTTTAGCAAAATATTTTATTTTATTTAGTATTGTGTTTTCTTCTACAGAACCCCAATGGTCATATAAAAATACATTACCATTACCTACTGTTTCTTTGTATGCTTGTTCTAATTCTGTTTCAGAAACATCGTCTCTATTTATATGTATAGGTTTATTTAAGTGTAATCCTAATATACCCTCACAAGTTCTTTTTAAACTTTCTTCAAGAGATATAATTCCTATTCTTTTACCTTTTTGTATTAAAGAGTAAGCAATTTCTTTAGTCATTAACGACTTACCAATACCTGAACCACCACATATTGTTACTATCTCTCTTTTTCTAATACCAAATAATTTTCTGTTTAGTCCTTCGTATGGATAAAAAGCTGTTGCTTTCTCATCTTCTTTTTTAATTACTTCCCAAAGTTCTTCACCTGCAACTACACCATCAGGTCGGTAAGTCTTCGCTTCCCACATAGCTTTTATGACATCAGCACCTAATCCGTGTACTAACATTTCGTTTACATCTTTTAAATCAAACGAAGCTATTTTTGCTTTACCAACTGATAATAGTTCTGCACATTTTTTAGCACATTCTTGACCTGCATCATCTTGGTCAAAAAAGAAAATTACAGATTCATAACTTTCAATAAATTCTAATTGCTTCTTTAACGACTTAACTGCCCCGTTAACTCCATTAGGTATTCCAACAACTGCATATTTGTGATTAAATAATTGAGATAAACTACAAGTGTCTATTTCGCCCTCACAAACGCATAAAATCTTACCACCACCATTCCATAAATTTTGTCCGTACAAAGTAGCTTGGTTTATATCTCCAAGTGTTTTAAATTGTTTATCTTTGTATCTTAATTTTTGAAATACAGGTCGTTTCTTTTTATCGTAATATGTTGCTACTTGAACAGGCTCGTTATTAACTTGTGCAACTTTGTAATCCCATTTCGTACAGGTTTCCAAAGTAAGTTTTCTTTTTGGCAAACTAATCGCTTCGCCTTGTAATAAATCTCCCCGAGTATTGCTTGTAGCCACCATATTATTATCAGTCCCCCTAGTAGTAGTATTGCACACGAAACAAAAAGTGTGACCGTCAGAGTAGAGAGCCATTCCGTCACTAGATGAACAAGTCGTACACGGTAAGTGTTTAACAAACTCACTATCATTAGTCGTCATATCCCGCCTGTCTTCCTGCGTTTAGGCGATCTTTTTGTATCTTTTCAAATTTATTATTTACTTCAGATAATTTTCTTTGCAACACTCCGTTTAATTTTTGGTGTGCGTCATTAACATCATTAACACTTCTAATGTGAGAATATAAAGCACGATTTTTATTTACCATATTTGTTAGTTTTGTTTCTAACAAAAGTATTCTATCGTCTTTTTCTTTTATTATCTTATTCCATTCTTCTGTTGATCTTTGTATTTTCATAATCCTTCCTTGTTATCCAATCAGTAGGTATAACTTTATCAGCAAATACAAATCCGTGTTTAAGACACCAATCAGCATAACTCGTTTTAGAACCTTTATATATTTTATTTCTAGAGTTTCCAAAAATAAATCTTATGTCTAACTTTGGGTTCTGCTCTTTTACTAATAAATGTTTTTTCCTATCTTCTCTTTTAAAAAAACCTTTTATTTCTATAAGTATACCATTTTCTAATTCTATATCAGGGGTATACTTATGTTTCGTGGCGGGCTTAAAGTAATTTATAACACGTTGTTCATACTTAAATCTAACATTACGTTGTTTTAAGTTATTAATAACGTTTTCTTCAAGCCCACTACGATAACTAGAAGTCCGCTTCTTGCGAAACAGGTTCTTCTTTTTTCCGTTTAGGTACATTGGAAACTTTCTCTGCACTAAAACCATAATCATAATCAGAAGTTTTTTCTTCTCCATTTGATTTTGGTTTTTCTGCAACAACTTCAATTAATTGTACGGCTTTCATTCTTAAAGTTACGCCAACTCCTTGTAAGTTATTGTGCCAAGACACAGCTTGAAAGGCGATCTTCATTTTACTGCCACTATACACGGGTTGTTCCTGTGCAATAGTTTTGTCGGCATTTAAAATCTTCGGTCTTTGCTCGAAGTCAGTTCCGTCTCTCATTGTTACCTTGTTTTTCAGTTTAAATTTAAACTCAATACCACCATTTTTTAAAACTTTGTATTGGTTATGTGCTGATCGCTTGTCAGTATTTTCTTTGTCTTGACGTGCTTTCAACGTTTCCTCATAAAGTTTTATAATTGGTTTAGCATCTTCATCGTTTAAAACTAACTTAACTGAAAATACTCCTGCTTTTTCAAATTGCGTATCTGCCTTAAAAATATAAGGATAATTTGCAACTCCAACAGGTGTCGTATGTATTTGCTTTTCGTTTATCATATGTGTTTTACCTCCAAGAGAACCCCAAAGTTTGTAGTCCTTGTGAATTATCTACAGATACAACCATAAAAATCTCCACTTCCATCATTCATAACGTGTCTATTAGCAAACTCGTTAAATGTGGTAAGTTTTAATCTTATTATATCGCATAGATCAAAACAATCTACTTTACTAAAGAGTTCGATTTGCTTCATCATTTCTTTTGTCACTTTGACAAGAGAATATATACCATCGTCTAGTATAATTAGTTCCATTTTTGTAATCCTAACTTTTTTAACGCACATTCTGCACAAAATAATATTTTATAAATTATTATTACAGATTTACGTTTCTTGCACTTTTGGCATATCGGACGTTGATCGCCACTCATAATAATTATCTTTCGTATTTTTAATTACAGAGATTGATAAGTCATTAACTTTTGTAGGATATACATAACCATAAACATCTTTGTCAATTTCTTCTAACTTATATCCCGCACCAAGTTCAATACGATTTGCTGTTCTAAAATCATTTTGGTCAACATCATATAGTTCTCCTTTTACAGAAAATTTAGAAGTCTTATCTCTAAATATAAATGGATACCAAAATCCTGTCATTCTAAAACCTTTTTGTTTTGTAATGTAATCTCCTATCCTTAAACTTTTAGATAACACGTGGTGTAATCCATATCCTTTCTTTAATGTACCATATACAAATAGTTTCATTTTATGTCCTTTCTATTAACTAAAAAAATATTTAGACTTCGCAATCTCGTTGATGTCTAAATTACCTTGTTGTGGTGGTCTTGTTAAACGAGTTCGTAGCTTTTCTGGAAGCTGGGAGCTCCAGTCGTTATAAAGTATTTCTAAATAGTCCTTTTTAAATAAGTCTATAACGACTTGTCTAATGATCTGGTGTAACTGGTCAACTCGATTAGGATTGGTTGCAAAACTATCGTGTACCATTAACAAATCATTAATAGGATTATCAGCATTTTTACAATACAATGCAACTCCTTGACAAATTGCTCCGTCCAAGCTGTGAACAATGTTTGGGCTACAACTTGAAGAATATTTCCTAGAATCTTTACGATTTAGTTCTCGTCTATACGTTGTATAAACTAATGAGCCACTAATCGCTGTCTTTACTTTAAATGGTATTAAATATCTGTAATCCATTTCTACAGGAAAACCCATAGGTGTAGTCCATTTCATTACCATATTTGCTTGTGCAAACAACTTTGAACAATCTTGAAACCACTTCATTAATTGTGCTTCAAGGTCTATCTCTTGTTCCATTTTATCCCAAACAATTTTAGCTAACCAACGACAATCACTAAACCCGTCATCTGCTAAAACTTTTTTATCGGGATTAAATTCTATTATACTTTTATATTCATCAAAAATTTGTTGACGTGCACCATAAGGTTTTAACGAGTACACATAGGTCATAATATTTCGCTTCACAATCTTCCTTGTAATACCAAATTGCAACCAACGATTAGCTTCTCGTGATCCCTCTTGTGCTTTTAGTTCAACTTCTGCTTTTACCTTTTCTGCAACTGCCGAGTAAATGTCTTGTGGTTCTGTACTCGGTAAGACGTTCACTTTTCTTGCGGTGTTTTCGTCTCTCATTAAAATAGAAAGCACCTGCAATCCTGAACAGGTTGCGTCCATAGACACAGGTAAATTACAGGAGTAGCCCAGCCCTTCTTTTTTAAGTCGTTTAAGGTGCATACAGGTATTAAGAAATTCCATAGGTTTATCTGCGAAGTTCCAACCTTTGTTGTCCAAAGGTGCATCAGCGTAGCTAATAAACTCGTCTAATTTATCTTCTGTAAATTTATATCGTTCTCCATAAGAAACTTTATCATTACCCCAAGTGTTTGAGGCGTGAACATATAACCAATACTTTCCTACCTCGTTAAGTGGTTCAGAGTTTGCAAAGGTAATTAACGACTTAATCTTTTGATCCGTTTGGTAGGTGATGGTAGTTCCCATACAATACAATCTACCTCGTTTATCAGCAAAGATGGCAAAGTATATTCTTTCAAATTCTAAATACTCTATCGCAAGGTCTATTGCTACAAGTGTATTTAATACTTTTGATGAACGTGCAATCTCATCATTATATACTCTATTTAAATCACGTTTATATTTTATTCTTAATTCTAATATCTCATCAACTTTTGGGTCACGATAAATACCTTTTGGTTTACCTTTTTCATCTAATAAACTTTCTCTATCGGGAAACTTACCTAACCTTAAATTATTGTCCCATATATTTTTAAATACATCAAACATATCTTTATCAATTTTAAATGGTACAGATTGTAAATGATTAACTGCATCATAAAAATCTTTTAGTTTCTCGTTATCTAACGTATGTAAATAAGTATAATCGTGAGTTTTAATTAATGGCTGTTTAGCTAAATACTCGTTATGAAAACCACCATTGAAAGGAGTAGTGTATGGTTTAGGTGGCACGACCATAGCTTTATAATATGGTGTAAGTACACTACATTGAAACGAGTTATCTTTAATTTTTTGTTCTACTTCTGGCTTCAAGACTAAATAGTTAACTGTTTTATCTTTACGTTCTCTAACGGGTTTCAACTGACACAAGCCTGTGCTTTTGATACACAAGTCAACTAATTTAAGTCCAACTAATGCTTGTTTTCTTATGTCCCATTTATCAACTTCAACCTTGTACTTGTTCAGGGTATGTGCAAAAACTCGTTTACGATGTTTGACATTACTTGTTCTTTTAATCAAATCCCTTAACACGACTGTGTGAAGGTGAGGTTCTTTAGCTTTAAATATTAAGTTCTGAAGTTCAACTTCAATCATACTTCCTATTTGTAGTGCTGTTTGGGCTAATGTTTTATGTGACGCAATACAATCAATAATTATTTTTAATGTGATGAGTGCAATCTTCTTTGGGTCATTTAAATCTTTTAATGGTTCGCTTGCCGTATGTCTTCGTCCCGCAACTTTATATTGTGACTTAATAAACATTTCTACACGTTCTGCTAAAGGTACTAATAATTGTTTTTGAACGTAAACAAAAGGTGGTGTCACACTATTACGACCTTTAGTTTGGTTTTTCTTTTCGGCTTTATCATAACGATCTTTACCGAGTTTAATCCAATTACCCTCTCGTATCTGTTCTAAATCGTGTAGTTCTTTAGTCATATATTTTTTTTAATTTATCTTTTAAATCATCTTTAGATGGGTGGTTATATCTTTGTGTCATTCGTATTTCTTTGTGCCCAACTATTTTTGAAACAACTTCAATACCAATACCTTTTTTTAATAAACGAGTTATACAAGTATGTCTTAACGAGTGCATCACAAAATCTTTCTCGTGTGCTAGACCTAACTTTCTTCTGACCATTCGCCAAGAGTGTTCAACTGCGTTTATATTCTGCGGAAATGGTTTAGGCAAGTTTCTTCTTCGTTGTAAGATAGACTTAACTTCATTAAATATAGGTACAAACCTGTCGTCCCCTGTCTTTGTATCAACTAAATGTAAAAATCCGTCATCTCGTACGTTGTCCCAAGTTAAGCTCAACAACTCACTAACTCGGCAACCCGTTAAGATAAGACAATGCCAAAGGTCAGCTTCATCATCTCTGTAAGTAGATCGTGCTGTATTCAGGAGTTTATCCTGAAGTTCATTACTAATTACAAACTCTCTTTGATTGTTTTCTCTTTCGTATTCTATTAATGGTAATCCCCACTTAAAATTAAAACCTTTTACACCTCTTGCCCAAGTGCAAAGTTTTGAGAGTGCCGCCAACTTTCTATTTATAGTTCCGTTCTTATATTCTAACGTTGACCGACAATGATGTTTAAAGTTCCTTACATCTTCCGTTGCTAAATGATTTAATAAACTTTCGTGTCCGTAATACTTTTCAAATACTTGTGCGTTCTTAATTGAACCCTTACCATTCTTGTGGTTAGTCCATTCTCGATCTGATACTTGATTTATAGCTTGTCTTATAGTTATCTTTGTGTTGACCATAGTGCCCTACCTACCTTTATAAAAGGTCTATATTTTATTACAACTACAAAGTCAAATGATTTTCTAGTTTGCAATTGTAACTTTTATAAGCTACTTTGCAATTGTAACTTATGATAGTAAAATTTTAAAAAACCCAAAATGGACAGTTTTTTAGAATTATTCTAAAGTAGTAAAATATGACTTTTATTTTTAGACACCCGAGTTTTTACAAAAAATTAAAAGCAAAAAACAAAAGTGTCAAAGCTGACGAAATTGCCGAAACTGACGAAAGTTCCGAAAGTGTTAACTCGTTTAATCAACCGAGTTCAATAATAACTAATACAACATCTAGTACAGCAACAACCAAAACAAAACGAGTTAAAAAAACATAACGAGTTAATTGTTTGGGTTTCCGAGTAAAGTTCAAAACCCGTTATAGAGTATTGTTTTTTGTGGATTAGTTTATTATGTGCTGTTGTATTGAGTAGCCGAACCAGTTTTAATAATTTCCAATGTTTTAAAACGGGTTAAATTTTGCCGTGAGGGTAAGTATCAAAACACCTTTAAATCGTTATGTGCGTGGCTCTATGGAAGATTTTTTTTATTAAAAAACCTTAAAAACGGGATAACGAGTTAAAAAGTTTATTCGGCAGTAATTCCTGAACGGGTAAAAATTTTTGTTATTATTGAGTATTTTTAAACGAGTGAATTATTTGAAATGCCGAGTAATTTAATAAACTCGTTTTGATAGTGAATAAATAAAAGAGTTAATTAATAGTTTTATAGTTTGGTCGTAGCTACCCAGCACAAAATAACAAACTCGTTATGCTGTCCGAGATAACAATAAAACAGCAACAACCATTGAAACAAAAGATAATAGAGTAATTAAACCCAAATCATTAATTGATATAAAAAATAAAATCATACCAAAAAAGAATATTAAAAAACTGAATATTGATAATAAATTTTTCATTGTATTTTAGCCCTTTAATTTAGCCCGTTTATTGAATTAAAAGAGGTCAAATCAAAAAACCCAATAAACGAGCCGTTAACGTGATGTGTTGTAAATATACCACATATTGTGATAAAAATGCAACACACCCTATATAATGGGTTTTTAAAATATTTCAATATTAATTAGTTATTTTTTAAAAAAATTTTGATATAAATAGAGCAAATCAAATAACTAAAAAGAGGTCAAAAATGTCTAATAAAAAATACATCTTAATAAATAAAATAGATGTTTGTTATCGTTCTATTGAAAATTTAGATAATCAATATGACGTGATGTTTAATATTTTAAGTTCTTTTAATGAAACAAAATTAAAAGAGATTTTAAAATATTCTAATTGGGTTAAAAAAAATCAACATAAACAAAGAGGTCAATAATGTGTTTAATAATACAAGGTAAGCCAAAACATTTTTCAAAAGAAATAATTAAAAAAGCATTTAACGGAAACCCACACGGGTTTGGTTTGATGTATTTATGTAAAGATACAAACCGAGTTATTACAAAAAAATTCTTTACTAAAAAAATAAATAAAATTCTAAAAACTTGTAAAGAGCATTTTAAAAAAGCTGATGAAATTGCCTTACACTTTAGAATTACAACAAACGGAAATACTAACAATAAAAATTGCCACCCGTTTCAAGTTCTTAATAATGATAATGACCGAGCCGATTTATTTTTAATGCACAATAGCCCGAGATTGCCTAGCCCGTTATTGTCTAATGATATGTCGGACACTTATTATTTTAGTAAAATTATTTTAAGACCGATTGTAAAAAGTTTTTACAAATTATTAGATAATGAAAAATTTATCAGTTGTATTGAAACTATTGCACAATCGGAAACAGATAGCCGTATTTTATTATTAGATAATTTTACAAAATCGTTTCAATTTTTAGGGGATTGGAAAGAACATAAAAATTTAAAATATTCTAATAGTTCTTTAATTCCATATACACCACCTAAAAACCATTATTATAATTATGGTTATGGTTATAGTTCTAATAGTGGAAATTATAAATCAATTCCAAAAATATCAGTTCAACAAAAACCCGTTTATGATAGTGAGTTTTGGAACGAACATAACTCGGACACAACAACACCAAAAGATTTAAGCGATTTAAACGGATTAGTTCAAACAATGGACAAAACGGAAATTAAATTACTTTGTGATGAACGACCCGAGTTAATTGCTGATTATATTTTAGCAACATATTCGGGTTATGATTTAACAGATGAAAAAGATTGCGAGTTATATTTTGATGAAACAAAAACTCAAAATTATTTTGATGATACAAAACCATACTCGCAAAAAACAACAACAACAAATAAAAGAGGTCAATAATGCCAAATAGAAAAAAGAGAAAAGTTTATCAATTCAAACAATTTGATAACTTGTTAACGAGTTCAAATATATTTAACACGTTAAAAAAATTCCGTGAGAAAAAACAAGTTTCAATTTGGAAACAATTTAACTCGTTTGATTTATCTACAACGGAACAAATATTAAATAATTTTTATTTTGGAAATAATAGTCAGTTCCGAGAAAAATTAAAAAATATAGATTGTTCAACAGATGAAAAAATAAAAGAAACTTTTAATGATGAAACGAGTTTGTTTTTTATTAATTTAGATAAATATATAAATACTATTTTAATTAATAGTTTTATTAAAAATATTTATTATGAATTAAGAACAGATAACGTTTTAAACTCTAGTGTTAAATCAAATATATGGATACACTTACGAGATTATTTCGGTTTGGAAACTCAAACAATAAACCATAGACTACATTTAGATTTTTTTGGTTTGTATAAACGAGTTGATGAGCAATCAGCATTAATTCAAAATTTTGGAAATTATGTAGCCAAAAAATGCCGTTATAATTCTGTGTTTAAAAGAGTTTATCAAAACACAATAAAAGCATTTCAAAACTTACTTGACTATTTAGATTGGGATTTAATTGAAAAAAATAAAATATTCCAATGTTCTATAACGGGTTTATTTTATAGGTTTGGGAACGTGAGTTCTTTTTACAGAGATGTTCCAATGGATAACCTTGTTTCAGTTATGTCAAAATATAATTTAGCTTTTAATTCTTTTTATTTACATAATCATAACGAGTTATTTATTTCAAACTACTATGCTCGGAATAATTATAATTCTAATTTGGGTTTTGATAGTAAAGATTTACAAGAACGTTATATCAAAGCTGAATATATCAGTAGTAAAAAGACTATTGTTTTTAATGTTGATGAAAAAACAAAAGAGCAATTTCCGAGTGTAAATCTAACAACAAATAATAACCGATTGCGTGAGTATAGTTTCAAGGTAGTTGAAAAATTGCCGTTTGCACAAATGCCGTATGAAAAAGACAAAAACAAAAACTTATATCTCGGTGTTGAATTAGAGGTTAATAAGTCTAATAGATGTCCGAGAAATATTGTTAAAAGATTGGAAGAAGATATTTTATCGGGTACGGCTATTTGTAAAAGTGACGGCTCGTTAGGTCAAAACGGATTAGAGTTAAATATTGTTCCAATGACTTTAGACTATGCGAAACAAACTGATTATTGGTTTAAGTTTGAAAAGAACGTAAAGGATTATTTATATTCGTATAAAGATAAAAAAACGGGTGTTCACGTTCATATCCCAAAACACTTATTAACTAAATTTCAACAAGGGTTATTGGGTACGTTCTTAAATTATGAGCCGAATTTTAAATATCTTTGTGAAATTTCGGGTCGTGATTTACAAAATGACACAAGTTATGCACGTGTTGTTTTCGGTAAAAAATTAAAGTTCTATACGAGGGCAATAACCGACAGATACGAAATACTAAATAATTGTAATGAAAAAACTTTAGAATTTAGATTATTCAAGGGCAATATTTCAGCGACTACAATGTATAGATATTTAGAGTTCGTTCACGGGTTAACTACTTATGCACGTTCAAACTCGTTAAGCTATTCGGATTTAAACTATAAAAAGTTTATTTTGTGGGTAAGTAAAAACAGAGGTGATTATCCCGTGTTAAATCAGTTTCATTTTAGAAACACAAATAACAATAAGTTGTTTCGTAAAGTGGAAAGTTTTAACGTTAGATACAAAAAAAGATTTAATAATATTTCTTTTAATGTACCTACTTTAAAACTATCCGAGCCGTTAAGATTTAGACGTGTTCGGGCAATAAGAACGAGGGCTAACGTTCCGAGTTCTTTAAATCAACAACAACAACAACCAAAAACGGAAAGTGAGGTCAATAATGGATAACAAACAGAAACCATTAACTTTAAAAGAAAAAGGGTACGTTAGAAAAAAGACAATAACGTACACAATAACAGAACGAGTTAGACCATTGAAAAAAAAGTCAAAACAACCCGTTCAATTATCGTTCCCGTTTGTTGATGCAAATGTAAATCAACCCGTTAAGAGTTCAACGGAAACAACGGAAACAAAACAAAACATAACAACAGGTTAACACCTGTTAATCTTATGACTTGTTGTAGATGTCCAAAGTTTGCAACAAGTCATAACGAGTTAATTAAAATTTTTTAGTTCAATCTGGTTTTTAATTTCATCTTTCCACCCACCGAAAAAAACAGATACACCCTGTCACTTAAAGAAACCACCCACAAAAAAAACAAGCCGTTATAATTTAAGATAAAACGGATTGTATATCCTTATTATTGTTTGTTGTGGTTTGTAGCTTTTTAATTTTGTCTTTTTAAAATGCAACCTAGACGTGTAAGGGGGTTTTTCGATAGTGAACGATAACAAGATACCCTTTCAGATTTTTTCAAAAAAACAAAATGAGTTGACAAGATGTTGCAATTGTGCAACACCCGAGTTGTTTCGGTCGTTAACTACCTACGCCAATACTAGCTTTTAGCTTAATCCTTGATAAAATCGGTAGTCAGGACTACCAACGCTACTATATGTAGTTCTCCAGCGTGTACCTAATGAGATAACACTATGATATTATCTAATAGATATAATACTACAACTAATACTATAGATATAATACTATAGTTAATACTAATCAGAGTAATCGTAGTAGTTGTATTAGCCCGTGCTTGTCTTTAAAACCATCGGTCTTTTGTTTGACTATGTCCAAAAGTTCCTTCTAGAAACTTCTCCAAGTCTTGTTTCAATAATTGTTCTCTATGGTCTTGAAGTTGGTTCTCGCTGTCTATAGCCATTTGTTCTACCCAATAGGCAACAGCGATTGCAAGAGCATCAAGTCGGTCATCATTTCTTAATGATCCTCTATCTTTTGTTATCCTAGTTAACTGATAGAATAATTGGTAGTTAGGGTCAGTTGTGTCAAAATCTTGACGTATTAACTGCGGACTAACAACCAACCTATGTTGGTTCATCACAGGTTCTAACGTATCAATGATACGAAGTTCCTTTTGTTTGGTATGATTAACTTCTTCTATAGTCACAGGATAATACCTTTGGACTACAGGTTTTAATAGTTGTGTAAACATACCATCACCAAAGTTACTCTCAACAATAATCATATTAACTTTAGTGTCTCTAGCTAGTGTTGCAATCTTCGTTAGATTGCTTTCTGTATACCCACCACTTAACCCCGTGCAGTTCTGCACAAATAGATTACCACCTAGCTGTTTGACTATGGCAATCGCCAATTCATCTTGACCACGACCCGCAGGATCAATAGACATTACAGAACCTTTGTAATCTCCAAAGTCTTCGGATTTAAACATAGGTTTATAATACTTATCTCCTGTAAAACCTACGCTTGGTAAATCTTCACAAATGTATTCGGGACTACCCGCCCAAGCTAACTTGATGGGAGCTACATCATTATTGATGTCCATTACTACTAAATCACTTAATTTAAGTGGGTATCTTTCTTTATCTGATAAAGTAGTATCAAGCATAAACTGAAGGGCAAAGCCACTTCGTCCATAACTTGCTTCTCTTTCTTTGAGCTCTAAATCATCAAACCTTTCGGGATCAATAGGTTCTAGCTCTCCAAACTTACCTTCTTTAATAAAAGGTGCTAGTTTGTTTTCATATCTGTATGCTTTTAGTTTTTCAGGATTTCTAGCTGTCCATATTCTAGTCTCATATCCTCTAGTCGGTAAGTCATTATAAACTGACATATCCGATTGTGGTGTACCTAAAAATATAATCTTACCATTAGGAGATAATACAGCTTCAAACTCTTTAACGTTATCTGTAAGTTTATCTCTCATACTTTGAGTTAAACTATTGTTTAAACTTTCGCAGTCATCAGAAATAATATAATCTGCTCTACTACCTGTTAGTTGTCCTGTGATCCCTACGGACTTAACAGATGGAGAGTGTGCCGCTTTTGCAGGGGCAACATCAAAGGATACATTACTTCCCCTTTGGTCTGATCTTGGTGTTAAGTGCTTTAGTATGTCCATTTCAGTTATTAGTCTTTTTGTAAATGTACTGAAATCATCTGCTCTTGTTTTACTTGCTGATACCACGAGAAATTTTAAGTCGGGGTTTTTCAACAAGTTCCAACATACAAAGGCACTACATATCCAAGACTTACCTACACCTCGAAAGGCTTGTATAACTGCTCGTCTTGGTGCATTCTGTAAATAGTCGGCAATATCAAATTGCACTTTTGTTGGGCTTGGAAGATTTAAGTGTTTCCAAGCGATATACAGGAAATTCCTGAAATCTTGGGTTATCTCTTTCATAATATACCCTTTAAACGCCACTAGAGGCGTGTATATAAGCGTTTATTGCTTTATGTCTCCTTTACCTTGTATTACATCAGAGAGCTTAAATGGGAGCTCCTCTGCAAGTTTCGCCATAGAGTTGTTTTCTGTAGGTACACAATCTATGTTATTATCCTTTAAAAACTGCCTAGCAACGTTAAGATCAGAAGCTTTTACTTCTGGGTCTCTGATTTTTTCTAATAGTTTATCAGTTAGTTTGCTGTGCAGTTCTGATAATTTCTTTTCTGTTTCTTTACTCATATTATGTTCCAACTTTTGATTGAGCCATTCTGTGTGCGACTTTGAATGATTTTCCTTTTCGCATTTGATCTTTCATAAAATTCATATGTTTTGTTGAATGATGAACAGAATGTTTTTTAAGTGTGCTCATTTGTTGTTTACTTAATGCTTTTAATTTTTTACTCATAGTTTAACATTTCCATTTTCTTAAAGCTAATGCTTTTCTTGTTGGTCTACCTTTGCTATCTTTCATAGCACCCTTAACTCCAGACATACGAGCACAAAAGCTTTTTCTTCTTTTTGCCGCTTTTGATCCTCGTTTTACTTTTCCTGTGACGGGAGCTTTTAGATTATGACCTTTAGCTTTAAAGTATGCTCTACCTTTTGCAGTTAATCCACCAGTAGGACTTTTGTGTTCTTTTCTCATTAATCCATACTTGTTATGCTAGTAATTTTTTTCTGTCCTGAATATTCATCTACAATAACTGTAGCTTTTACTTTAGCACATTGGTATTTAGCATTACTGCTTCTCTCGGCAACTCTTTTCATTTTAAGGCAAGTTGCCATTTTTTGATCTTGTATGTATAAATGTTCTTTCAATACCGCAGGTTCTCCCAGAAATAATAATAGACTAATGACTATCTCCATTTCCGTTCTCCCTAACTTTATCTTTTAATTTTTCTAAATCAGCTAATGCTTTTTCTAATTGTTTTTCTAAATGTTGTAGCATTACTTGATTGTGTACGTTTTTATTTAATTGCTCTGTATGTGCATCAGTAGTTTTATATAAATCTTCGATAAGGATAAATTGCTCTTTATCTACGGTAGTCTGTTCACTTGCTTTTAACAAGTCAGCATTCATTAATTCTCTTGAAGTCTCTAGACTTGTTAACCTAGCCGTAATCTCGGTAAATGCGAATATACCTAAACTGACGGCTACGATTATCCCAATCATATTCTTGATTGGCATACTTACTGAAGTGTTTTCAGATACTTTCATAACTACTCACATTGACAACCAAAATCTTTATGACAAGTAGGACAAAGGTTATCTCTGTTTATTTCTTCGGGTTCAGGAAAAGCTATAGGCATACAATCTTCTATTGCTTTTTCTTGTTTTTCCCAAAATTTTTTAATCCAATTAATAATTGTTTTCATTATTATAATACTATTGCAATAACGAATAGCACTCCTAAAACAACTACGGCTTTTTTATGAAATAACCAAAAGTGTTCTAAATTACGTTTCATTTGTTCCATATATCCCCCTATTTCTTTTTAACTAAATCTGTAGCTTTTATTCCATAGATTGCCGCAACAATACTAATCCACAATGAAACTAACCACCACGGCATTTGTTGGAGCTTCTCAAAATATAAATCTATCTTATTTTGTATTTCTTCATCTTCTGCAAACACAGAATATGCCAAGAGAAACAGAGGGGAGCTGACCGTCAAAAGTACGAACTCGTCCTTCCAGTCTCCCTTCTGGTTCTCAAATACTTTTCCTTGGTACTCGATGTCCCCTCGTTTCATCTTCTCGGCGTGAAGTAGTCTAGCTTCTGATAAAGCTTCTTTTGTTTTTTGTTTATCAGAATATAATTTTGCACCAGTCTTGATGCCCATTGATAATAAATTGAACCACATATTATGATACTCTGTATCTTCCTCTGTTTAATTTTTTTGATGTTACTCTTAAATTTGACATAGAGTTATCTCTAGGATTTTTATTTCTATGATCTATGTCTNNACCNTCACCTTTTGATACAGCACCTAAACGAGCTAATCTTCTTCTTGCTCTNTTTCTAGATGCTCTATCTAATTTTGACTTTGTAGAACTTTGATATTTTCGATATTCTGCTTTGTAGTTTCTACTACGCATATTTTTTCTTTTTAGGAAAACCTGCTTTCATATTAGCATATGCTTTTTTGCTAATTGTACTTTTAGATTTTGGTCTTGAAGTACCTGCTTTTTTCCTTGCATTTATATTTGCATATAATCCACGTCTTGCCATTTTATTATACTCCTTCTGTATTAGTTTCTTGACAAATAAATCTAAAATAGATTTTATTTTTATTTACTTCTTCTACACCAATTTTTTCTAATTGTCTTATACTTTCATTGTATCCTCTAACCATACAATCATAATGACTATTTAATATTGCCACTTCATAAGGTGGCATACATTGTTGTGCTGTTGCAGAACACATAAACATAAATAAAACCAATTTCATTTTTTGTGTTGTCTCCTTTTGTGTTTGTTCATAGAAGACCATTTAATTTTACTTTTGTTTGTTGATATAGAAGTCTTTTTAAATTTGCTTCTGGTTTCGTGAGGTTCTTTATTTAATAAACTAGATTTCTTTTTAGGCATTCCACTTAAAGAATCCTACTAATCCAACTATTAAAGTACCTAAAAATACTAATACAGAAATTGCACCTTTACCTTTTGATACTTCAGTTCTTAATGATTTAACTTCTTTACTTAACTCTTTGATACTTTCCTGAATATGTTTCATTCTCTCTGCACATAACTTTTCGTGTGAAGAAAGTCTTACTCCTGCTGATACCTCTGCGTATTCACGAGGTGTCAGCTTTTTTCTAGGCATTGTTATAAGACTATAGTGTCAGCTTCTTCTTGCGTAAGTGCTTCACCTGCTACAAGTTTAGCTTTTGCACTAGCTTTTAAATCTTCTCTTGCTTGTTTTTCTTCTTCATAAGTTGGAAGTTCAGCAAGTTTTGCATCTAAAGTAGCTTTATCAATAGGTGTTTCATCAAACCAATTAATACCTTCATAGTCCTTTCCTACAATACCTACTTGTGCGTCTGGTCTTATTGCTTTAATTGCGTGTATATATCCTTTTGCTATTGTCATTTTTTATTCTCCTTAATTAATTTCTAAAGCCATTATTTCGCTTATATTTCCACCAGTGTTTAAATGCACTGCATCAGTTCTATGTGGGTTTTTAAATTCAACAGTATAAGTACATTGTGAAGTAGTGCTTGGACTATCTTTTACAAAGATTGTAGCATTTCTATACATATTAATTGTACCATGGTCATTACTATAATTATACATGAAAGAACCACCTGCATCTCTAACATTAGTTTCTGTTCCACCAATATCTCTAATTATATGATGTTCAAAACTACTATCGTCTTTTTCTAATCTAAACTGAAAATTAAAAATAACTAATATATCATTACTAGCCGAAGTTGGAGTAATCTGAACCTTTGTGTTAGTTGCTCTTAAGAAATTAGTTTGGCTGGTATTAGAATAATCTGTTCCATCTGAATTATAAACAAACTGTCCAAAAGCACCCCCTGCTACTGTAGCCCAAACTGGGTTAGCACCTGTACCTAGTGTTTTCAATAATTGTCCACTTGTACCTGCNCCTAANCGCTGAAGTCCACTNGCNTCTCTGTAAAGTATGTCTCCCTGCGTAGTAAGTGTTGCACCTACATCTGTACCATCTGTTCCCTTTTGTGCGAGTTTAGTCCAATAGGTAGCATTGGAAGTCGCATTTCCAGTAGACGCAAGAATACAAATAAAAGTCTCACCACTTGATGTCACTATGTCATCAACGACATAAGCAGTGGAGTTATTATAAGCTCCTCTGAATACTGGCTTTATTCTACCTAAATTTAATGTTGCCATTATTTTTTTCTCCTTATTAATTTATTTTATTGATTGATTAGACTGTGACATTCAGATTGCCATTGGCATCAACTGTAAATGTAAGTCCTCTTTTTGCTACAAAACTTTCAGTAAATTTGTCTGATTGTGTTGTATCGTTGTTTGCTACAGACAAGTCGTCTGCACCATTTGTATAATGAACAATAAGGTCTTCTTTTTGTGAACCTGTACCATTCGTTTTTACAAAACCATATAAGTCTGAAGAA
>FUFK010896306.1_pt1 | contig 39360 bp, 47 predicted proteins | sample 1021851 | NCBI WGS metagenome assembly FUFK01 (sample SAMEA51879418, study PRJEB19060) | metagenome
AGGAGGGAAATCCGTGCAAACATTTGATGAATGGTTAGCTAATTGCCCAATACCATTTACACAGACAAGAGATGATGGAGATACTATGACATTTACTTTTGAAGTAGGTAAATTGGAGGAGGATAAATCGTGCTAAGTGTACAAGGATTAATCATAATGTTTATGTTCGGTGTTGCAACGACACTAACGATTACAGCAATGTGGTTGTTTTATACCGAGTATAAATTAAATCAACAAAAGCAAAGAGAGAGAATAAGCCAAGACTTATTACGCCAAATATTTGGGAAGGATAATGATGCCGAATAGAGCAGACAGAAGAAGAGCAAAGTCTAAGAAGAGAGGTGGTAGCCAAAAAGCACACGCCCATATGACAAGCAAACTAAATGCAGAACGCAATGAGCGAGAGCTGGTGCAAATGCTTAGGAATAAAGTGAGGGAAACAAATGAGTAAAGAATTAAGGTGGGAAGATTTACCTGGTGGTACAGATATTAATGTAGAAGTAGGTAGCCCGGAGTTTGAAGAGTTAGTGTTAGGTGTAATGAAACGCAAACACGATGACATAAACGAGCCGGACTTTGACCTTACGCCCAGCAGAGAAGAACTAATACACAACTTGAACGCACTCAAAAGCAAATTGGATGCACAGTTAGCGGTACTTAACCAAGCTATCGCCAATACAAAAGATGATGGACAAGTTGTAGAGCTGGTACACGCAAGAGATAAGATACACGACAATAAAATAATTGCAGATTGTGAAATAGATATTCACAAGTTGCAGATACGAATACAAAATATATTAGATAAGTATAAGGTTGTTTAAACAATGAGTAAAAACCTAATCAATACTTGTTTAATATTCAATAGGTGTTAGCATAGTAGTATGAAATACATTGTGAAATGTGTAAGCATAATTGATAGTAGCACTATGCAGTGGGAGTTTGATAACTTGGAAGATGCTAAACGCCAAGTAAGACATCTCAAAGACTTAGGTGCAAACAGTCAAATGATACGCTTATACGAAACAATACCAGCTTAAACAGAAAGTAAGAGGTGGAGTATGGCCCAAGGCCTAGACTTTACGAACCCCAAATCAATACGAAACTGGGGAATAAAATTAGCGAACAGTTGTGGTGGTGCAGAAGTGAGAGCAGCCGGCCCATTAATACACAAACCAAATCCAGTATTAGCTAACGCTTTATTGGAACAGTTCGCACAAGCATATAACAAACAGTTAATAGAGGGAGAAACAAATGCCGGAGAAGAAGAATAGAGTTCTAAAGATAGAAGTTTTAATTGATGATGAAACTGCATATCAAAGAACAGCAGAGCATAGGGAAAACTTTTTTAAAGGATACATAAATAGTATTCCTGGATGCAAAGTAGTAAATACAGAAATAGAAGATGCGGAGGTGATTAACATTGACAACAATGGAACAGACAACAGCGACAAATAATCTTCGTGGTATTCAACACGAAATAAATAGATTAGAACAGCAAAAACTATCTAAGCTAGAAGTTCGTAAGAATTATATTACTGCTTGTTTAAACAATGGGATGACAGTCAAGCAAATAGCGACTATCTTGAACATTAGTCTAGCAAGAGTATATAAAATATTGGAAGAGGTAAAAGTAAATGCCTAATCCCATACAAAAGAACCCGGCCTATAAAGTATTCGGTAAAGGATACGCTTGCCGGCACCATAAAAAGCACACAACAAAATGTAAACCATATGAGAAATGGGATACAAACTATTGTGACTTTGAAACTTGGTGGAGATTTTGTATGCAAAGTAAAAACGCAAAACAAAACTTCTTGCGATACCGCAAGGAGATAGGAATAAGGAGATAACAAATGGATGATAAGACCTTAAAGGCACTTATTAAAAACTTCCCAAAGGAAGTTGTAAAGGATGCACCGAAAGGAAAGTTCGGCAAGTATGTACCTCACCATATCGTGACACAAAGACTTGTTGATGTAATTCCTGGAGGATATGACTTCACATATGAAGAAGTTAGAGGCAAAGACAATGCGATAGTCGGGGCCAAATGTAAACTTTACATTAAAGACCTAGACCAAACTATAGAAGAAGTTGGTGATGTTGATATACACGCACTGGAGAGAAACACTGAAAGCGAAGTTTTAAAACTAGCAGTTAGTGATGGTATCAAAAGATGTTGTATGAGAATAGGACTAGGCCTAGAGCTTTGGACCGGTGGTATAACTGAAGAAGAGTTCTATGCACAAGGTGAAACAACCAAAGAGAAACCAAAGGCCGCACCTAAACCAGCACCTAAACCTAAGACTGAAGAGAAGTTCTTAGATGAGGACCCAGGAGATATGCTAAATAGATTACGCAGTGCCTTGGAGTTTCACGAGGAGAACCCAGCTGTAAGAAGGCTTGTAAAAGATATGGCCTGGAAAGACTGGAAGAAATCCGGAAACAAAACAGACATTGCTGAATGGAACGAGAAGGACTTTAATTTATTTATGGACCTGTTCGTACAATACCAGGAAAGCAAATTCCAGGAAGAAGATGACACAGATATTGTAGGTGAAGTATTTGGAGATGTTAAAGAGGTTAAAGATAAACCAGTAATTAAAAATCCAGGTGATGCACCAACAGAAAAACAATTAAAAACATTTAATGGATGTTTAGCTAAGGCAACTGATGAGGGCAAAACAGAATTAGTTAAGAAGGCTAAGGATGCATTACACAATGGAGTAATTAACAAAGGTAATATCTTTGACTGGATAGATACCGATACCTGGTCACTTATAGATGGCTCTTGAAAAAGCCGGAGGAGAAAATTTAGATAGGCTTATCAAGAAGATTAAGGATAGATACCCTAATCATAATTTTGATATACCATCTATGCCCTCAACCAAATGTAAGTTCAAGCATCGTTGCAGTAAGGAACAACCAGTCTATTACGACAATGATGGGAACTATTATTGTGCGGTAATGGATAAAGTTGTGACCAACACTGGTTCAATGAAAACTGAACTGCAAGGATGCAATGCTTACTTGGTAGAATTAACACATAGGAAAGATGAGGAGAAGAGAAGGAATGCTAATACCCCTATTTTTTAAATTGGTATTACCCCTATGTATCTATCCAGTTGGAGAGATGCCTAGTGATATAAGCCTTTATTCTAATTGTTTAAACAATGTGAAGAAGATAGAGTATGTAATTGAATGGGAACCTCTTATAAGCGAACACTTTAAAGAAGAAGATGTAGCGGAGGTTCTCACAATTATATACTGTGAAAGTTCGGGCCGGCCTAATGCAGTCAACGATAACACGAATGGAACTAGAGATGTTGGTCTATTCCAGTTTAACGATGACACTTGGGCCTGGCTTACACCCAAATTAAAGATTACTAGCCCAAGAACTGACCCAGTTATATCAACAAAGGTAGCATCTTGGTTGTGGTACAACGATGGTAAGCACCATTGGTATAGTAGCGGACATTGCTGGAGGAACGATGCCTAAGAATAAAGACTACGACATAGACACACAAAAGTTTCACGATGACCTTGCAAAAGGTGAAGAGATGGAGGAACTATTTAAAGAGTTTATGTTAGGTAAAAACATAGAAGTTAAAAGCGAAAGACATATATGGGAGAACACACGAAACCATTTTGTGGAGTATTCTTATATGCCTATCGGTAGTAATGAGTGGGAACGCAGTGGTATAGCAGCTACAAAAGCTGAATACTGGTGTGTGTTTCTTGTTGATGAGTTAGAAAATCCTGTCATTGCTTATATTGTTAGAGTTGCTGACCTTAAAAAAATAGTAAGTAAGTATCTACAATCCAAAAGGGATGTGGTCGGTGGCGATGGTAATAGAAGTAAAGGAGTACTGGTACCCATTGATGAGATAGCAGGTCTAGCCTTTAAAAGCTAGGCCTGGCCTGCTTGTTTAAACAATGACTGGAAAGCTAGGGCCTCTGTCGTTTATTAATAAAGTAAGAACCCCTGGATGTGACCAAAGGCCTGTTCGTTGTGTAAAGTCTATACTTTTATCTATGGATGGGCATTGAAACCAGTGTCTATCTCCTTGTGTCTTGGCCCGAAAATGATGATAATGGCCTGTGACTAGAATTTTCGCATCACCCGATGGTAAGAACCCATACATTTGACCCTTCCACCAATTCTCTATCTTGGCCTCTGCATTCCCACTGCCCGAACTCATATGGCCGTGAGTAAAAGCACAAGGCACACCCTTTATCTCTAAGTTTAAGTGATAACCTTCCGGAACTATTACCTCTACCTTCTTGTATCTCTCCGGATTAGCTTTAAATATCTCATCCATTATTTGTATATGCATAGTGTCACTGTTATCTAAACGATTAGACAACACTTGACCCTTAGAACTTCTTGTCATCTCTCCGTGATTACCAGGAACACCAGTAAGAACTATCTTATCTGCGTGAGGTAAGAAGTTTTCTACTGCCTTAAATATCATTGCCCTGGCTAATGCATATTGTTCTAAAAGATTTAAAGAAACATTGTGTGGTTGACTGTCGTAAAAGAATTTACTGCACCCTTCTGTAAGGTCACCCATTCCTATTAGGTATATCTCATCTATCTTCATACCCATTTTTCTGTAGTTCTTTAGTAGTTGCAACCCATCTTGTAAAGCAACATCAAATCTTTTGACTGTATTCTCTACACCATAGTCATCTTTACCCAACTGAAAGTCGGCCATAAAGAAGCAGAATGCAGTGTCACCCTTAAAGATATTATGCTTTGGTAGTGGTGGTTTCTTGACTGCCTGTTTAAACAACTCCTTGTAATACTTATCTCTTGATAAATTTTTTCTACGAATTGTACCCTTGAATGCATAAAATGTTTCAACCCTACCACCTTTAAGCTGTGCATTCCAGGAAGATACCTTTAAAATACCATCTATCTCATACTCTTTAGGATTAAATCCCCACTTCTTTAGTATGTTGTCGTAGTTATTGTGGTAGTTCTTATCAGTGGTGACCTCTGTTATTTCACCTCTGTTTGTTTCGTGATTAAATTCAGCGTTAGGTTTCCAACCGGCTTTGTAAAAGTTATTACTATTCTCTACCGGTATCCCTTTATCCTTTTTCTTTTTAGACAATGTTTACCTCCGTTTTTATTGCTTGTTTAAACAAGTATATAACGGATGTTGAATTACCCCGGTATTTAACTTTGATTATTTAGATGCAGTTGTTGTAGGTTTCTTACCAATTTGTTTTTTGGCGAACTCTTTTACTACAACGAGTGCGGCTGCACCACCGGATAGGGCGGCTAACTGTACTGCATCAGCATCAACACCAACTAATGGTGCTACTGTGAGTGCAGATATGAATGCCTCTACGAATGTCCAAATAGTTTTATTAAGAACTTCTTTGTATTCCTTACTCATTTTATACTCCCACGCATCATTCCAAGGTGTCCACCGCAAGTCCTTCTTGAACTTCCCCTCGGTATTTCTTGCTCTTTTATATTTTTCTAGCATTATCTAATTACTCTACCCTTTAGCATAGCATTAGTTTTAATAACATTACCATTGACTTCTTGTAGTTTCTCCATAATATCCTTTGCAATATCAACATCTATGCTAGAGGCCTGGTCCAATGGCTTAGTAAATAGTTTATTAATAGTTGTGTATTCTATTGTGACCTCTTCACCTTTAAGTATTGCATTTGATATTTTTGGATAGGCCTTTTTGTACGCATCAGCACTGGCCCCGATAAACCCTTTGTCGCTAACATCTAAATCTTGTTGAGAATTTCCTAGCAATAGACAGCCCGATGTGTTATTTTCAAAATTCCCCTGGTGAATTAATATCCAAGAGAAGCCAGGCACATCTTGTATGTGCAACATACCACGATGCATAGTAGGATATTTCTTAGCGTACCTGGTATTAAAACCACCTGCATTTCTTAGCTTAATCTTGTAAGTACCTTCCGGGATGCAGGTTTCGTGCATAACTTTTACATCTCTTTGTTCATCTTCAAGTGTATAACATTCAAAAACACCATCAATAAACAGCAGACCATTGGTCGCATTACTTCCAAATTGTGTTCTAACTACTTGTAATTTCATTGTATCTCCTAGTTTCTCTGCGTACTAGATAAGCAGTCAATGGATTAGTAAGACTTTGTAGTAGTGCAACTAGAACTACCATACTTACAATCGCAAATCTGTACAAATGAACCATCATCTCTACTATCTACTATACACAATTTATTGATTACTTTCTAACCAAGTTAACCTGTCATCTAACACATCTAACTCCCATAAATCATTTTGTATGTTTTGTACCTGTGTTTCCAGTCTAATTATTTTGTCACCTAAATCATTCCATTCCCAAATTTCCGGTACATATTTTTGGTCCAGGTCCCAGTTAGCATCTCGTAATGCTTGTTCGGTATCGTACTTTAATGTAGCTATATTATTATTTAGGTTGTTTATCTCTGCTTGAAGGTAAGCATATTGACTTTCGTAATACTCTACTTGTTGTGCTGTTTGTTCTAATGCATATATTTTTTCATACAATACTGCAATATCATTTGATACCATCGTACTATCTTTGAGTGTTTGAAACTCATACTCAATGTTATTCATTCGGTCATCAATACCTTGAAGCGTATTGACTATGTCCGCAGCTGTAGTTAGTCCTGCACCAACAGAACCCATAAGACCTAAAGCTACAGCAACAAAAGCAATATTCTCTTTTAGCTTAGCTAGCATTATTNACCACCGCAGCAACCGCCACCACAACAGTCCATACTATCCTCCTACTTTAAATAAAATTTCTCTAATTACTTCTTCAATTACCATTAAGTTTTGGTTAAATCCTGCAATACTGTCTTGATACGCAATAACTTGTGCTTTTAAAGTAGCAACTTCTTGTTGCATATCATTGACTGTTTTGAATAACCAACCTACAAGTGCAGCTAAACCACCTTGTAGTATTTGTCCTAAATTAACTTGGGCTTTCATTGTTCTCCTACATTAAAGCAGCAACAACAAGTCCACCTACTGCGATTAATAATCCTAATACTTTATAAAATTCTGCTTTGTCTAGTTTGGCCTCTAGTTTTTTATCTATCTCTTTTAACTGGTCCATTACCATATTTAATAACTCCTTATTTGTATATCCATTTGTAGAGTTAGCCATTATGGTAAATCATCCGCATCATAGGTTATCCAGTCCCAGTCTTGTTCGGTACTGTAATTGCTAATGTTTTTTAAAAAAATAAAAAAATCTCTGCAAAAATAACCAGCTATAAATACAATAAATAAATCCATAGATAGGATTATATCACAGAACTATGCCTCTCTATATTCAATGTTCTTTTTAATTTCTGCAAACATATTCTTTGGCCTTCGTGAAAGTATGTTATTAAATTTTCTTTTAGTTCCGTGCCTTTGGTAATTAACAAATCCATTATTTACTTTAGACCATTGTTTAAACAGCGGGCCTGGAGTAAAGTATTGTAGTTCTACTGGCTTAGAAAACAACAACTTCATCTGTGGTTCACCTTTAATAAAGTGTGCCTCTTCTTTATCAGTAAAAGCCCAAGCACTAGACAAAGGCCTAGCCATTCTACCTATAGGCATAGTTGCCTCTATGAATTTAAGGTTGCTTAATTTACTCCTTGTTTCGCTAGCTTGTAATCCTATTATTGACATATCAATATCTTCTTCACACACAAATACATAAGGCATAACCATTTGAAACTGTGGTTGGTGTTCGCTATACCATTCATCGCTGTGTGTAAAAATTAAAGTATCCGGTGTCCATATAAAATCATCTATTATATCTTTACTCTCTGCAAAAAATTGATTAAATATATCTCTCTCTTGCACCTGGTTGTATATAAAGTTAGGCTTTATTTTTAAATCATATGGTGAAAGCAATACTCTAGTTCTACTTGCGTGTTCACCAACTACCGGGCATTTAGCTAGCGATGCATACTTAGCAGGGTTTTCATAAATAACACTAGGTGTTTCTACTAATGGTGATATTGTCCAATATACTTTTGTTCTACTCATACTTTCCTATTTTATAACTTCCGGTAAACATACTTCTTCCATTGTACTGTGATAACTTTATTCGTGCTTTGGTTGCTTTGTCTATGTCACCATAGTATTTATTTTCCGGTTTTAATTTTTTTCTTTTGAATGGAACTATCTGTGATATAGGTGTTCCTCTCGGTATAAATATTTCCTTCTTATCACCAAACAAACATATCGTAGTATTCCATTCAAAGAATGTATCTGTACCATTTATACCGGCCATTACTTCCCAGTCCCGGTTGTAATCAAATAACAAAGGTAGCTCATAACAACTCCATCCTGGAGGTGTTAATACTTTCCAGGGCGACCTACATTTATAAACAACATTTACTCTGTCGTGTGGTAAGTAATCTTCAAACTGTTCTCTTGGATGTCTGTCCCAGCTATGTTCGCTATCGGGAGTTCTCCATCCCCATCCTTCATCACTGTTATTTAATACAACATCTGCCCACATTTTTAATAGATAACCTTGACCAAACCATTCTATAAAACTAGGGCATCTTTTAACTGTTCCACCTCTGTCATATTTTTTTTGACCATCAGTTAATATAGGCATATCTTTAAACCATTTAGGATATTCTAATCTTGAAGGTTGAGGATATAATTCTTCGGGCATACCTTCCCACATAGAAACGAATTGTATTTTATTATCCACCATATTTTTAGTTTAGCTACTTACTCAAACTGTGCAGGTATTTCCGGTAAATGTGTGACTGGAATGTTATCTTGCTCACCATCCGGTTCTTCTACTGGTCCAGGCATTACATCTAATGTGTTAGTTATCCAGTCTAAGACTGCTTGTTTGTTTTCAAAATAGTATATACCTAAGTGTTCAGTGACATTGATACTAACTATTTGTTCACCTAGTTCCTCACCTGTCACTGGATTAATCCATTCGGGTACTGTTTCTTGAAAACTTTTTGCAGGTATATTTACTTCTACTGTAGGGTAATCTTTAGCACTAACATAATCATCATTTTTTTGGTCTAAAACTTCATCATCTTCAGTCACACCAAAGTTGTCTAACCAATTCCTATGACTTTCTATATTGTCATTAATCCATATTTTCATTAAGCATATCCTCCACCTGTTAATAAACCACCATTTCCTGCTGATGAACCGGAACCTCTACCGCTACCAGTGCTACCACCATTAGTAGAAACAGTTCCATTGTTTGTAAATGTACCTCCGCATATAGCGACTAATGCACCTCCACCTGTACCTCCACCACCACCTGCTGATAATCTTGATGTACCACCTGTTTGTCCACCACGACCTTTAGTTTCTATTACACCACCGGAGTTAATTGTTATATNACCTGTAGCATATACGACTAAAGAACTTGATACAGAACTGCTATGACCACCATAACCAGCACGGCTATCGCTACCATTACGAGAGTTATTTGCACCTCCGCCTCCAGCTGGATTACCATTTCCACCTGTACCTCCAGCATCAGCTGTCCAATATCCCCATTTTGTATAACCGGATGCACCACCATTACCACCATTTCGTGAGTATGTAGTAGCACCACCGCCACCACCTCCACCACCTTGGTAGTGACCTGGATATGCTATTCCTCCACCTCCACCACCACCGGAACCTCCGGCAAATGAGTGTCCTATAGCACCATTACCACGGCCATATGAACCATANNNNCCTTGACCTCCACCACCTGTTTGNATTGCGGATGNTGTTGAAGAACCATTAGTATGTGAACCAGCACTACCATCAAAAGCAATTATTGTACTACCAGCAGTTTCATTAACATTTCCGTTTATTGATAAAGCACCAGCTGCGGATGTCCTACTTTCACCATATTGGTAAGTGCTAATAGTTCCATCAACTGTTAAATTACCATCTACATATATGTACATACCATAACAATCTGTAGATGGATACAATGTAAATCCGGAACTTATTGTTAAGTCACCATCAATTCTTGCACAAGATAATTTAGATGTTGCTGCCGGTAAAGTACCGGAACCAAAAGATATAGGGCCTGTATAATTTGTAAACTTAGCATCTCTGTTTGTACCATTAATATTAAATGTAGGGTCATTTCCAGCTGCATCACTTGCTGCATCGTATCCTCTTAGGTGTTCTAATAAGTCTGCACTTTCACCTGTACCTGCNTAANNANCACCNCCTAATAAAGACACTGAAGAAACTATTGGTCCCGATGTGACTTCTATTCCTAGATTTTTACCTTCTTTTAAATTAATTAATATGCTCATACTAAACCTAAATTATTTAACTCTATTATATCATTTTTACATACACCAGCTTCACTAACTGTTTGATTAATAAATCTACTGCAATGTTTTATTTGATTTGTAAATAGTGTTTCTAAATATTCCTCTCCTTCTTCGTTAAAATCTAACACTTCAAGATAATCTTTATGGTGCATTGGTTGATAATCTTCCATATCTTTAAATGGGGATATTAATGTTTCAAACACCTATGACCAGTCCTTTATTACAGCGGCCTCTGTTTCCGGGTTTATAGTTGTCTGTTTAAACAACTCGTTATACCATTCAATATCATTGGTTGGTTTAGTATTTGTACTGTGACATACCGGCATTAAGTTTCTATCTNNTGCAATAGAAAAACATCTTCTATCTCCACCATCATCAATAACACATACAATCTCTATATCTTCCATTAAACTGCAACACCTTCTACTTTTGTAAGAGTTCCGTGTTGGCCTCTATGCCCGTGTTGGCCGGAAGTTAAATACTTACTGCCTGTTCTACCACCACCAGTACCACCATTTATATTTGTAGTAATGCTGCTAGATATAGTTCCTCCTGCTAACAATATAATTCTACCTCCACCGGAAGCACCACCACCATAAGCATAAAGAACTTCAGTGCTAGTAAAAGAAGCGTATCCTCCATTACCACCACTGCAATCAATAGAACCGGAACCTAATATATCTCCACTAGCAGCTAATACAAATAAACCACCTGTATAGCTAGCAGCTGCGGAGTTTCCTGTACCAGTTGGATTACCAGCACCACAACCCATAGCGTAAGCACCACCACGGCCATCACCACCTTGACCACCATATCTTGTAGGTGCAGGGTTGTTAGAACTACCTATGTCACCACCACTACCGGAACCACCGGAGAATGGAGAACCTTGGTTGTTTGAGTTTTGTCCTTCGTTAGTTGCACCACCACCATATCCACAACCACCGGAGTTATCTCCTGTATTTGAACCTGTAAAAATGTTAAAAGCATTGCCGGAAGGTGCAGGCATTTTACTAAGTATTGTAGCTAATGTACTCTCTACACCATTAGCTGCACTAGAACCATTGCCCCAGTCACTAGATGTATTATTACCACTTTGTGTTTCACCGGATTTAATCCATTTTAAATTCCAAGTTGTATCAGCTGGAGTACCTAGGTATGCACCACGCACTGTTATTGCACCATCAATAGTTGCATCACCATCTACAAATATCATAACTCCATTGCATTTAGAAGCTGGTTCAAGTGTATCACCAGCACCTAAGTTAAAAGATGAATATTGTCTTACAACCATATCACCTGTATATGTTCCTGCATTGTTAACTGTCCAAGTATAAGCAGCCATTAATCATTACCTCCTGTATATGCACCATCGCTACTGTCACCGAAGTAGTTAGGTTGAATGACAATACTAAATGACCTTGGGTCACCATTGCCTTTGTCATCTTCTACTGTTATATCAAAGTTAGATGTTGTACTACTGGTGACTTGTCCTGGTGTACCACTAATTGTAGCAGTTCCATCTCCATTATCTACCATTGATAATCCTGTAGGTAATGAACCGGAAGTTATGCTAAAGTTTTCTCCATTGCCTTCTTCATCTGCTGCGGCAACTGATATGTCTGCACTTTGAGAAGCTATTGTTTTACCAGGCCTAAAAGTTCCTAGTAGTCCTGCTGCTGTTGTCCACACTGGAGGGTTAGTATCTCCGGCTGAATAGATAGCTAGTTTATATGCACCTAAAGGCATTACGCATTTCTACTGTCTTGGAATGCAGTGATATGAGGTGTTCCACCATTGACAAAAGCAAAGGTTAATATATCAACTGTATCAGTAGAAGGGTTTGCAGTAATAGTTATTCCACCATTACCACTTGTATTACCTGTGACTGCACCCGCACCATTAATTGTTATTGCATCTAACGCAACTGTATAAGACTGTGAAGATGGTTGTGTAAATAATATTTGTACTACACACATACCACTTGTTGGTAAGTTAAGAAAATCTATTCCTGTCACACTTTCAGTTAAAGTGACTGTGTGTATGTTTCCGTTATTAACATCTATATCTAAGTTTCCCGATACGCTAGCTGAACTACCATATACTGTTTCTGTAAAATCTTGTATTACTTTGTTTTTTATTGTAATTGCACCATCTGTTATTTGGTCGTGCATATCTTCAAACATTTCTCCAACAACGGCCATACGAACAACTGTATTTTGTGCGTGAACTGGGTCTGTTGAGTGTCTGCCTTCTTTATCTCGTTCTACTGTAAGAGTAGTACCAGCAACATTAGTCACTAACATTACTTCTCTTTTAGATGCTGTATCCGGGTCAACTACTATGTAGTATGGTGCATTAATAGCATCAGTTCCATTAGAAGTAGGCACCGCAGTAATGTCAAAAGCTGTATCACTACTACCAATTTGAGTAGATGCAACTGTACTTTCATAAAAGTTGCTGTAATTAATCTGTTGTGCGGTCATTTATCTCCTTGTTTAAACAATGATACCATATATTCTACCCACCAAATATTGCTTTACCAAGCATTGGAAGTCCAAATACTTCTTCGCTTGTAGGGTCTGTTGTTAATGGTACTCTAGTTCCTCTTACTGTGACTATAGCAAATAAGAAATCACTACCAATATTTTCATTATCAATAATTGGATAACTTACTTGTTCTACTACACCTCTTATTGTTTCCTTGGGCGTATATAACTCTAGTGTCACAGCATCACCTTCTTTTTGTTTTAGTGCCGTATATAAAACATCTCCAAGTCCTTTTACTCTAAGAGGTTTTCTATTAGGCCTTTCAACTCTATCACTTAAATTAACTGGTATCTGTGCAACAACAAGTTCGGGCCTTGCTAATGCACGAAACTGCATAGATTTAACATAAGGTGTAGATACCTGGTCACTAGATTTAAGTATTACCTTACCGATAATGTACCTAGATACTTCTGCTATTTGTTTTTCTGTGTCACCAACACCTATGATTTGTGTTAATGCATTCTTAAAACTACTGTGTGTTGGATTATCTANGGCTTCAAANACTGTACTGTACTCTAACTCTACACTTGTGTTGTCTGCTAAAGACAATGTAGATATTTCTGCACCTACATACTGCTTATGTTCTGCTGTAAAGAAATCAGCAGCAGAAGTAATGAGATAACCTTCTTGTTTAAACAACGAGGTTTCCCTGTATAAATCTTGGCCTGCTACAACAATGCAGAATTTATCCCCTGCAATAGTTATACCAGTTATATGGCCTCCTGCACCTGCCTCTAAATCTCTAGCTAAACCAGCAGTAGGTAAATAATATCTCCATAAATAACTTTCATTAGTATCTTCTTGTACTCCTAAATAAACACTATCTCTTGATACAAACATATGTTTAGGTGTTGTATCTATATTAGTAATAACCCATTCTTTTATTAATTGCCTACCTGCTAACACATATAAATCATCTGCTACCGATAATTGTGCACGATAAAATCTTCCAACATCCCTGGTATAGTCTTTTGTACCAAAAAATACCTGGCCTTCTGTTGCAGCTATTGAATGTACCTCTTCAAATGGTATAGTAGTTTGGCCTTTTAGTGTCATAGTACCTTCTACTTCTTTAATAGAATATATATTTCCATCTGTTGCGGCTACTAGAACTACTGCACCTGCATCAGCTACTTGTGATATGTGGTGTGTGTCCTCAAAAGATACAATTTGTGCAGAAGTTTGTAAATCACTTGCACTCCANGAGTGTTCAAATGGTGATAATGCCCATAATCTCTCTACTGTTCCATCATCACCGCTAATAAATAGCTGTCCTTTAGCAAACCATATACCATTTAGGCCACCAGCAGCAGCTTGTGCTGTAGTAAGAACCGACCAAGTGCTACCATCGTAGTTAATTAATTGCGAACCTGCGGTTCCATTAGCAGTTGTAGCATACAAAGTGTTTCCTACTGCGGCTAATCCTGTAAAGTTATGTGTTGCACCATTAGTTCCGGAAGCTATTGTACTCCAGGTCACACCATCATCAGTAGATAAATGTATATCTGTTCCATCTGTCACATACAAATAACCATTAGTTGTTTGAACAAGGTAGTTATTTGTATTTGAAAAACTTATTCCTTCCGGTGCTGTTGTGTGTAGTAGGTGAATGTTATAAGATGTTTCATCATCTCCGTGAAAAACATCTACACCATTACTGTCCCAAAATCTATTAGCATCAGTAGCTTTTGCATCAGCTCTATGTGCGGTATCTAAACCTTGACCAGCAGAAAAATTATTCCTGGAGTATATTCTTCCAACATTAGATGTAAAATCTTCGGGATTTCTTGCAACATTAACTGTGTTGTCTTGAACATCACTGGATTGTATTGTTAATGTTCTATCTGTACCTGCTGCTGAACGCAACAATAACTCATCAATACGCACATCATATCCATATCTTTGAGGATTTGTAATATTATTAGTAGTTGCAACCCTAGGCACTTGGATACACCACACTGTTAAGAGTGACTGGTTCCGGGAACCTTGCTCTTAAATCTTTTCTAGCTTGATTTATAAGAACTTGTTGATATTGCAACAAACTATTCCTAATGCTGGTAGCTGAATTAACTGGGAATGTAGTTAGGGCCATACTCTCTGTTATGTATTCAGCAGTAGCAGAAGGTATATCTCTACCTGCTAGTATCTGTGCGGCTACTCCGGCCATAACTATAGGTTCGTATTCTGTTTCTAAACCTATAGAAGATAATGTTGTATCTTCATTTGTTATCTCACCGAATTTTTTCTTAAATGTGCAATGAACATTTACACCATTATTTACACCGGAGAACTGTACTACTTTACCACTAGCTGTGACTGTTGTAGGCACATCAATTAGTTCTACTGCTACACCTCTAAACTGTACCGAAGTTTCACTACCGGAAGATAGGTTTGTATATTGTGATACTGCTTTAAGTGGTGCAACAATTCTATTATCATCACCACCTGTTAGTGCTACATACCCTGTAGCAGCTGCTATTGTTTGTTCTTCTATTGCGTAGAGAGTAGGATACAGATTTTCTATTTGGTCTTTTACTGCGTTAAAAACATTAATTCTTGGGAATGCAGGTGATATTTTAATTAAATCGTTTGTACTGTGAGTTTGTGCAGTTGTTCCTCTAGCACCTCTTGATACTGTGATAGTATTTCCAGCAGCATTAAGTCCTTTAGAATACATAAGTTCGGTACCAATTTCTATTATTGCACCACCATCTAATGCATCTTCTTCTTCAATGCTTAACAAATCACCATCATAAGCAATAGTTGTTTCAGTTGTACCAATACCAGTAGTTAGATATGTATAGCTTTCTAAACTATCCATTGGTTCTAAATACTCTCTAAAGGTCCTATCTACTAGGCCTCTTATATCACTACTCATTTTTTACCTTATGCTGAATGAAATACTAATTCAATTTTACAGTCATAGCTTTCTGCTTGTCCTGCTACGACTTTAATTGCACCTACTCCAGCCCATCCACTAGGGTCAACACGAACTTGTTTGTCTGCTGATACTGTATATGACACATCTGTACCATCAGTTTCAACTAGGTTTTTAAAAGTCCCGGATGAATTTGTAGATGTCACTTGAAATGTAATTGTAGAACTTGTTATTGCAGCTGGGAACCTAATTCCTGCTAGTAATAAACCATCAGTATCTACTGCTGTAGAAACTGTAGTGCTTTCGCTTACATCTATAAGTACTGTTTTGGTTTTGTATAAACTTTTACCTGCTACCGGCATTTATCTTCTCCTAAATCTTATGTAATATTTTAACACAAGAAGTGGGTGGAGGTGGAGTTCCACCCAAATCTTGTAAATTTTATCTTTAGCTTACGCCATTGATAACTGCGTGATATTCGGCAGGTCCTTTTTCAAGACCAATTTCCATATATACACGCTTTGATACTGCTGCTGCATCATCATTGTCTGTATCTTCTACGAATACACCACCTTTACCAGGGATGTTTAAGAAGCATACATCAAGATATGCAAGGTCCAATATGAATGCTTGGTCAGCTGGAACGAATTCGTTCACTGCTAATCCAATATTTCCAAATGGTGTAATGATAGTATCAATGTTGATACCAGCTACATTTCTATCTCTTGGTAAGATAGCCATTTGATTAGAACCACTCTTAACAAGGTTTTGGTTTAAGTCTAAGACTGAACCTGGTCTTGCGAAGAGTACAACATTTTGTAATGGTGCACCGGCATCATACATTAATTTTAATGTTTCAGCCATTGCATCAAAGTCAAGCCCTTGGGCTGAACCTGAACCATCACCTGCTGTATCGTGTGCGTATGCTGATGAACCATTTCCGGAAGCTACCCATTCAGCGATGCCTCGCATCTCTCTTGGGTTTCCATCTGTTCCATCATTGAAGGTAGCATTGAAAAATTCATATTCAACTTCTCTTGCTATCTTAGAGAGCAACTCTTCTAATTGAAAAGCCATCTCATCGTTAATTGGGTTAGAACCTTCAAAAGCTGCGGTCCCGCTTTCCATAGCTTGTGAGTTCAAATATCCTGTAGATGCTAATGCGGAGTAGGTGAGTTTAACACCTTGGTTCCAAATTTGCACACAGTCAATAGATGAACTTCTGCTTCTACCAAAATAAGCAGGGTTTCCACCTTCAGCAACAGTTGTATAACTGGATACTGCTGGTGTATCTACTTTTTGGGTTTGGAAAACAGGAGAGTTAAGAAGTTTACCACCAGTTAAACCACCTACCATAGATAGTAAAGGTGTTCTTCTTGCACCAACTTTGAATAGTTCACCCGTAAAGTTATTGATTTCGCTTACTGAAATCGGGTCGGGGGCACCTATTGCGGCCATTTTATCTCCTAAATTTTCTGTTTAGGAGGCTTATTCTCCTAAACTATTTTTTCTCTAGCTCGTTAAGAGCTTTCATTTTAGAAGCGATGCTATCTCGCACCCTACCAGTTTCTTGTGCTGCGGCTATTTGGTCCCGAATGCCTGGGGAACCCGACACGGCTTGTGCTTGTGCTGCAAGGTTGTCTAATCTTTCCTGCCCTGCGTTGACTGTTTCACGAAAACTGTCTTGTTGCCCAAATACTTCTTCACCAAATTCTTCAGTTATNAATGCTTTTANTGCATCCNCTGTAGTATCGCCTTCGTACATTTGGTCGGCTGCTTTACCAATTCCTTTTGACCTATCTAAACCTACTTGTTTAAACAACTCATCTCGTTCCTGGCTTTGATACTTTATCAGTTCTTCTTTGAGGGTTTTATTCTCCTCACGAATTGCCTTCCAGTTTTTATCTTCACCAGTATTGGTTTCTACGCTTGCTTCTTCGTTTTGTGACATTACTGTCCTCCTCTATAAATAATATTTTTACAAGCCGCATTTATGTCATCGGCTGAACTACTACATATTATTTATTTATCGTGTCTTGTATGTAGGCATCAAGACAGTTTTCGTTCTAGGTCTAGTTTAACCACCCGGCCTTAGTAGAGTGTCGTATTAATTATAACACAACTTGTTTAAACAAGTAGTTATTCCTCAACTAATCCAACAACTTGACCACCTTGGGTTGTTGCTGCACCTGTTTGTATAGCACTTTCGCTTGCTTCTTGTGCTGCTACTCGTTTAACTAATCCTAATTCTTGTGGTGATAAACCGGCTACTCCTAGTGCAATTTGTTCTTCTGTAATGGTATTTCCTCTACCTGCGGCTGCACCTGTAAGGCCGGATAACTCATCTGTTCTAGCAAATACTTTAGCTGCATCTTTNTGTGATATATCAGCTTCTACAAATTTTTCTGCTGTTGTAAGTCCTACTGATACTGTAGCTATCTCTGCTTCTGCAAGTATTTGAGATGTAAGTATTTGATTTTCTAAGACTGCTGTAGATATTGTTGGGCTAATAAACATAGCAAATAAAGAAGTTTCATCTATTGCATAACCATATTGTTCGTTAAATATTTCTAATACTTGGTCTTTGTTGTTTACTAACTGTTCATAACCAAACTCTAATCTTGCCTTAAATTCTTGTATATCTACATCACCGCTAATTGCTGCTGTTATTTCTTCTGCAAATATATCGGGATTTAAGTTGTATGTTCTTAATGCATCTTTCATACCATCTTTTAATTCTAGGTATTGTATCTCTGTCATACGAAGAGTTCCATCTTCTCTTCTTATACCAGGGAATGCTTTAGCATACTCATCACTACCTCTTACTGTTGCAAGTGCAATATCAATACTTCCTGTTCTTGTCCAGGCAGCAACTATTCCATCAAGAATATTAGAAGGGAAGTATGGATATAATGCAGCTGCATCATCTTTTGTAGGTGTGTATGTTTCTGTTTCTTCTTCAAACTCCGGTGTAGTATCACTACCAGTGTAAATATTAGAACCTTCTAGTGTTTTTAAAAATGAATTTATTATCTCTAATGCTTTATTCTCTGCATTTTGTAAGTCTATTTCTGCTTGTGATGGTCCAGGAGATATAGATATTTCATCACTATCAGCTGGAATAGTACCATCAGTAGCATTAGATAATGGTGTAGCTTCTGCTGGTGGTTCAAATGTTTCTGTTATTGGGTTCCATATATTTCCATTAGCATCTTTTATAATAGGTAAATCAAAAGTTCCACCTTCAATTACATTTCCATCTTTATCTACTTGTTGCCCTTCTTCATTTTCTCTGTAAAGTAAATCATTATCAGTACCTTCCGGTAATTTTACTTCTTCATAGTATCCTTCACCAGCAGCTTCATTAGAGTTCTCAAACTCTTTTATATCTCCTGTTCTTGGGTCTTTATATAAAGGCATTAAAATACTCCACTAAATGCTTGCGGTACTCTTGATGCTAAATCATCTAAGAATTTATTTTTAATTCCTGGGCTGTCAATAAAAGTTGTTCTTATTTCTTCATCAAACTTCATATAATCTCCGTTAGCTTTAACAATTAAATCATCTATTGTGTCTTGTTGACTTTGTGTTAGCTTAACTAGCTGTCCACCTGTAGTTCCGTTAATAAGTTTAGATGCTCTATTTGAGTAGTATCCATTCCAGGTAGCGTAGTTAGAACCTTTAAACATAGGATAAAGTACATCGTGTTGCATTTGTAGTTCGTTCTTAACACCATCTATATCTCCTGCTCTAACTCTTGCGGCTATCTTGTAAAATGAATTGTTATTAACCATAGCTTCATATGCACCCATACCTAATGTATCTACAATTAAACCTTTAGCAGTTGATTGTCCTGTATTGACACCAGTAAACTGTCCTACAAAACCTTGTAATCCTTCGGGTAGTAGTTCTTTACCACCTAATAAATCTAAATATGCACTGTCATCAATGTAATCTAAGTATGTATCTACTTCATCCGGCTTTATTTGGCCTGTTGTCACCATCATAGCTATTGTTCTTGCTAATTCATTTACTGGTCCAGTCATATTTCTTGATACAATTCCTTCTTTGATGCTGGCCATATTAGTTCCTATGTCTTTAGCAACCTTGTCCGGGTCGCTATAATACTGCAACATAAAGTTTCTTTCACCTTCTGTAGAGTTTTGATACCATTCTGTACCTTCTAAATCATCAGTAGATATTGGTGTACCAGTTAAAGAAGCAGCTAAAAATGCAGCTTGAACATCTGTATCTAACAACCAACTCATTCCATCTTCCTTGGCTTTAGCTTCAAACTGTGCCTCTACTACATCAAATACTTCTCTGTAGTCCTCTTCATCTTCACCTGTTAGTATTTCACTAACTAATAAATCTTCGTGTCCTCTAAATACATAACCATATCGCAATGCAAAACTTTCCATATCTAGTGATATTGGTTCTACACCTACTGTCATAAAGTTAGCATTGTCAATTTTAGCTAGAATAGGGAAGTCACCTANTGCTTCTCCTGTATCAAAATATACTGCATACATTACACCATCTATTTCAATAATTTCTTCCGGCTGGAATGCAAACTGGTTAGTTAGTAATCCCTGTTTATTTTCTTCAACAACTTCTTCATTATCGGCCATAGTTATATTGTGGAATAAATTCCTCATCCTCCTGTTCTAATACTGTAGATAGGTTTCCTAATATTATATCATACACTGGTTTGCTTATTTTGTATGCAATAGAATACTTATCGCTTANCTCTCCAAAGTTNTCCCAAAATNNTTCATCAGTNGTTTTTGCTTGATANNNAGAANTNGCNANATCTNCTAGTANTAAAGCTNTTTCATATCCTGCATAAGCTATAGCAAGTGGTCCAGTTGCACCAGCTACACCCATTCTTCCTAATGTAGGTAGCACTGCTTTAGTAATTACCTGGTCCCCAATGTCTAGTTTTTCTAATACACTAAATACTTTTTTAAATATACCAGGGTTTTTATCCATAATTTCTTTAGCTTTGTTTAGATTTTCTACACCATCTGCATTAGATATAGCTTTATCTACATCATCTACTAATTGGTCGGGTGTTATATATCGTGGGTCGTATGGTAAATCTGCTTTTGCATCATTAATATTTATGCGGTCTAATTTTTCTCGCATATTATCATCAATACGATTTCCGTATATATTCATACTTACATAATCAGCTAAAAATTCACCAGCAGTCATTCCTGTAGTTTTGTTTAAATCTGCCGCATAGTTTGGGTCAAGAGTGACATTGTATGCTTTTCTACCTGCTATTTCCTGGAACCTATCCATATATGTTTTATTAACTTGAAATGGTAATTCTGTATCTGTTCCAGCAAACACTGTAAAGCTGCTAGTAAACTGTGCTGGTTCTTTACTGCTAAATAGCATATCACCATATGCATCTCTCATTGGGTCCACTATTGACCCCATATTGACAAACATTCTTTCAATATCAAAATCGTGTGCTGGTTGAAAAACTGTTGATGGTGAGTTTTTAAAATTTATATATCTTTCTTGTAAATCTGTCATTTCTTCAAAGAAATATTTTATTTGATTTTTTACTACTTGTGCATCATTAGGTACATTTTTATAAAGTAAATCTCCAGGGTCCCTTGTAATCCATAATTCATCTAATACATCAACCCTAAATATTTCTGCTATGTCATCATCTAAACTATCTATTTGGTCGTGCAACTCTATAAGCTGTATCATAAATGGCCTTACACCTTCAGTAGATGGGAATGTACCATACATTTGATATAACTCGTTAACTCGTATATCATCTAAAACTCTTATTTGTAATTCAAGACTGTTTGTCACATCACCAGCTTTTATGTCGCTACCCATAAGTGCTTCACTTGTTTCTATTAACAATGTTTTTATATCTCCTCCGTATTCACCAACTGAAGGTATTTCTAAACCAAAATCATTAGTTAACTCCATTGCAATGTCGTAGATGGCTTCACTTGTTTCAGTAAATCCAGTCCATAAAAACTCCGGTGCTGTTAAACTATATATAGTATCTGTTTCTTCAAATGCTTTAAAAACATCTAATGCGTAATCAACAAGAGTTTCAAGTCTTACACTTTTTATATTGCTATCTATTTTGTTAGTGTGATTAAACAATACGCTTGTATGTGATGTATAAGTATTGCCTGGAGTACCTTGTATAAGATTAGAAATAATACTTGTACGCCAGTCCTCTGCGTTTTTCATATAGGAACCATCAAGCATTTTAAAATTTTCGGGATTACCAAACTTTATAGCATCATTAACAACTGATTTAATAGCATCAGTTATCATTTGAACTTCTCTATTACCTAGTTCAACTGACATTATTCCTCTTCAGTATTTTTAGATTGTTCCTTTGCCTGTCTAAGTTCTTGAAGTATTTCATCATTAGATTTCTTTTTAACTGACATTGCTATTCACCTTGTATTTTTTTAACCATCTCTAATAAAGATTGAGCATTTTGGTTTTGTGGAAACATTTTATTAGGTGGTTCACTCTCTAACATATCTGCTCTAGCTTTAGCTTCTTTTGTAGGTCCACCTGCACCTGCTCTAAGTCTATCTCTATATGTTATAAAATCTTCAGCACCCTTTTTTATGCCTGTCATCAATTTAAGCAGTCCATAGTAGTTCTTAGCTGGCTGTTTAAACAACGAGTTATCAGCTTGTGTTGCCGGCNTTCTAGCAAATCTAGTGTTTGGAGTGGCCATTGGGTCCACAAATGGTTCTGTTTTGTCATCATAAAAACCTTCACCAACAATACTAAAGTCCTCTGCTTGTGTTTGTCCTGGTTGCAATACTGCTTGATGAGGTGCTACATCACTTAGATACCAGTCATAAAACTCTTTAGTATCTTTAAATCCTCCTTTAATATAGTCACCAATGATACCTGTTTGTATTTCGCTAGCCATAGTCATACCATCACCATAACTAATATGAGTATCTCCACCTACTACAGATGCAACATTATTCATATTGTCTAATGCAGGTAAATATGCTTCAGCAAAACCTTCTTGGTCATCTATTTCTACTAATGGTGGATACATTTTAATTCTTGTTATGTATTGCTGAACTATTTGTTCATCATTCATTTGTTGATACTCTTCCGGCCCTGGTCCTTCCGGTGCTTGGTCATTAAGTTCTTCACCAGTTCTAATAACAATGTCACCACTTGCTTTAAACACATAAGATGTTTCATCATTAAAGTAATTACCTTGGGCCATACTTACTAAATCAGCACGCATTTCTTCTACAGTTTTAGCTTTATACCAGTCCAGTTCACCAAATGGTGTTGTATTATTTTCTTCCATTATTTGTCATCTCCCATTCCAATTTGGCCCATTGATGCTTCAAAGAAGTTAGTACCATATTGTATTTTTTGTAAACTCTCTACCGATGCTATCTCTCCTTGTATTTCCGGTCTTGCTAATAAATTTTCTTGTATAACATCTATAGCATTTTTAGGTTGAGGTATTTCACCTTTGCCTTGCATTAAGACTTCGTATCCAGGAACAATTAAAGGTAAATTGCTACCAGGTATTGATAGTTTTACATAGCCTTCACCTGCTGGTGTTCTATAACTATCTCCTACTGTAGTTCCTAAAATAATATCTTTATCTGTTATCAAGCTCTCTTCGTATGCCTTTTGAGATGCAGCAGCTTCGGCTAAACTTTTATTTATATCATCTGCGAACTCTACATAATCTGCATCAGTAAAATTAATACCCATCAACGCACCTACTTGGTCCATAAGTTCTTTAATTTGTGATGGATTAGCTTTAACTTGTTGTTCCAGGTTTAACATATCCTGGTACATTTCAGTAAAATCTTTTGTTTCTGTATATATCTGTTCTTGTTCTGTAAGAGTAGTTTCATACATAGGAATATTTGAAGCCATATCTTTTTCCCAGTTTCCGCTATCAGTTGCTTTGATAAATATTTGGGCCATAAAATTAGCTTCTCTATCTGTCCACTGGCCAAATTCTGCTGTAGGTGGTGCATCCATTCCTGCTCTTACCATTCGTTGTTGCAATATAAATATCTCACTTGGGTCCATATCAATAAAGTTTCTATACTCTGCACCTTTATAGAATGGTGCATCATATTCCACAGGTTCTCCAGTAGAAGGGTCAGTTTCAGTTTTAGAATATACTGTTCCATCTTTTGTAGTTGAATATCCCCACGCTGGATGAGTTGACCTATAAGTACCAGCTGGGTCCGGTANATATTCTNCACTNTCNNNTTGTTGTTTTGCTNTATCTTCTGCATCTCTAGCTTGTTCATAATCAACACTGTCAAGAGTTTTGTTTATTTCATCTATTATGTCTTGTGTATTTGTTTGTGTACCACTTCCAAAAAATCCTGCTTTTTTAAATGTATATGTTGTTGCACCTTTAGCGGAACCTTCAGTTGGTCTATCAATTACCGGTTCAGCACTTCTAATTTCTGCATCAGCTTTTATTACTAACTCTGTTAATTTATCTATATTTAGATTTAGTGTGACATCATTGTATAAAGCTATTGTTTCATCACTAAATATACCTTGTAAATCATCGTTTTGAAATATTTGATTTATATTTAAACTTTCTGTGCTTACATCAGCACCCATAAGGTTTTCTTTTACTTTTGCGACATCATATTCATATACAGCTTGTGCTAAATAATAAGCTATTATTTCTCCTATAGATGCACTACCTATNCCACCTTCACTAAATTCAGCAACTTCAATACCAGTGTTATCACTGCTGCCTTCTTCAAGGTCTAATATACTATTTTCATCATCCATTATCTATCCTTTATATTTGTTGGGTTTACTGGGCTTATTTCGTAAAACAATACTTCATTAGCTAATTGTCTAAAGTTTGTACCTTCACTCTTAGCCACGATGTCCTCCCATATAAATCTCATTATTTCCTGTGCTTCTAAGTAGTCATCGCTACTACCACTTAACACTGGATTACTTCTTGAAGAACCTCTAATTCTTAATGTTTCAGTTTGTCCATACCTNTTAGTGTATGTGTAGTTTCCATTATTAAGAAATACATCAAGAACTTCGTTTCTTCTTTGTACATATTCTACTACAAATGGATACTCCGGTGAATTTTTAGTAAGTTCGTAATCTCCCCAACTTGCAAGTTCGGCCATAATAGTTTCTATTTTTGCTCTTTGTTGCCTACCTACGAAGTTGTAAATGTTAGCAATACCATACTCATCCTGTATTTGTCTTTTAGCATCTGCATATGCATCTTCCCAGTTTCGTTGCGGTTCTGTATTTCTTATCTCTTGTTTCTTTTTTTCTAATTCAAAGATAGCTTGTGACTGTTGCATAAACTCTGCATATTGTCTTGGATTTAAGTTTTGACTTTCTATCTCATAGAATGCTGGATAATACAAATCATCTTCTATTCTATCCGGTTGTATATACACACCAGTATTTGGTAATGCACCTGGTTCAAGTATGTCTTTCCTGTTATCTTGGTTCCACCAAAAGTATGAATGTTCTTTTACTGGTTTTTTACCCATACTTTGGTTCTTAGATTGTGTCAATGGAATAGGATTTATACCAAACTTCTCTTCAAAGTCTATGTCTGTTTGTATGTAATCATATCCATTCTTAATTAATAACTCATCGTATTTAGATTTTAAGGCCTGTGTTGTCCACCAAGTTCCATCTTTATCTTCAACTTCTATCCTTGGTTGTATTCCAGTAGGTAATGTAAATTGTGTAGTCCCTCTAAAGATAAATAGCTTTCCTGCTTGTTCAAATGCTTTATTCATATATTTATCAATACTGTTTTGGTCTGTTTGGTCAACTAAACCTGCTAGTACATATCCTGTGTAAGTATCCATAACTGCTGTACCAAATTGTGCTTGTCGTTCTGCACTAAAAGTATTTTCATTTGTCATAAATTTCTGTAGCCACGCAGGTAGCTGGTCAACAGGATTACCTCTACCAAAAGAACCTAAAAAGAAATCTTGTATTGTTTTAGGTACCGGCATTCTTTGTGCAATTATATTTGCTGGTATTGTGACTAATGGTCCAAAACCTGGTGCGAAACCATTCTGTGCTATTAAGTTAAGACCGCTAGCATATCCTGGTAAAGACATTCTTACACCTTCATCTTCTAAGTTTTCACCAAATGCTCTGTTTTGTGCTCTTGCTTTCAACAACCTACCACCAACACCAAATGATAATAAGTTCAATGCATCTACATAGTTAAACATCATCTTGCCTGTTCTTGGGTCCTCTTCTAAGAAACCATTTTCACTATCCCAAGGTTTTGCTTCTTCACCATTGTCTATTGCAATTCTTGTTTTGTTAAACTTCTGTGGATTTTCTTGTATTAATTTACCCCAGGATTGGAATACCTCTGCCCATATTTCCGGGAATGGTATGTACTTGTTAAACAAATCGCTGGCCATATGTCTTTGATTTGTAGAATACAATATTGTTTTTACTTCTTCCATTGCTTTAGCTTTTAATATATCTTCTGCTTGTTTAAGAGAAGTAATTGTATTTTCTACTGCCGGTTGTTTAGCAGCTTCTATTAGCTGGTCCCATAGTTTATTACCATCTACCCAGGCCTCTGCACCTTTTAAAAACTCTGCTCTTGTTGCATCATCCATATAGGCCATAGCCTCTATTGCATTTTCATAGAACGCATACCTAAACAATGGGTCCCTGTTTAAACGGCTAGATGGTTTTGCAAGTAAACTATCATAAGCAGTATCTATTATTTTTTTGTAGCCTCCCATAGCACCAGGATTATAATTAGCATCATCAAAAAATCCAGCTGCTACTATCTTATCTCCAACTACCATTGTTCCGCTTTCACTTATTCTTTGTGAACCATCAAATTTAGCTGGTAATGACATAGGGCCTAATCCTGCTTTATCAACTTCCGGTGTTAATACTTCAATTAATTCTTTATAAAATGCCTGGTTAGCTTGTCCTTTAATACTTTTACCACCTGTTCTAGCTGAACTACCTTTAAGCAACTGGTTATGTTGTTTCCATTTAACCCAGTCTTTCCTGTTAAGAACACCACCAGTTTTAATCATTTCTAATATTTGTGAACTTTTAACTGAATTTAAGTCGCTTGTAAATTTAGGATACACTTTGTATCCATCTTTAAATCCTACTTGTCTTGCTGCCTCGGCAGATATTGGAAGCCTGGTCACCGGGTCTAGTATTTGATGTTCTGCACCTATAAGCCTTGCTATTCTATATTGAACACTCTCTAAATATTCTTTGAATGCTTTATCACCAGCAGCATTTTTTAATCCATATATTTTATCTTCTTCGTTAAAACTTCTTCTAACTAAATCATCTATAATTTCACTACCTTCATTTCTAAAATATCTAAATGCTTCATCTATTCCCATATTTGCTACTCTTACTGCAATAGGGTCAGTAGCTAGTAATTCTATTTCACTCCATAATGCTTCCCAGTATCTAGGATTAATACTTCCATCACCTAAATACTTATCAATTTGTATAAACATATTTTCAATTAAGTCTTTACGGCCTGTTTTAAATGCAGCTGTTAATGCTTGTTCACCCATAGATGACATATACTCCGGTGTGTTATTCATTAAACTACCACCAGGTAAACCTTGTGCGGCACCTTTGACTTCATCTACTGATATTTTTAACGCATCAAAGTTAGATTTAAACAACGCTTCTAGTGCTGGTTTATTAATTACACTATCGTANTTAATTGATTTAGCACCTTTGCCTTCTTCTACATAATGTAAAAATACTAAATTACTGTCATCTAAGTTTCCTAATGCTTTACCAAATCCTGCATCTATTGCTGTTTGTCTATTGACTACATAAACACTTTCCTGGAATGCATTNATACCTATCATTGCAGCATTAGTCATAGCATTTTCACCACTAAGTCCTACCGCTACATCTAACATAATATTTCCATCTTTGTCTGTATAAACACCCATTGCGTGTTTGTCTTTACTTAACAGTGCAACTGTGTCATCATCAAAAAATAAATTATCTATTTGTGTATCTAAATATTCTTCCGGTGTCACACCATACTTAGCTGCTTCTTTTTCTATATCTGCAACATTACCTATTTGCATTTCTTTATTTTTATAAGCAGATACGAATACATCACCTTCTGCTGGTCCTCTGTATCCTAAGTCTATAAATCCTTGTTTAGATAAATCTACTGAAAAACCACCAGTTGCAAGTATTGCTTCACCCATAGAGTTATAAGTATTTCCATCGTATCCTTGTATTGCACCTTTAGCCTCGGCCTTAATAGTTTTCTTTTTAGCATTAAATGTTTTTTCTGTAAGTTCTGCAAACTTTACATTTCTTACATCAAAGCCATTAACTGCTGCATCAACCATATACTCACTAACTTCACCACTGTAATTAGTTTCTAGTAGGTATCGTTTAATTAGTTTTTCTGCTTGTCCGTAATCCATTGCATTTAAAGCTGCAACATCAGTTTCATCTAGCATTTTTAACATAAACTGTATGTCATCCGGTTTCATTTGTGTTGTCATTACTAACTCACCGGTATTGTTCCATATTCTTGCTACTGTTTCTGCTCTTTCAATGTTAAAAAATTCATAATATTTATTTGAAGTCAAAGATAATCTAGTTAAGAATTTTGTAAATGGATTAACATTTCCTGCATATGCGTTTCTTAAACCTTCTTCCGGAACTACACGAAGCAACAAAGCTAGCCTAATCATCCATAAAGGTTTTAAGAAATCATTTTGAAATGCATTAAACATATAGTCTATGCTTCCTTGTGGTTTTAATTTACTTTGTCCTTCATATGCTCTTCTAGGAATTTTAAATTCTTTTACCCAGTCTTTGTCTTTTATTAAACCAAAGTTTTTAGCCCAAGCTCTTCCTAAACTTTCCCCAGGCCCTATTAGTTGTTGATGTGCTTTTGATGCACGAAGTAAATCTTGTGGGTCCATAAGTAAAGAGAATGAACCGCTTGCTTGTGATAATAAATGCATAGTTGGAACTGCCTCATACACATATCTTTCCAATTCACTTTTATCAAAGTTTTTGATACCAGCTCTTTTGTAATATTCTTCTAAATCTTTTATTAATGTCTTATATCGTTTTTTAATTTTAGTTCCGTTAAATGCAAGAGAACCAGCTGTACCACTAAAGAAACTTCTTAGCTCTTCCATTTGTGCAGAAAAGTTTTCTTGTTGTTTTACAATATCTTCTACATCAAATTTTAAGTTAGGGTTTCTATCTATAATACTTCCAGCAATATCCATATTGGCNCTATTAACTAANTCATCTAATTGTGTTTGGCTAGTAGCTTGTAGTCCTTCACGAATATATGCACCTCTTGTCTTTGGGTCAACAAATGCAGCTTTAAGCATATTGTCTATATTTTTAACGCTGTTATCTAGTTCCGTAATCATTACCATTGTTTCCGGTCTAAGTGCTAAAGCTCTCTGCATATGTTTTGGTAATGCTAGTTTTATTTGTTGTGATGCACCTAATAATCCTCTTACTGGATTATCTGTTCCTAGTGCAAGTAATTTTCTAAATGGTGCTACTTCTGTAGTTTTACCTGTAATTACTTTGTTCATATAATTAAAAAACTCACCATAAGCAGTAGGTTTGTAAGGCAATACTTTTAGCCCTAAGTTTTTATTGCTTTCGGTCAGTTGTCTAACATTGTCTAGTTCTATTTTTTTATTAGCTGGTAAATATTCTTTTATGATGTTAAACATATCATCATAGTTTTCATCTGTTAATCTTCCTGCTTTAGCTACAGTTTCTAGTATTTGTTTAATGTGTAATGGGTCATCTACTTCATTGAGAACTTGTAATACTGATACTGGTAATCTATCAAACTCTTTTATATCTCGTAAAAACGCTAATCCCTCATCTCCGGATAATTCTGCTAAAGCTCTTGTAAATTTCATACCCCATTCTTTTGTTAATACTTCATCTGCTGTTTTACCATAAAATAATGCTCTATTCTCTTTACCTGTTTTACCTGGTAAAAAACCTTTCCAAAACTGTGCATTCTTATAAGCAGGAGTTCCAAGTCTTGTTGCAGCTTTGTTAGCATCTAACATTGTTCTCATTGCAGTTTTAGTACCAGCACCATACATAAGTGCTAGGTTCATAGGGTCAGCAGCTACTCTAAATACACCATCAATAAGTCCGGATATAACACTATATCCTGTGCTTCCAGGATTAGTCATTGTAGATGCAATAATTCTTCCTGGAGATATATTTATTTTTTCTCCACGCTTAGTTGTATATTTAAACCTATCTTCTGCTTGGTCAAAAGCATTTGTAATATCTCTACCATAAATAGCTTTAGCTTTGTTATAAGCTACTTGTGTACTTTCACCAGCACGAATAGCATTTAAGTATTCTTGTGTTTTAGTTAAATCTACAGAGTTAGGCAGGAACCCATCTCCTAAGTTTATAGGATTACCTTTCCTTTTTTCTTGTATATATCTAGTTAACTCTGTTGGTCCATAAGCATCTCTAGCTTCTCTGTATTTATCACCAACACCATCACCAAGAACTGCATTTAAAATTGCTTGTGTAGCTGAACCTCCACCTTCACCTTTGTCACCAATAATTATTTCGGGTAATCCAGCTAGTGTTGCAAGTGCAACTGTGCCTGGAACTGATTTACCTTCTGCTTGTGCAGCAACTACAGCTGATTTAAAACCTCTTGATACTGGTTGAAACATACTGTCAAGGCCTAATATACCTACTTGGAATGCTCGTTTTAATCCACCTACTTTTGTGACTGGTTCTATTTGATATTGTTCTGCTAATATTTCTGCTGTTTTCATAGCAGTTGCAAAAGCAACAGCATCATCATCTTGTGTACCACTCATTGCTTGATAAGCATTCATCCTAAATGGAACATTAGGATATGTTTTACCTAGGTTCACAAAGTTGTTAACTAACTCTTTACCTTGTGGTGTCTTAGCTATTTTTTGGCCTTGCTTGTAAGAGTTAACTCTGTTTAATGTTTCTCTAGCTATTGCCTCGCTTATGTGTGAAGCAGAAAAAAACGATGACCCACGCATTAGGTGGTTTCTGTATCAGCGTTTAGTGGTCCAACTTTTTCTACTCTTGGTGCTACAAAAGTATCGTTAGTTAAATATTCAGCTATCATCGGGTCACGAAATTCATCAAACAAGCCCATCCAGTAAGCCTCTATATCCATTTGTGGTTTACCTGGAATGTTTGCACCTGCTGTTCTTAAACCATTAGTTATAGGAACACTATTAAATTTAGTAGGTGCACCTAACTGTATAGGTGAAGCTGGTTGCCTTATTTGTGCATTTACTTGTTCTGCTTCCGGTCCACTTGTTTCTGCACTAAGTCCTGGTGCTAATGTTTCGTTAATAACTTTACTTTGTCCTGTTGGGTCGCCACTCTTCCTTGGTACATATAAATCTGCATAACCTGGGTCGGCTTTCATATCTGTAGCTTGTTCAGCCATTTTTTTACTTGCTGCTTTACGAACCATATTTTTCATCCTCTTCGTTTAAATACTCACTAAGACTTACCATAAATTGATTTATGTTTAGCATTTCTTCGGGTAATTGTATATTCATACTTACACGAATAAATACTCCTGGTATTGGTCCAGGCATATGGTATTCCACATATTGTGGATTAAATCCAAAATCTATTGGATTTTGTTCTATTGATGTTATCCATTCACCAGGTTGATTGTTAACAATATCATAAAATGTTTTATCGGTTTCAGCCATTGGGTCAAATTCTTTAGGCACCTGGTCCACCTCCTTGTGCAGCTACTTGTGCTAATACCTGTTGTAATCCTGGTGGAGGTCCTTGTGGTTGTTGAGGTCCACCCACAAGTGCTTCCTCCTCCGGTGACATTTCATCACCTTCAGCAGTATAGAACTTCTCTAAAATTTTATTTATGTTTTGAGGATTTTTCTTTATTTCTATTGCGGCCATAGTAGCTTTAGGATTACCTTGTGCAGCTTGGGCCATAAGACTTTCAAACAATACATTTTCTGCTCTTTCGCTATTTATTCTTTGTTGGATTTGTGTAATGTTATCTAATCCATCCATATTTTCTTGTAATGTTTGTGTATCAATAATTCCTTGTTGTTTTAATTGAAGGCCTGTAATAATTTTTTGTGGCTCATCAAATCCGGCCATAACACCATAAATTCTTCTAGTCTTGTACATTTCTGCAATGTCACTCTTAGGAACATATGTTTCTTTGAAAGCTGTACCATTACGATAACCTGCAATAGGTTTTCTCATATTAGCGTACATAGTTTCATCCCACTCTAGTCTTTTAATATCAACCTGTTCTAAAGCGTTCTTTAGTATTGTTTGATATTCTCTAATATGTAAAGATGCAGACTGGCCTAGTTCTTCAAGTCCTCTACCAGTGACAAATGCGTTTGGTGACTGTCCATCATCACTAACTGGATAAGCAGCACCTAATCGTAAATGTCGTTCTAGTCTATCTATCTGTTGGAACAGCTGATAGGGTAGATTATTCGTAGGTTTGCTTACTTGCGAACCAGGAGTTAANTAGTTAACTGCTAATCTTCCTTTCTTNTACTGTCCACTTTCTATCTCTCCAATGATGTTTGTTTCGGTAAATACCGCATCTTCCATTGCAATGACAGATAGAACATTTATCTTAGCCATATTAGCCATCAGTCCTATCGTGTGATGGAATTGGCCTTGCATTTGGTCAAATGCAAATCTTTTAGCTACAACAAATCTTGGTCCGGATTTAAGTGGGTTAGGTACAAAATCTATTATTTCCATTTTTTCCGGTAGCAATATGTAAGTACCATCTTTGTCATAGTATTCTGCAACTACCATACCGGCACCACTTTGGTTGGCCCATCCTTTGTCGTATGATGACATATAAGCTAATGTTTGATTTTCATTAGGCACATCATCTAAAATCATATTTGCATAATTTGGATACATTTCTGCAAGTGTTTTGTGTGGAACTCTTTGAACTATCGCAAGTTCTTTAGGTTGTTGTCCATCACCAAAGTATCCAGGATAACAAAGATAAGGGTCTTTTATTTCTGCATACGGATAAGGAATACCATTATGGTCCTTTTTTTCTTTTAATACCCATACTGCAAAACCATAACCAGGTAGCCATCTACCTACTTGTGGTAATTGTAAATCTAAATTTTGGATTTCATCATATGCGTGTACTATTCGTTCTAGTTTTTCTGCACGCTTTGTTGCTCTCTCACTATCTTTGTCATTGTAAATATCTACTTTTAAATCCGGGGCTCTTCCTAATTTTTGTGCAAGTCTATCTAGTCCGGATTGTAATAAGTTTGGTGCAGGTATTTGTTGATAATCCATATCACGCATTGATTTACCTAGTAATGCTTTTAAGCCATCAGCACCACCATTCATAATATCTCTTATGTTATCTTTGTCACTTGCAAAATCTGCGTGCTGTTGTCTTAGTTCATATACTCTGTTATATACTTGTTCTGCGTTTTTCATTATCTCCAATTATCTAAGTCCATTGTACTTAGTTCGTATCCTCCAAAACTTGGTTCATATTCTAGTCCCATTGTAGCAAGTCTTTCCTTTTGCATTCTACGAATAGTTTTCATAGGGAACCAACTAGCCATAACTATGTCGGTTTTAGTTCCTACACTTCTACTTTTATTTTGTGCAGAAGAGAAATAAACCAACTGACTTTTATATAAGTTTACCTTCTCTTGGGCTTCAAATCCATTATATGGTAAAGAAATTAATTGCTGTTCAAACAATGGCCTCATAGCTGTCACACCATAGATAGGGTCGTGCTTGTTAGAATATGTTTGTGTACCTTCTAAAAATATTCCGTGCCTACCTGCAAAATCTTTTATAGATTGGTCTTGTCTAATTGCACGCTGAAATCCGTTCTCTTCAATAACCCAGTGTGACAAACTGTACTTTTGATACCATTCTTTAATAATTCTTAGGGCCTGCGGAATACCTCCACCTAATGAGTTTTCCATATCTATCATAAAAAGTTTATTTGCTGATTGGTCATATCCCCATAAGAATGCAGCTTGGTATCCAGTTGATGCTGGGTCAAGGCCTGCAATTAATCTTACATTGTGTGGTATGTGTCCAATACTTCTACTTTGGTCCCTACAAGCATCTATCTCTACGCTATCAAATAAGGCCATACCATCCGGCATTGCTACATTAAGATATACCATTTCGTATATTGCTCTACCACCTGTAGTTTCTGCACCCTTCTTTCGGTCCATTAACCATTTGTAAGTTCTTTTGTTTGCCCACAACATACAGTCCTGGTGTTTTATATCATCCCATTCGGGCAATGTACATCCAGTATCGTGTGCTTCTTCTACTATTGTTTTCCAACTTTCGTTATCTAACAAGTGTGAATACAAGTCATCGTAATGTTGCCTAGAACCAATTACTACTAAAGCTGTATGTTCCTCTTTACGAGATGACAATGTTGTAGTCCACCAGGTTCTAGTGTTTTCTCTTGATGATGGTTGCATAGTAGATGAATGGTCCTCTAAGTCATCAGCAATAATGATGTCGCAGTCACGAGATAATATCTTACCACCTCTACCAATACCTACCATAGTAGGTGACTTGATACCTGTGACTGTTCTAGTTCCAACTGTAAATCCGTTTTGTGACCAGGCCTTACCTGCACGACTGCTAGGTTTAAAAGTTTTTCCTGGTGGGCATAAATCTTCTATAAGTTTTTCNTTGTTTTCTAACTGGTCAATAACTGAACTAACTGCGTTCTTAGCTATCTCTTCATTACCACCAACCCACAAGATACGAACATTAGGGTTTTTAATTATTAGCCATACTGCAAAATGTATTAACAAATCTGTTTTTCCGTGTCTAGGAGGAGATAGTATCATTTGCTGATGTCCGTGTTCTATAGCATCTAAGATAGATTGTATCCATCTAATGTGAAAGTCCGGAGTTTCATAAGGTATTCCTTGTTCAGTTTCAAAGTACCTATCTCTAAATATTTTAAAATCAGCTAATGATTTTTCTGCTCTAGCTGGTAGTGTCCAGTTTTCGGCCTTCTCTTTAGTTTCCATATCTTCTAACCAGGCCGCATATGCATAACTAACTGCTGCTTTAGAACACTGTAGTATTTCAGCAGCATCTTGTTTTGTAATTTCCTTCTTTAGTATTTTAGGGCCTAAATCAAATTCATAGAGTTTGTCATACACTTCACCTCTACGCTTTTGTGTATCCGGTGTAGCTACTGGTTTACCTTCGTTTTCCGGTTCATAGACTGCACCTTGCTGTTCAGCATAGAATTTTTTATTATGATAACTCCTGGAACATTTGTCACTACAAAATTTTCTTTTAGGGGGTTTTAATACTGTGTGACAAGACTGTGCGAAACAAACTTTTACATTACTCATTTTTTATAATTCCTGCACTCCTTGTTTAAACAAGTTAATTTTAGTCTTTTATCATTGGTTATTTGCATCTTTAGCCCACAACTAGGGCAGCTAATATCCAAACTATTGCTTTGATGCCCAAGTATTATCCACCCAGTTAGGATATGACCTACCAGCTCTTTTAGCTCTAGCTTTTGCTTTGGCCTTCTGTGAAGGCGTTAGCTTCTTAGATTTTTTCTTTGGATTAGGTTTATCCCACGGAGGTTTTGCATTTCTACCACCCATAATTACCACATCTTACAAGACCAGTATCTTGGAGTAGTCTTGTCCTTTGCTGTATCGCATTTGTGTCTAGCACGAAATGATTTTCTTGCCTCCGGATTATCTTTGCGGATTTCCATATTCGGGTCCCCAAACATAACCTTCTTTACTTTGTCACCATCTTTTACATACACTTTAAATTTTTTACGACCATATCCTGGTTCACCTTTACCTATTCGTGAAGGTTTATTTAAAGTGACACTTTTACCTTGGTATTCCGGCATTAGTATTTTTTCTTCTTCTTGCCTTTTTTCTTTTTCTTAGGCATTCCTTTAGGGTATCCAATTCCTTTAGGCATACATCCTCCTCTTTTTATTCATAATAGCACAAAACCTCCCGAAGGAGGTTTGTACTTACAAAGTGTCCAACTTTGTTGTTAAGCGAAACAGGGAGTTGGTCCCGTTCCTCTTATGTATGAAAGAAAAAAGAAATAATATCAATTCACTTNANTTCAACAACAGGGCTGTTATTTCTATAAGATGAAACGCATTCTTTCTTATTCCACTGTATCCTCATACAGTACCTAGGAACTTTTCCCAGGTAAATTTATTATAGGATAGCCTCGTTTATACGAGGCGTAAAAAAAATTTTTTTTTTATAGAGTTTTCCAACATTCATTACAAGCCATATAGTCTTTGCTTGTNAATGGGAATACGAAATNTTCGTAGCACATAAAGCATTGAAACTCTCGCTTCTCTTTTGGTGTTTGGTTGTTTTTAAAAATAAAGTTATAGCAATAAAACAATAAGTTGTTAGCTATCTTTATGTAATTGACAATTTTCGCAGATACCTTCATCATTTAGTAAGTCCTCCCACATTGGTTGTAAGCATTCATCACAGTCTTTTACATAAATTGTCATAGTTCCACTTTATCATAATAAAAAGAAATGACCGGCTATTGCTAGTCGGCCATCTCTCAACACAATAGAAAGGGGAACAAATGTCATCCAAGAAAGGATTATGATGTTCTCATTCTTTATTTATTATACACTAATTAAAAATTATGCAAGTAAATACTTGTATAAAAAATTTGTATGGTATAGTTAGTAAACAAACATAGTAGATTTCAAGCACATAGGAAGAATTTACTAGATAAGACTTCAAACNAAGCCGACTTGCTTGCCGGTNNTAACTAGGGTAAAAGCCTATTATTCTACATATGTATAACTGCTGCGATATGGAGTTAATTCGGTTTGGGAGGGCGTAGCACAGGGTTAGAACTATTAATCATCTTAATTAATAAATCATTAACAATAAAGATAACACAGTAAGGGATAGCCAGTTTTTCTTAAAGTTCACAGTATATTTTTAGGGGGTACACCTAATATAATTGAGGTGTCAACCTTAAACCTCTACCTATATTTAAAGGTGTTCATATATGAAAAATTTTATTTTTTGTTTATACAGATGCATAGATATATATATAAAATAACTCATTGTTTATACAGGTTGTAAGGATATAGGTAATAAATTTAAACAACATCCCCCCGAATGTAAAACAACTAGCAATGTATAAATATACAGAGCAATGAATAATTATTCACCAGCAAAAAGTATCAAGGCAAATTCCTTGTTCAAACAGGCAGATTTTTTTTAAATTTTTAAAGTTTTTTTTCGGCCTTCAAATAAGCCTATAAACACTGGGGATATTAGATATATTTTTTGTGTAGTAATTCAATGGTTGTTGACAACTAAAGTAAATCCCCCTATTGTTCTACTTAACACAAACACATAGAGAGGGGACCTAGGACCTTCAAATAATAGCCCTAGGAAATGAGCGAGAGAGGATACCAAATCCAAGGTGTTTCAACTAAATACCTGGACCGAGGCAAATGCCCCAGGATACAGCCAAAGATTTGATTATCGGGAAAACATAGATGCTAGAGGAAATGCTAGCTTACCGATAGACCGCAAGGTGACCTAGAGAAATCTTTAAACTTGACCTCATAAGCGAAAAAATTGACATTATTGATTTAGATTGGATATTTACAGACCTTATACAATTACTAGCTGTACGCATAACTTATAATCTAATCTTTTATATAATCTAATTACAGCTGGTTGTTTAAACAGCCAGTTGTTGTGAGATTGTATGAAACCTTTTTGTACATTCTTAGTCTAAGTAATAAACACAATAGGAGGCAAACAGTGAAACAATTACTTGCAGAAAATCCAGTACACACAGAACATTTACCTTTATTCAAAGGTAATCGTGAGGACTGGTTAAACAAAGTTGCGGACTTTATCTANGACAAAATCAAAGAAGAGTTCGTTCCGGTTGTTCCAAGAGAAAATATTAGATTATCCATCGGTTTTATGCCGGGAGGTGTTAAAGGTTCTGCTATCGGTGTATGTCACTATGAAGGACATTCAACTGGTAATTACAGAGAAATCTTTATCAAGCCTACATTAGGTGCTAGTAATTTAGCGGAATGTATTGAAACAGCCCAGGTTGTTGCCCACGAAGTGACACACGCAGTGTTGCCTGCGGGTACTGGACACAATGCAAAGTTCGCTAAGATTATCAAATCTTATCTAGGTGCAGAGGGTAAGCCAACAGCAACTATTGCTGGACCAAGGTTCACTCTTATGATACAAGACTTTATCCAGGAGTTAGGATATCTTCCACACTCTAAGATGGTAGAAGATACCACAGGCAAAGGTTCTACTACAGTTGCAGTTCGTTGCACTGGTGCAGAAACTTGCCCAGGTGCTAGTGACAAATCACTTGCCCAAGGATGGGGACTAATTGCGAGAGTATCTATTGCAGTATTTCGCAAAGTTGGTGACAACTTTAGATGTATGGCTTGCGGTTCTTCCACAGTTGTAGAATTACCGGAGAGATTACGCAAAGATTACGCCTAAGCGTATCTAGCTAGAGCTGGTTGTTTAAACAGCCAGCTTTATGGTAGATAACACAAGGTTATTTACAAAACTATATAGGAGGTGCTAGTTGACAAATCAAGAAGTCATCCAAGCTATTAGAAGTATTAATTCTAACGATGAGTTAGAGCCAATATGGAAAGCATTAAAAACACAATGGGACAACAACACAAAGCAAGAGGTAAATCAGTTCAATGAGTTAGACCTTGTTAATGTTAAGTTCAGTGATGGCCAAGTACATAGAGCTAGAGTAGAAAAAGTTAACAAGAAAACAGTCAATGTTATTTTGTTAGGCCAATACCGAGGCAAAAAGTACAGGGTATCACCAGTGTATTTAGAAAAAGTGACCGAGGAAATGTTGCAAGAGCAAGCATAATTAGTTAGGACTGGTTGTTTAAACAGCCAGTCTTATAGTAAATATGCAAACACAAATATAGAAGGAGGCACAATATGCAAGAGTATATTGTTCAAGCTAGATGTATGTTCAGTGGGTACACAGATGTATTCAANGTGCAGGCATCTAACGCTAGTAGTGCGGTAGAGAAATGGAGTAAAGACCAATTCGCAATCGCAGGTATTATGACCGAGGTTAGATATGGTAAGGTTATCGCTTGCAAACTGGAACACTTTAAGCCAGGTAATGTAAGAGCAGACAACGCCCCAGTCAACACAGCAAAGATGGGAGAGCAGGACAGAGCAATGAATGTTCTTCCACTCAGTCACGCTAGTAAGGCAGAGCGTAAAGAGGCCCAGGAAATCATTGATGCAATGATAGCCGAGGCAAAGTTCGCCAAGGCAAATCGTGTATCAGTTGATGACATCTATTGGGATGACAATAACAAGTTGCAAGTCATTGATGCTAACGAGCCACCACCATTCTAAGATACCTAGCTAGACCAGGTTGTTTAAACAGCCTGGTTTATGGTAAGTATCACAAGGATATTTACAAACACAGTTAAAAGGAGG
>FUFK010042370.1_pt1 | contig 39346 bp, 35 predicted proteins | sample 1021851 | NCBI WGS metagenome assembly FUFK01 (sample SAMEA51879418, study PRJEB19060) | metagenome
TATTGCGAAATTAACAATCTTGAGATAGAATCAGTAACGAAACTCATATCAAAATCTTTAAAGGAAAGATTGAAGTGGGATGCAACTCGTCTCAATTATATGAAAAAAACATCTAGAGCAAAATTACCTTTATAATGAAAAAATCAGAACTGGTGCATTGGAGACTCCAAGCAATGTTACGAGAGAATAGTTTCAGTGATCTCAAATATATTGGAGTCAAACCAGATAGTGTCGGAATCAACCAACACTGGTATAATATTAATGGTCATGAAGTCCCTGTGGACGCAATCGAAGAATTGGAATGTGAGGAAGTTGATGAAAGTGACACCATTTGAAACCTACCAAACATATCTTTCCGTAAAGAATCATTTTTCAAATCCGAAATATGATTATTTTAAATACGGTGGTAGGTCAAGAGCAAAGATAGCAGCATTTAACAAAAGAAAAGATAAGTATTGGTTTGAGAAAACATCAAGGAAATATCCTGATAAAGAGATTGTAGAATTTCTTGTATCTAACTTTGTGTCTGCTGATAATCCGCAAAGTTTGTGGATTGGTGAGATCATGAACTCTGGTGAAAAAATATACTCTGAGTGGTCAAAAACTCAGCAGAGTTTAGGATATATTTTTAAAGATAAAATTACTGATTTATTAGACGACAATAATCTGGAGGAGTTGTTTGATTGTTCTAATGGTCATCCACTTCTATTGAAGAAATATCTTGGTGGTGAACTTAATTTAGAGATAGTTGTTATACTTGAACAGATCTTTGGTTTTGTAAAAGACTTTGATAAGAAGTTGGATGATCCTGTGTGGGAAACCGTCAGTATGAAAATAAGGAAATATATTCCTTTCATAAATATAGATGTATTCCAATACAAGAAGGTTCTTAGAGAATTACTATGAGTGCTTTTTTTGACTCCGAAATCATCAAAGAGTCTTTGGACGATATCAATAAACTTCAAGAAGATGTTTATGGAAAACTCGTCCATTTTCACACGATGACTTATGATGAGCAAATAGATCATGTAAGCAAACTAACAGAATTGTTAGATAAGCAACGTATTATGTACACTAGATTGTCACTATCAGATGATCCAGATGCAGTTATTATGAAAGANAGTTTGAACAAAACAGTTACCATGATGGGGTATCCCGAAGGAACTGATATTGCTGTATTATTTAAAAATATGCATGCTACTATTGACGCACTGAAAGAGTTTCTCGAAGCATAAATAACTAGTTACACTAGTTACTTTATGTATCATAAACACGATCAAATTTCAATCCACCGTAATCCACTCAGAGAATACTCAACACCTCTTAAAAGAGAAGAGTACAAAAGTCCCAAATATCATCAGATCCGCATTTATTTCAAATGCGAACGAAAAGTTGACTGAAGAGGACTTTTCTGATATAATCTAAACATCCCCCGAATCCAAATTAATCCGAGGTAATCTAAATGTCATTCGCAGACTTAAAAAAACAATCCAAATTAGGTTCTTTGACCGCTAAATTAGTGAAGCAGGTCGAGAAGATGAATAATAATGGAGGGTCAGGTGATGACCGTCTATGGAAACTAGATGTCGATAAATCAGGTAATGGTTATGCTGTTATCAGATTTCTACCTGCACCAAATGGTGAAGATCTACCATTTGTAAAATTATATTCACATGCCTTCCAAGGACCTGGTGGTTGGTATATTGAAAACTCTCTGACTTCACTAGGTCAGAAAGACCCAGTATCCGAATACAACACATCTTTGTGGAATAACGGTACAGATGCTGGAAAAGAGTTAGCAAGAAAGCAAAAGCGTAAACTAACTTACATTTCCAACATATATGTTGTGAAGGATCCTGCAAATCCAGATAATGAAGGGAAAGTATTCCTATTCAAGTATGGTAAGAAAATCTTTGATAAACTTACTGCTGCGATGCAACCTGAGTTTGAAGACGAAGAAGCAATCGACCCATTTGATTTCTGGCAGGGTGCAAACTTCAAGTTGAAGGCAAAGAATGTAGCAGGATACAGAAACTATGATAGTTCTGAGTTCGCTGCACCTAGTCCTATCCTAGATGATGACGATGCTCTTGAAGCATTATGGAAGAAGCAGTTCTCCCTTGCTGAGTTGGTCGCTGCAGATCAGTTCAAATCATATGAAGAATTGAAGAAGCGTCTTGGTTACGTTCTTGGAAATGCTGCACCTCGTCAAGATGCAGAAGTTGAAGATGAAGTTGAACTAATTGAGAGAGAAAGAGCAGAGCAAGTTGTTACTGCTGCTACTACATCTACCTCAGCACCAGTTACTGCTGCTGCAGAATCAGATGAAGATGATACTCTTTCATACTTCGCTAGACTTGCTGAAGAGTGAGATACAATCAACTCTGTCTAACATTGTTAGTCATAGCAGCATATTTAAATTTACTACTTAAGTAAAAATAAACCGTAGAGAAATCTACGGTTTTTTAATTTGGATCTGTATTGCGTGTATTTTCAGTTCTGACTATTTTGTTGGTTACATACTGTGATGATCTACTATATGTCATAATCTTTTTCATATCAGTTAAGAATAATTGTAAGTATGCAGGTCTTAAAATTGTTATATTTCTTTTATCCTCATTGATATTTGCTTCATGCTCGTAATTTGTTACTCCTCCAACTGGATTTAGTGTGGCAGTAGATGATGTAGGATCTGGAATTGTAAAATCTATATCAACAATTTTTCCTTTCGGTAAATAAATTTTTCCAGACGAGTCCTTTACTTCAGTGGTCACATAATAACGTATTTGATTAAGGTCATTACCATATTTGTTAGATGAGTATTCATAGATCTCTTTACTTGTAAGTGGCCATTCATCTCTTATATTAACTATTCCTGCAGAGTGAATTACAACCCAGTCAAGATTTGATGACCCGTAAAGATACTCTGCTACCTGATCTGGTCGATATCCATCTTTTACATAATAATTTTGGAGATACGTAAATGAGTTTTTCAAATCATCACGAAGTTTAACTCTACGAAAAAGATTTTTAACTGTAACATACTCATTTGATGACACTCTATTTGAGAGTGGTGATTGATATTGAATATCAGGTAATTCTCTAAAATAAGTCATTAGTATCCAACTCCTCCTTGTCCTTCGTAATCTTCTTTGAATATTGGGTTGAGTTCTTTGAACTGTAAGTCAACTTGCATATGTGTAGGTGTTCCGTCATAAAATGTGGAATGAGATCCACTTGCAGTATAATTTACTTTCATATCACTAAGAACCATAGGTAAGAATTTATTTAAGAAAGGATGTTGCTCTGAACCTCTCATGTATACTAATTGAAACACACTAGGAGTTCCTACAAAAACTCCTGATTTAGGATCTTTTTGCCCATTTCTAGTTGGAGCCATTTCAAATTTAAGGACTCTTATTATTTTCATAACTTCGTCTGCTTCCTCCTTAGATCTAGGGAAGAATTGAAATGAAAATGGAAACACTCTTAATCCAACTCCATTAAATAATAACTCTAAGTTTGGATTTAATATCTGACCACTTGCTCTTGCAATAAGTTGATCTGCACTCACGTTACCACCTAATGCTCCTATCATAGTTCCAGCAAGAGAAGCTCCTATTGCTTTCTGTGTTGCTTCATCTTGCAATAATCCTCCAGCTTTATTTGCGGTTGCTGCAAATGCCTGTTTAAGTTGTGCTATTGGTTGTTGTGAACTAAAACCTTGACCTACCAATGCTGTTCCAAATGCCTGTAAAGGATTTAATTGTGATTCTCCATATTGAACACCCTGTGTATCTGTAACATTTCTTGGGATTGGTAAGTTAATTATATGTTTGATTGATTTCTTTGGTTTACCATCTTTATCTGGTCCAAAACTCTTTCTATTTGCATCAGATCCTCTGACTGCTGAAAAATCACCAAGACCAGACGATTTACTTATGTTTACAATTCTGCTACCCGATTCACCTTTTACTAAACCTACTTCATTTTTCTCTGGTTCCAACTTAAAAGCATTAACATTTAATCCTGGTGGAGTATAATCTGCAATTTGAATTTGCAAATACTGAACTAATTTTTCTTCGTTACGTCTTGCTATAGGATAATTAAGTAATTTTTTTACACCTGATTTTGGTGCTGACAGTCTACCAGGTGGTTCCTTCGGTCCCACGACAGATTTATCAAATACTTCTTTCTCTGTTTTTGTATAATCGCTAGGATAATTAGCAGTCGTCATATTACTTTTTTAACTATTTAGGTGGTTTCATCTGAAAATTCTGAAATGGTATTAATTCAAGGTCTTTTAACTCATCTGAGGTCACTTCATAGAGTCCACCTTGAACCTCTGGATACGTATATTTTCTATTTCTACCCCAATGAAAGTTAAATCCTATGAATCCGTAAGAAAAAACCTCTGTCACTTGTACTAATGGATTTAAATCAAAACGAATTTCTGGAGTCTTAGCCATATACCTAAACATATAGTATGAACCTGGTATCGGAACTATAGGACCCTCAGTCAATACACTTTTCACTCTTGTTGCAAGTTCGTCTGGATTTTTAATACTAACTAAACTATCCGAAATGGGACGAATACGATTTCCTAAAGTATCTTCAGGTCTATCATCTCTATATAATCCCTCATCAACTAATTTTTTTCTAAGTCTTAAAAGTGCTTTTGGTGATAATCTGGTTGCTCTACGTGCCATATTTTATACCTAATTCTTTTTCTGTGAATACTTTAAATTCATATCCACGATCTTTACACCATTCATCTGCAGCGTTCCACTTTGCTTGATTTTTAGCGTATTCATATGCTTCACGTAGATAACCTTTTGTTTGTCTTTTTGGTTTTGCTGGTGGTTTAGTCTGTCTATCAGGTTTTATCTCAATGATATACTTTTTTACTACACCAGTTCTTTCTTGTACTTTGATATAGAAATCTGGAAAATATCTATGTGGTCTATTATCTATTGGAGACCGATACCACACATACATTTCTTCGCTACCCCATTCAAGTATTTTATCATTGTTATCACAGTAAACCATGAATTTTCTTTCCCAAAGTGACCTGTAAACAATGTTTGTGGGATTACCTCTATACTTGCGAGGATAAGATGGTTGATATTTACCCTTATAAGCCATCTAAATAATAATAAGACAAGTTTTAGGTATTTAGAGTGGTAAGACCTCGTAGAATATCAGATTTTAAACCAACATTTACAAATTTAGCTCAAACATCACATTATCAGATGATTTTTGGAGGTATTCCTCTAGGTGCTAGACAGCATTTGAATATTCGTGGAGTTGATTATAGATTTATGACGGAGACAACTGGATTACTGTGTAGTAGTGCAGTGATTCCTGGTAGCACACTGGCAGATACAAAAATAATTGGTAATTTTCAAGGTGTGCAGGAAAATATGGTTCATTCTCGTATTTTCCCAGAAATTGCACTTGAATTTTATGTTGATAAAGAGTATAAGTTGCTAAAGTTTTTTGAGCATTATATTGAATTTGTAACAGGTGGATCTAGATATGATCAAACACAAGAAGATTATTTTTTCAATATGGAATTTCCTGGTGATTACAAAATGTATAAATCAAAATTAATTAAATTTGATAGAGATTATAAGGAGGAAATGGTATATACGTTTTTTGGTATGTTTCCATATCAAATAAGTAACATTCCGATTAAGTATGAAGGATCTCAAGTGTTGAAGATGACTGTTAACTTTAAGATAGATAGATACGCTGCTGGTAAGTTCTCAAGTTATGATAAGTATAGAACAAGACATAATAATATAAAAGACAATGTAGATTCTGCAGAAGAAAAAGAAGCAAATTCAAACGTTTATCAACAGGAAGATATATATGGTGCAGAAGCATTCAATGATGTATCTTTTAATAGTGCATTGTTTTATGGACAAGAAAGTATAGACGGGTCTGTATACCCCTCCTAAAACTATTCTATATAAAATACTGAATTAATAATTATGCCTTTACCTAAGATTAGCACTCCATCGTATGAGTTGACTGTTCCATCAAGTGGAAAAACGATAAAATATAGACCTTTCCTAGTAAAGGAGGAGAAAATCCTTATCATTGCTATGGAGAGTCAAGATGATAAACAGATCGCTCAAGCGGTCACAGATGTGTTATCAAGTTGTATATTAACAAAAGGAATCAAACTGGATAAGTTATCAACATTTGATATAGAGTATTTGTTTTTAAATATTCGTGGTAAGTCTGTTGGTGAAACAGTTGAAGTTTTAATTACTTGTCCTGATGATAATAAAACTAAAGTTCCTGTTCAAGTAAATCTAGATGAAATACAGGTACAAAAACACAAAGACCACAATGTAGATATTCCTCTTGATGAAAATTTGAGTATGAGAATGAAATACCCATCAATGGGTGAATTTGTGAAGACAAACTTTGCTATGGATATGGAAGTTGATGATACATTCAATTTAATATGTTCATGTATTGAACAGGTATATAGTGAGGAAGAATCATGGGCAGCAGCAGACTGCACAGAGAAAGAGTTGCATGAATTCTTAGAGCAATTGGATTCTAAACAATTTAAAAAGATAGAGACTTTTTTTGAAACTATGCCTAAGTTATCACACACAATAAAGGTATTAAATCCAAATACCAACGTCGAGAGTGAAGTTGTTCTTGAGGGTTTGACGGCTTTTTTCGGTTAGGTATGGCTCATGAAGACCTTGAGTCATACTTCAAAACAAATTTTGCCTTGATGCAACACCATAAATATAGTTTGACAGAGCTAGAAAATATGATTCCTTGGGAGAGGGATATCTATCTCACCTTACTTCAACAATATATTGAGGAAGAAAAACTTAAGGCACAACAAGAACAGGGTTTAAATGGATGAAGATCAACAGGAACAGGAAGAACAGCAACAGGAGCAACAACAGATAGCTCCATCTGCGTTCACTTCTTTTAATAGAATCAATCCAGTTTCTAGAAGACCACTATCAGCACTTACTTTATTCAATCGTCAGCAGTTGGAGACTAACGAGGAAACTCGTGATGCGATTAGAAATAATCAACAGGCAATAACTACACTAAATCTGTCACTTACTAATGTTACAGGACAGGTTGCTCAATTAACAGCATCACTTAATAAGATATCTCAGGAAATAATACAATCAACAACTTTAGAAAATTTAAGGCAAGCACAATTACAGAAACAGGAGGCAATGCTCGCTGACCAGAATATAAGAAGTGCTAAAGAAGGTCAAATAGAAAAAGGAATACAATCTGCACTTTTTGCACCAGTGCAAAGAATTGGTGCTAAGACTCAATTTACATTATCAAGATTGATGAATTTCTTCAATGTTTTGTTGGGCACTTTTTTAACTGGTGCAGCAATAAAATTAATCATCTCTCTTACTTCTGGAAATCAGGAAGGATTGAAGGATATTGGTGATGGTATAATGAAAAAATTAGCTGCTGCTGGTGGTATATTCTTAGCGATAAATGGTGGATTAACTTTAGCGATAAGATCATTGACTGGTCTCGCAGGATTTTTAACACGAGTTGCTGTTACAAATTTATTATTAAGACCAATACAGTTAGTTTTTAATATTGCGTCATCTCTGGCAGCAGCACTAACTTCTGGTGCTTTATCTACAGCAGGTAAAATACCTACAACACCAAAAACAAGCACACCTAAGAATTTAAACAAATTTAAAGGAAAACGTTTTTCAAGACTTAATGCTTTTATTCCAGATTTAATTGCTGCTGGTATTACAATTAATGAAATAAGAAGTGGCGAGAGGGTAGATAGAGCCTTATCAGGATTAGCAGGATATTTTGCGGGTGATATAACAACAGAGGGTATAGGTATAGCGTTACAGAGAAGAGGTACTTTAAAAAGTAAAATTTTAGGTGGTGCGTTGAGAATATTCTCTCCACTAGTGGGAGAATTTGTAGGTAGACCAGCTGGTAAACAGGGATTTGATCTCCTCACACAATCTATGGGTCTGAATTTAATTTCTGGTAATCCTCAAACTGATGGTGATTTCTTTAATCAAAATATTAGTAATATAAAGAGTAATAATATCAATTTAATTACTGCAGACGAACAACCTCAAGGCACGATCACTGCAGAGGGTAGAGCTGCTTTATTAATGTTTGCACCTCCAAGTAATCCTAATAATCCATATATTTTAAATTCACATGTTCAGTATAACGTATTACCAGTATAATGAGATCTAATCTAAACCTAAGAAATATAAACAGATCAGTCACTGGTTTAGCAGATTCTTTAAAATCTGCTAAATTAAAATCTGATGAAATATCAGATAATTTAAGGGATAGAAATTTGAAGGATAAAGAGGGTATTTCTATGTCCTCTAAATTATTTGCGAGAAGAAGAGATGCTCAGAGAAGGAAAGAAAAGGAAGAACTGCTAGAAGCATCAGGAGTAGTAGCGTCCTTCCGTCGATCTAGAAAAATTATACAAAAGAAAACTAAGGGATTTTTAGGTAGACTATTGGATTTTGTGGGAAGTTTGTTAATTGGTTGGGCACTTTTAAATTTACCAAAAATAATAAAGTTAGTAGAAGGCACTATAAAAAGGATGCGAAAATATTTTGCAATTGTGTCTAGTTTTATAACTGATATTACAACATTTTTAACTGGTTTTAGAACACAACTCGCAGCAGCAGGTGAAACTCTATCTCAATTCGATTTTGAACCAGCTTTAAAAAATGTTCAGACGTTTATGAAAAAGGTTCAAGATGCATTTACACAAATATCACTTAACATGATTAAAACTATTAACAAGTATGCTAATAGAAGTGAATCAGAAATCGCTAAAGATTTAGGAATTTCAGACTTGTACAATAGACTGAGAGGTAACACTGATAGTAATGCAGAGGAAAGTGTAACCACTGATGACAGTTTGAACGAGGTAGATGAATTAGATCTAGAAGCAAGTGGTAATTTAAGTTACATGGAGGCAGTAAAAAAAGCTGTGAAAGATATTAAAGGAAGAAAAACTATTGAAAAGGAAGAAAAAAAGAGACTTGATAAGGCTATGAACGAAAATGATAAAATATACCTTCATTCTTATCTTGAAAATAATGGATTTACTTTGGTCAAAATACCTGGAAAGGGGTATAGATATTTTCCTAATGAAGGTATAATGGATGTATATGGTGATCTTCTTGATGAAAAGAATGTTGAACGAATATCAGTACCATTTGGGGAACAGGGAACTGAAAACGAAAAAACTGGAGCTGATTTCTTAAATGATCTTGAAAAAAATGCTAAATTTGAGGGTGAAAAGAAGGATTTAAATAAATTAAATCCAGTTGAAGAAAATAATAATACAACTATCGTAATACCACCCGCTAAAAATGGTAATAATAAACAATATTTTGAGGAAGATGACTTCATAGATTTACTGGGTGGTGATAGTAGTGTAAATAATAGTAATATAAAAATTAAAGATGCGTGTCTTTTAAAAATGGACGGGTGTTAATCTATGGCTGCTATACTTCCATCAATATATGAACAAATGTCTATCTCTGCCGAGACAACAGATGGTAGTGATAGAATTCTTGATCTAAAATTAGGTGTAACTAAATTTAATTACTATGAGGATTTATTCTCACCAACCATTACTGCTCAACTACTTGTTACTTCAGCAGGTAAAGTATTTGGTAAAAAAGGAGAGGAACTTGATTCTGCTTACAGTGGTTTACCTATTCGTGGTGGTGAGAGAGTTAGTATTACAATAAAAAATAATACAGATAAAAATATTCCCCTTGAATTTGATACTCCAGAAAAATATTTTTATGTTTCTAATGTATCAAGGTTATATGGAGATGGTTCAAAAGAAATTTTTTCATTGGATTTAGTATCTAGAGAGGCAATCACCAATGAGACATCAAGAGTTGTAAAAAGATTTCCAAAAGACGCTAAGATAAGTCAACATGTGAAAACAATCATAGAAAATAATTTAGCATCGACGATTAAAGAATCTGATATAGATGAAACTGTAAATGAATATGGATTTATAGGAAACTTAAAAAAACCATTCAATGTATTGGTGTGGCTTGCATCAAAATCACAACCAGAAAAAGGATTACCAGGTTATTTCTTCTATCAAACCAAAGATGGGTTTAAATTTAAATCAATTGATGCACTTATCAGCGAAGGAAAGGAAAATGTAAAAGAGGAATACTTTGAAACTAATTATAGAGAGTCGAGTAAGTTAGCTGATTTTGCAGATACAGAGATTTTACAGTATAATGTAATTCAGAACAATGATTTAATAACAAAATTAGCATTAGGACAATTTAGTAGTCATTTTATGGAGTTTGATCCCTTGTTGGGAACTTTTACAACCCAAGAGCAAGGAAAGTTCACTCTTGATGATATAACAAATAAATCTATTAACTTAGGTGAGACTCCAGAAGTACCAAAACTCTTGACTGATGACACCACTCAGAATTTAGGTACTCTCCCTAGTAGAATTATATCTATGGTTACTGATCGTGGAGTTCTAGAATTTGGGGCAGATGATGTAAAAAATTCTAAACCAGTTCGATGGCAGAGACAGGCATATATGAGATATCAATTACTTTTTACACAAATGGTAAATATGGTTGTTCCACTGAATACAAATCTAATTGCAGGTGATATAATAAAAGTAAATTTCCTTCATGCAAATATTGAAGCAAAGGAAAAAGATAGAAAACAAAGTGGTTTTTATATGATTAAAGAATTGTGTCATCACTTTGATCCTAATCAATCTCTTACTTCTCTTACTTTAATTCGTGATACATTCGGTGAGGTAACTTAAATGGATGCTGTAAATTTTAAGACTAATTTTATAGGTAGAGATGGATTTGTATGGTGGATAGGTCAAATTGCACCCGAAGAAGTTTGGATTGAAAATTTTGGTATCTCTACTGAGGAAAGTCCTAAGTGGGGTCAAAGATATAAAGTCCGTATCATGGGATATCATCCATATTCAACAGCAGAATTAGATGATAAAGAATTGCCTTGGGCACAAGTCTTAAATCCACCAGGTAATAGTGGTTCTCAAAATACAGGTGAAACAATACGTCTTGCACAAGGTGATGTTGTTGTTGGATTTTTCTTAGATGGTAATAATGCACAAGTGCCTATGATTATGGGTGCTTTTGCTAATACACCTGCATGGGATCAATTAAAAGAAGTATGGAAAAAGAGTGGTGCACCACCATCACCCTTTGGAGTATTTGGTGGATATAGTGAGGCTATGCCTGAAGAAAATTATGCTATTAATACAAGTAACTCAAATACAAATCAGGCTGATAGTGCAGAGACACCATTGGATGTTAGTCAAAGTCAAGCAAACAGTTTAGGTGTTGCACCATTAACAAGCACAACAGGTAAAGAAGTAATTTTATGTGACAAAGGACCAGTAGCAGGAATAAAACAAGATGTAGACGACATGGTTAGTAAAGCCATGGCGTTCAAAGCAAAATTAGATGCTGGAAATGAATTTTATCGTGATAAGATAAAGGGTTTAGTATCCAGTTACTCAAAGAGCATTGTGGATAAGTCAGGTAGTCTAGTAAGTGGTATGGTCGATGACACTTTTGATAGACTAGCACCAATGAGTAATTCTGGATTGAAAATTTTGTATAATAATGTTTATACTAAAATTTTAGCAGCAACTAAGAGTCCTCAAATAGCACACATTGCAGGTGTTGCAGCACAAACAGCCATGGTAGCACCGTTAAATGTTGCTAATAGTTTAGTGGGTTGTTTAGCAAATAATATTATCGCTGATTTGGGTGAATCCACTGAAGCAATTTTAAATTCAGTTATAGACAACGTATTTAATGTAACTGATTGTGTAAGTGATCAAGTTGTAGGTGCAATAACCAATAATATTATTGGTAAGATAGGGACTGGAATGAGTGGTGCTCTGGGTGGATTAGATAAAATTTTAGGATTTTTTGGTAGTGGAGGTGGATTTAATGTTGAAAATATGATAAGGCAAAGCACATCAGCAATAGCAGGTGCAGTTGGATTGAGGGGATGTAATGCACCAGCAAAAAGAGAGGAGAATGGTCCATGTAGGTATCGCATTGGATACGGTGCAGTATCATCAAATGATGCTGATCTTACAAATATTCTTGGAAATGCAAACGCTGCTGCTGCAATATCCAACGCAGCGAGACTAACTGGGTTTCCTTTAGAAGGTATTCAAGATATAGCAGGTTCTCTTGATATTTTCAACTCTGATATGAAAGTACCAGGTTTCAAGAGTGCTATCAGTGATTGTTACTCTGGATTACCAACATTATGTGAACCACCAAAAATTAGAATATTTGGTGGTGGAGGTGATAGTGGTGAAGCAATTCCTTTATTTGGAAATATACTACAAGGAATTAAGTATAGGACAGGTAGCATAATAGACATCAAAGTTACAAATCCAGGAAACAATTATACTTTCCCACCATTTGTTGAGATTGTTGATAATTGTAAACAAGGTTTTGGTGCAACAGCAAGAGCGATTGTAAAAGATGGTAAAATAACTTCGATTTACATTGTTACTGAGGGAGAAAACTACCCAGTTGCAGATCAACCTGAGTTAGTAATCATAAATGTTGATATTATAAATCCTGGATTGAATTATCAAGATGGTGACTCGGTAACTGATAACTTTGGTAATGAATATGATGTAAGAATACAAAATGGATCTATAACAAAGGTAAGTCCTATCACACAAATTCCAGTTGATACGGTTCCAGTTTTGAGAGTAAAATCATCTACGGGAGACGGAGCACTTTTATCAGCAACGATTGATGAGAGACCAGATGACCAGAGAGAAGTTAAACAGGTAATTGATTGTATAACCTAAGATAAATACTTAAAAAATATCTATGTCAGAACGTAAGCAAAATTGGTACACAAGATTTGTAAAGTGGTTTGGACCTAGTTTGTTTCTTGAAACAGGCAATCCACGGATGGATGCTGGTGGAGGATCTGCATTCACTTTATTTGGTAGTACGAAAAGAGGTAGGAAATTCTCCATGGGTATGAAAGAGAGTGGCATCGTGCAGTTAAATGCAGATGCTACATTAGAGATAATAGCTGGAGAAGAAAATGATGACGGAGGAGAAGATATATTAATTAACAGTCGAAATGGTGCAATAGATATTAAAGTAACTAAAAATGGTGATGTTAGAATATCTGGATCTAATGTATCAATTAAGGCAGACGCTGCGATTGATATACATGGAAGAGTAGTAAGAATAAAGGGTGATGACGAAATAAGTTTACAAGCACCATACATTCATAGTAGAGGTAAGAAAGGAAATCTTGTACCTAAAACATGGGGACAGGTTGCTACTTTTGGAACTTATGTGGGTGCTGATAAATTTGATTCATTTGTTGAAAAGGGATTACAGCAAGCAGCAGGTATCGTAAATGAAATAGATGATTTAGCACCACAACTTGAAGGACTAGCAGGACAAGCAGGTGCGTTAGCACAAGGTCTTGGTGATGCTTTGCCTGGTATGCAAGATCAGTTATTAAATGCATCAGAAACTCTCATACCACAACTTGAAGAAATTGCAACTTCAGATGCGGTGGCTGGGTTAGGAGAATCTTTACAAGGTAGTGTTAGTAATATACAATCTGCCTTACAAGCAAACTCAGGTGCATTCGCTAATTTTGGACAAGGATTAGTACCGACAGGATATTAATATGGCAGCAACAGAACCAAATCCTAATGTAGATCCAACAGTAACAGGTCAAGAGGCTTGGTTCAATGAAGATGCACGTTTTTTCAAAGATGTGTATGTGTATGGAAATTTATATTATAATTTTGATGGAAATGATAGTCTTGATCTTGATAATTTAAGTGTAACTGGTATTGCAACTTTCAATGATGTTGATGTTACAGGTACTTTAGATGTAACAGATTTAACTCTAAGAAATCTTTTTTCGACAGGTATTGCTACATTTACAAGTGCCATTTTACCTGAGATTGATAATCTTCAAGTTGGTTTTCTTACTGTTACTGAAAGTTTTCAATTTATTAACACTGGAAACGAATATTTCACTCTAAAAGGCACAGGTACAAGAGCTGGTAATGTTGGTATCAATAGTACGTTACCAGATCAAAAACTTGATATTGGTGGATCTATTCATATTGATGAACAAATATTTGACTCTGATGAAAATCCTGGACAACCAGGTTATTTTTTGAGTCGTGATGTTGGTGGTATTCGTTGGGTATCAGCACCACCAAATGCTACTGCTGATGGTATATTTGCACAGAATGAAGGAATTAATATTGGTGTTGGTTCTTTTACCACAATTAATCTCATTGGTACACGTAGTGGTGGTGACATAGTATTTGGTACTGACGCTGGTAGTGGTGTATTAGACATTGATATACGATCAAGATGGATTTCAAATGCAACAGGGATTCATACAACAGCTAACGTTGGTATTAATATTGCAAATCCATCAAAACCTCTTGATGTAAATGGTGCTGCGAGAATAAGAGATGATCTTGATGTTGATGGTGTCGCTTATTTAAATAGCAACCTTGATGTTGATGGTCCAACAATTTTAAGAAATAGTCTAAATGTTCAAAATGATGTTGACTTAGATCAGGATTTAAATGTTGATGGAGATACTGTTCTTGATGGATTAACTGTTGATGAGAGATCTACATTTAATGACTCTGTATTCATAGGAAAAGATGTAATAATAACAGGATTTACAACAGGTACGATATCAACCTCAATACTTGCTGTTGAAGCACAAAGAGCAGGGTTTGCAACATTTTCAGATTTTTCTGGTATCGCTACATTTGCAAACATTGCTGGAGTCGCAACGATTGCTGGATTTTCAACAAATGCTCATAGAGCAGGATTCGCTACTTTCGCTGATCTTGCAGGAATTTCTACGAATGCTAACTTTTTAGATGTTGATTCGACAGATGCAAATTCATCACATCCAATTACTTTTATAGACTCATCTGATGTAAACGTATTTCATAAACTAAAGATTGATGCAAGTAGTGGTTTATTATTCAATCCTTTTGAGAATTTATTAACGGTAGGAAATGTCAGTATTGCAGGTATTCTTACTGTGGGTGGTGCGACTACAGTTTATAGCACGTTAGATGTTCATGAAAAAACAAACTTAAAGGGTGAACTTGAAGTTGATGGTTCTTCTGTATTTGATGGTACTGTTGAATTAAATTCATCGCTCATAGACATAAACGGTAGTGTTGCTGCTGGAAAGACTGATTATAGATTATCCTCAGTTGGAACTGGTGTATCGTGGAGACCACCAGGTGTAGAGACAAAAAATATTTTATATGTCACTAAAGATGGTAATGATGCAAACTCTGGATTACTAGAGGGTGATGCTAAAGCAACGATTGGTGGTGCTGCTGCTGTAGCACTAGATGGTGATACGATATACGTTAGACCAGGCGTTTATTTTGAAAATAATCCTGTTGGTCTTAGGACAGATGTATCAGTATCTGGACAAGATTTACGTTTAGTGACTGTTGTACCTAATAATGTGAACGATGATATATTCCATGTAAGAAGAGGATGTTTGGTTGAAAATTTAAACTTCGCTGCTGCTAACTTTGGAGTGTTACATGAAGGATGTGGTTGTCTTGCTTTTCCTCCTATACAAGCGGATATTGATGCTGGTGATGCAACAGCGACAAGAAGTGGTTACATAGGACCAGGACCTGCGAATGAAGGTCCAAGTGGTAGATGGAGATCACCTTACGCAAGAAACTGTACAAACTTTATCACTGGTAGTATAGGACTTAAGATTGATGGTAGATACGCTGATGCTGCATACTCTGGAACTAATAATCTTGGACAAGATCTTAGAAGTATGGTATGCGATTCGTTCACACAATATAATGAAGCAGGTATTGGTGTATCAGTTACAAACAAAGCATATGCACAGTTAGTTTCTATATTCACAATTAACAGTCACATCGGTATATTTGCTGGAAGTGGTGGACAATGTGACTTGACTAACTCAAACTCATCATTCGGTGATTTTGGTTTGTTTGCAGATGGCACAAGTTTAGCTGAGTTTACAGGAACAACTACTGGAGGAGCAACTGCTGAGAGCGATGTATTTCAATTTTTAAATGTAAAAGATGTAGATAATAATGTTCGTAAACCATTTGATGGTCAATCATTATTTTTTAAAGTAAATCTATCTGATTATCCTGAAGTATCTGGATATAGTGGTATTCTTACACAACCTATGAGAACTATTAGAAGTATAAAAATAACTAATGGTGGTAATCCTGGTGAATACAGTGCGTCATCACCACCTAACGTATTAGCAACTGCACCAGCAGGACCAGAAGGAATTTTAGCAGAACTGTCTGCTAATGTAAGTGCTGCTGGAACAATCACATCTGTAGATGTGATAGCAAGTGGTAGAAACTTTTTACCAATTCAACCTATTGAGATTTCATTTAGCACTGGTAGTGCAGTTGGCATAGCAGTCACAGATCCAATATTATTTACAGTTGATGATGCAACTGAACCTACTAACGCTGGATTGACCACCGTTACTTTTAACGAATTTATACCTTATAGTGTTGCTCAAGGTGTGGATGTTGAGTTCTTGAGAATCAGTCGTATAATAACTAGTTCCCATTCGTTTGAGTACGTGGGTGCAGGTACCGACATAAATAGAGCAAACCCCTTCCAAGGTGGTGAACCAATTCCTGAAAATGAAATCGTTGCGATAAATGGAGGTCAAGTTCCGTTCACTAGCACAGATCAAAAAGGTAATTTTAGAATTGGTTCTGGATTAGAAATCAATCAAACTACTTCAACCATTTCAGGAAGAGACTTTAACAGAGCGATACAAGCTAACCTAACACCATTGATTCTTGCCTTGGGAGGATAATAAAATAATATGGCGATTGCACCAGTCAATAAGTTTCTATCTATTGCTGTTCCTGTAGCACCAGGTGAGCAGAAACTTTATGAAGTACCTACTGGTACTACTGCAATTTTGCTGTACGCACAAGTATCTAATGTAGGAATCGGGCAGACATATCCAACAGCAACTTTAATTCATAGAAGAGAGTCAAGAAGCACAGGTAATAAAAGAGATATAAGAGTAATTAAAGATATAGAAATACCACCAAATGATGCAGCAATACTAATTGATGGTAGATTAGTTTTAGAAAAAACACCACTTATCTTAGATAGATTATTCCTGAAAGGAACTCAATCAGGTGTAACAACTATCACAGATGTCAAGTATCATGAACCTACTGGAGTAGCCACAGTTACTACAATGAACACTCACAATTTCAACGTGGGTGATCAAGTTACTATGAGTGGTATTGCATTTACGTGTTCAGGAAGCACAGGTATAACGACTACAATATTTCCTGACCCACAGCAATCATATGTAGTTGATGAGATAACAAATGCAGTTGGTATATCAAAGACATTTACTGCAGTTATTGGAAGATCAAAAGGTTATCCTCATTTTTATAATCCAGCAATACATTATTTTGTTCGCTCAAGAAGTAATGCAGTTACAACAAACACTGGAACTCAGTTCACACCATCATTTGCAACTTATACAGGTGTAAACGGTCAATTAGATTTAACTTTGGGTGCTGGACATGGACTTGTTTCAGCTACTACTAATCACACCGCAACTAATGCAGTATATAATCCTACCACAGGTGATATGACTGTGACAATTGCAAATCACGGATTCTCTGCTAATGATAAAGTAAAATTTGCGGATGGATCTCTTACATTTACATGTGCACAAGATAGTAATGCATCTAATCATCCTTACCCAAGATCAACAGATTATCCAAGTGGTAAATGGTTGGATATTTCAAGTATTACGACTAATACATTTAAGGTTAACGTACTAGAGAGTGCACCCTCAACAAATACAACAAATCATACATTTGTGAGTGCAACAACAAATGGTGTTAGTAGAGCAACTTCCACAATACAAATTGCAACAGATTCAATAATATTCACTTGTACTCAAGATGGTAATTCAACTGAACACGCATATCCTAGATCAACTGATCCTTATGCTGGTCTTAACATTTCAATAGCATCAACATCTACAACGACTGCAACAGTCAATGTAGGAGTTTCACCTAGTGGTGGATTAGTCGGACCACTACAAATGGAGTTCATAGCAAGTATCCTAGAAAATAGTACTGCATAATGGCTGAAGGAAGAAGATCAAGTCAGCGATATTTAAGTGGAAGATCCAAGATAATTGGATTTTCTGGTTTAAGTACAGATAGACATCTGTATGTTGAGCCAGGTCAGGTTGAACCGAATCTAGGATTTCCTGGTGAAAAATCTTTACCAGCGTCAGGCACATATTATAAGTTAGTTACAGTCCCGAATGGATCTACATTTGATCGTTACTGGCAGGAAGATACTCCTGCAACTCTTGTAAATGGAATCACAATATTTGATGAAGGCACGTTAGTAGGAACAGCAAACACTGTATCTAAATTAAATTTTGTAGGAGCAGCAGTTACTGCTACAGCGAGTGGAACTATATCTACAATCACGGTTACACCCGTATCAATATCAACACTTGCACCTCCAAACGCTAGATCAGGAGATTTATGGTGGGATAGTGATGAGGGTGAACTAAATGTTTACTATCAAGATGTTGATAGTGCACAGTGGGTTTTGGCTAATAGTGGCATCGGCACCACCGCTGGTGGCGGTGGCGGTGGCGGAGGAGGCGGAGGAGGAGGTAGTGGAGCTAACGTAACAGTCTCATCAAATCCTCCAACAAGTCCTACTCCAACCAATGGTGATCTGTGGTGGGATAGTGATGTTGGTGAACTTTACATCTATTATGCTGATGGTGATAGTAACCAATGGGTTGAAACTTCAGGAGGAAGTGAAACTGTTACCATATCAGATAACCCTCCAACAAGTCCAAATGATGGTGATCTATGGTGGGAGAGTGATACAGGGTCTTTAAAAATATATTACAATGATGGTGATAGTCAACAGTGGGTGGACTCAAACGCAGGTGTCCTTAGTTCATTAGCATCATTTACAGCATGGAGCACAAATAGTGCAGGTATTCATACCACAGCGAACGTTGGTATAGGCACGACAAACGTATCTGCAGTAGATTCAAATAATACAGCGGTTCTTGCAGTTGGTATTGTTACCGCAAACAAATACTATGGAGATGGATCAAATTTAACTGGTGTCAGTGGCGGTGCTAATGTTACAATGTCTACAGGTTCTCCTAGTTCACCAAGTGCTGGAGATTTATGGTGGGATAGTGATGATGGTGATCTTTTAGTATACTTTAATGATGGAGATAGTAGTCAATGGGTAAGCACCAATTCAGGGTCTAAGGGTGCTCAAGGTGCTCAAGGTGCAACTGGCGGTGCACAGGGTGCGGTGGGTGCACAGGGTGCTCAAGGTGCTGGTGGTGCAGGTGCTCAAGGTAATCAAGGTAGTCAAGGACATCAGGGTCATCAAGGACAAACTGGATCAGGATCTGCTGGTGCTCAAGGTAATCAGGGATATCAAGGTGCAGCAGGTGCTCAAGGGCAAACTGGAGCAGGTGCTCAAGGTGCTCAAGGTGCTGGTGGTCCAGGTGCTCAAGGTGCACAAGGAAACGCTGGAGCACAAGGAAATGCTGGAGCACAAGGTTCTCAAGGTGCAGCAGGATCTGCAACTTCTACAAACGTAATAGCACCATTTGCTTTTGCTCGTGTGTTTAGTAATTCTGCAGGAAGTGGAACAAATATAAGTTGGAGTGCATATGATAGTACCACAGGATATATTGATTTTACTTTTTCTACTGCACAAGCGAATACAAATTATTATGTAGAAGGTGATCGGGAAAGATTCGATCAACATTTAATTGATGTTGTAAGTAAAACTACAACTGGGTTTAGAACAAAATGGATTAACTCTGATAATTCTTTACTATCACCTAGTCTTTTTGGTGGTATTATAAAAGTTTTTGGAGCAACGCCAACTATTTCAGTTGGATCAGGACCTGTGGGTGCACAAGGTTCTCAAGGTGTTGCAGGTGCTGGTGCTCAAGGTAGTCAAGGACATCAGGGTCATCAAGGTGCTAATGGGGCACAAGGTAACGCTGGTGCTCAAGGTAATCAAGGATATCAGGGAGCTCAGGGTGCTGCTGGAGCTCAGGGTGCTCAAGGGTCTGCAGGTGCACAAGGTTCTACAGGAACATCTGGATCAAGGGCGTATACAGTCACCAATAATAGTGCTAGTAATTACGTTATAGATGGTGCAAGTAATCCAACACTTAATTTGTTGAGAGGGTTTACTTATACTTTTAACATGAATGCTGCTGGACATGGATTTGGTATTCAAACATCATCTGGAACATGGAATCCTAGTAATGAATACACAACAGGAATTACTAATCCTAGAGCAGCGACTGGAACAATAACATTTGCAGTTCCATATAATGCACCAAGCACTTTATATTATGCTTGTACATCTAGTCACTCTGGTATGGTTGGAACCATATCAATCAGTGATGTAGGACCGATTGGTGCTCAAGGTAATGCAGGTGCTCAAGGTAATGCAGGAGCACAAGGTAACGCTGGAGCTCAAGGTAATGCTGGAGCTCAAGGAAACGCTGGAGCTCAAGGTAATGCTGGAGCTCAAGGAAACGCTGGAGCACAAGGTGCACAAGGAGTAACAGGACCTTCATCATCAAGGTCAACAAATAGTAGAACTACCGTCCCACTAGCACAAACAGCATATCATGACATGACCTTAACCACAGCAGGTAAAACTTGTGCTTTATTAAAGGTACAAATTAATGCTCCTGCTTGGGTGATATTATATGTTGACGCTGCTAGTAGAACATCTGATGCTGCTGGAACTGGAAGTGGTAGATCTGAAGGAACTGATCCAACACCTGGTTCAGGTGTATTAGCAGAGGTAAGCAGTACAACTTCAGGTGCATCTACATTTTTGATGTCGCCAGGATTAATTGCATGGAATAATGATAGCACACCTGCAGCACAAATATATGCGAGAGTTTATAACAAGAGAGCAACATCAGGTGTTAATACAATTGCAGTAACACTTACGACAGTTAAGTTGGAAGCATAATGGCGATTAAATTAATTAACGTAAAATTAAAAGATGGGGTAGATCAAAACTCATTTGTAAGTGAATTTGATTCTGTATCAGAGGTAACTGTAAAAAATCTCTTACCAAATATTCCAACTTTAGTTATTTTTAATGTAGAGGAATCATACTTAACTACACTTCAATCACATAGTTCGGTTGAGAGTGCGGAAGAAGAACCAGAAGCATTCCCCTCAGTAACTTATCCATCGAAACCATCAGCATATACATTATCAAATAAAACGGTGACTACTAACATAGTAAATTCAAGTAGAGATGGAACTGATTATCTCTCATATCAACATTATCTTGATACTGATATCATGCAAAGAGATGGAACTAATAAATTAGGTCTGGCAAATAATTACGGTGCAAGTGGATCATTTCCAGCAAGAGCAACTTTTGATGAAAATAGTCAATATGCTGGTCAGACCTACTCCAGTATATACACAGGCAAACATGTAGATATTGTCGCTCTTGAGGTTGGTCCAACTCTTTCTACTTACGACGAACTTCAGGATGTTCACCCCGAATTTGATGATCCAGACAATACAGGAAATACAAGATGTGTTCCAATGGATTGGAATGGATGTTCCTCTGATAGTAACAATCAAGTAACTCCTAATTCAATGTTTTTTAATCATGCCATCGGAACTTTAAGTGCTGCTGGTGGAATACATGGTGGAATCGCTAAAAAATCAAATTTATATGCAATTTACTTATATGGGAATGACTCTAATGATTATCTATCAGCATGTTGCAATGCAATCATTCATTTTCATAATAACAAAAGCACAAATGGAACGACAGGTCTAAAAAATCCTACTATTGTAATTGGTGAGTTTCAATATTTATATGATACCTATTATGGAATAAAGGTTTCAGATATCGCCTCTGTTACAGATTCTGGAGGAACAACAAATAGACCAGGCAGTGGATGGGGTTCTAATCTTACTCCATTTACAAGTAGAAATATTTTTCCGTATAGAGTTCAAGATCCTGATGATGATTCGTGGCATTGGATGGTTACTTTTCCTATTCAAGTTCAAAGTTCATCAATGAAAACTTCATTAGACGCATTACATACTAACGGAATTATTTTTATAACTGCTGCAGGTAATAATGGAGGAACATATGTCAAGGAAAGTGATGCTAGATGGAGTGGAACATATTGTACAGTGGATACAGGTGGTGTTGATAGATACAATATTACTAATTCTGGTGGCGTAAGTTCACCTGGTACGATATATGGAGGAACTTACTATCCCTTCAGAGCTTATGGTCCTCATGGTTTAGATAAGGGAATTGACGTTGCTGCTGGACAAAACAGTGAAACTCATGGGATGCTTGACACTTATACAAATAGAGGACCAGGTATAGACATTGTTGGAAGAGGAGGATATACCTTTACAGCAAAACAATCTAGCACAGATATTAACGGATTTAAATGGGGAAACTTTGGTGGTACAAGTTGTGCCACACCAACAGTTGTTGGTAAGGCAGCATGTATGATGGAGGAATATTATACTCTTAACGGTGCTTGGCCAAATTTCACTCAAGTTAAAAATATGTTGCAAACCGAAGCAAGAAACGGAAATAATCGTGTTCTTGATCCAGCATCCACAACTTGGTCAAATGTTCCAGCAGCATCAGGTGACACAATTCAAAGTTCAAGTCAACTGTTTTATCCATATGATTCATCACTTCTCAGTGTCCCAAAAGCTGCTTCAATTGCGAATGGAGGTTATACATTTGCAGAACTTGCTGAAACTCCAAACTTTTTTGCTTTCTGGAATGCGAGAGCGTATTCAAGAGAACAGACTATGGATAAGAGACCCACATCAGGTGTGATGTATCCTAGACCAAGAAACATAAGTAATATAGAATAAATATTTCATGGCTCAATTTAATTTTCCAAACAGTCCTAGTAACGGAGACACCTACACACAAAATGGTGTGACTTTTGAGTGGGATGGAACTGCTTGGAAGAGACAGGGCACAGTAGGTCCACAAGGCACTGCAGGTGCTCAAGGTTCTGCAGGTGCTCAGGGTGCTGCTGGAGCTCAAGGGTCTGCAGGTGCTCAAGGGTCTGCAGGTGCACAAGGTGCTCAAGGTTCTGCAGGTGCACAAGGTGCTCAAGGACATCAAGGACATCAAGGACAATCTGGAACTAATGCAGGTCAAGGTGCTCAGGGTGCTGCTGGAGCTCAAGGTGCTGCTGGAGCTCAGGGTGCTGCTGGAGCTCAGGGTGCTGCAGGTGCTCAAGGAAATGCTGGTGCACAGGGTGCTGCAGGTGCACAAGGAGCCGCAGGTGCACAGGGTGCTGCTGGTGCACAAGGAGCCGCTGGAGCACAAGGTGCTCAAGGACATCAAGGACAAACTGGATCAGGTGCACAAGGTGCTCAAGGTCATCAAGGTGCTCAAGGACATCAAGGTGCTGCAGGTGCTCAAGGTTCTGCAGGTGCTCAAGGACATCAAGGACATCAAGGACATCAAGGTGTTGCAGGTTCTGGTGCTCAAGGTAACGCTGGTAGTCCAGGTGCTCAAGGACAAGGTGGTAATCCAGGTGCTCAAGGTAACGCTGGTGCTCAAGGACATCAAGGACATCAAGGACAATCTGGAACTAATGCAGGTCAAGGTGCACAGGGTGCACAGGGTCATCAAGGTAACAACGGAGCACAGGGAGCTCAAGGTAATAATGGTGCACAAGGTGGAACGTCAACTTATGCAGTTCCAGCAGGTGGTATCATCTTATGGTCTGGTTTAGTAAGTAATATTCCATCTGGTTGGTATCTCTGTGATGGTCAGAATAGTACACCAGATTTAAGAAATACATTTGTCATAGGTGCTCATTCAGACAGTGGTGGATCCGCAAAAACAACTGTAACAGGATCAGCAACACAATCTGGTGGTTCTAAGGATGCAACATTAGTTTCTCATAGTCACACAGTTAACAATCACACACACTCATTCAGTAGTTCTCATACTCACGGATTCACCACGGGCGGTGGAGGTTCTCACACTCATAATTTATTATATAATCATGGTGCTTTTGGTGGAACATCAGGTGCTGTTACTCCAAGAAGTGGTAATACCCCAGTTACACCTGGTATTACTGGAAGAATATCAACTGTTGGTAATCATACACACACTGGTACAACAAATGCAGGAACTGCAAGTGGAACCACTGGGGGATCAACACCAGACACTAATTCACAAGGATCATCTGCAACTAACGCAAACCTACCACCATACTATGCTCTTTGTTACATTATGAAGTCTTAAATAAATAGGTAAAAAGATTATGGCAACAACAATTCAAGGTGGAGACACAACTATTTGTTATGGTTCTTTGAGAATATCTACTGATGAAAATAATTCAATAGATAGCACACAAGGAGACTGGACATTCGTAGAGGGTGCTGAGAACTTGTATGTTGTAAATAATAAAAATAATAAAAAATATAAACTCACTATGGAGGAGGTTTCATAATTGGCTGCATTTGATTTCCCAAATAGTCCAAGCAACGGACAGGTCTATACACTTAATGGTATTTCATGGACTTGGAACGGATCAAGTTGGAGAAGAAGTAGTGCTGTAGGTGCTCAAGGTGCTACTGGTGCACAGGGTGCACAAGGTGCTCAAGGACATCAGGGTCATCAAGGTCATCAAGGTCATCAAGGTCAATCTGGAACTAATGCAGGTCAAGGTGCACAGGGAGCTCAAGGATCTCAAGGATCTCAAGGAGTCGCTGGAGCACAGGGTGCTCAAGGTGTAGCAGGGGCTCAAGGTGCTCAAGGTAATAATGGAGCACAAGGTGCTCAAGGACATCAGGGTCATCAGGGTCATCAAGGACAATCTGGATCTAATGCAGGTCAAGGTGCACAAGGTGCTCAAGGACATCAAGGTGCATCAGGTGCACAAGGTAATCAAGGACAAACTGGTGTGGGTGGTACGCCAGGTGCTCAAGGTGCTCAAGGACAAGCAGGAAACGCAACTACTGGAGCACAGGGTAATCAAGGATCTGCTGGTGCTCAAGGAGCACAAGGATTTCAAGGAACTCTAGGTTCAACAGGTATTCCACCAGGTACTATTACAATGTATGGTGGAAGTTCAGCTCCTTCTGGTTGGCAGATATGTAATGGTGGATCAGCATCTACATCTGCATTACAATCAGTTGTCGGATCAAATGTTCCTGATTTAAGAGATAGATTTGTTATAGGTGCAGGTAGTAGTTACAGTGTTGGTGCTCAAGGAGGTAGTGCTAATGCCATAATTGTATCTCACTCTCACGGTGCAGGTACATATTCAGCAGCATCAGGTGGTTCCCATACTCACACATTTGATGCTCATTACAGTAGTACTACATTGGATAATGATGAAGGAAACTCAACAATATATCCAAATCTATCGCAGAGATCAACAGATAGTGGTGGTTCTCATACTCACTCAGTTAGTGGTTCTTCTAGCACTGAAGGTGCATCAGGAACTAATGCAAATTTACCACCATATTGGGCTTTGATTTACATTATCAAGACTTAATGTGATATAATATAATTAATTGTATTTTTTTATGGATATACTTGATAGACCAAAAGGTTTGATAAAAGATTTTATATATGTGAAGGATAATTCTTTATCCAAATCTTTTTGTGATGAGGTAATAAAAAAGTTTGATAAAGATCCAAGACAGAAAGATGGTATTATCGGTAAAGATACCAATCAAAGAGTGGATAAGAGTATTAAAGACACAAAAGATATTCATATATCATCAACTGAAGGATGGGAAAAAGAAGATACGATATTTTTTGAGTCTCTTAAATTAGGATTAGAAGAATATATTGAGTATCTTACAAATTTAAATGACTGTTGTAAAAGTTATCCCAATCCAACATTTGGTACAAATGATACAGGGTATAAAGTTCAGAAGTATGAACCTGGTGGATGTTATCACTGGCATCATGATTGGTCAATGTCTTCAGAACCAGTTGCATCTAGAATATTTACATTTATGTGGTATCTGAATACGATTGAAGAGAAGGATGAGGGGTATACAGAATTTGCTGATGGAACTAAAATACAACCTGTTGCAGGTAGACTCATTTTCTTTCCAGCAACTTGGACATTCTTACATCGTGGATACCCACCAAAGGTAAAAAAATATCTTTGCAATGGGTGGATACATTCTAGTCCGTAATAAATAAAAATATGGCAGGTATAAATTTTCCATCTAATCCTAGCGTAGGTCAACAATATTCTGAATTTGGTGTTGTATGGACTTGGAATGGATCTTCATGGAGAAAAATAAGTAGAACTGCTGTTCAGGGTGCACAGGGAAATTCAGGTAGTACAGGTGCACAAGGACCTATTGGAAACACAGGTGCACAGGGTGCTCAAGGTGTTCAAGGAAATCAAGGTTCAGGTGGTATACAAGGTGCTCAAGGTGCCCAAGGTAATCAAGGTAATCAAGGTGTTGCAGGTACACAAGGTGCTACTGGTACACAGGGAGCACAAGGAACACAAGGAAATATTGGTGTTGGAAGCATAACGACTTCTACTGGTGCTCCATCAAATCCTAATGAAGGAGATTTATGGTGGGATACTGATGATGCGGTTTTGTTAGTTTACTATAATGATGGTGATAGTAGTCAGTGGGTGTCAATAAACACAGGGGTTAGAGGGGCACAAGGTTCTCAAGGAAATTCTGGTGCTCAAGGTGCACAGGGTGCTCAAGGTGCACAGGGATCACAGGGTGTTCAAGGATCACAGGGATCACAAGGTAATAATGGTGCACAAGGTGCTCAGGGTCATCAGGGACATCAGGGACATCAGGGACAAGCTGGAACTAATGCAGGTCAGGGTGCTCAAGGTGCACAAGGAGCCGCTGGTGCACAAGGTGCTGCAGGTGCTCAAGGTGCACAAGGTGCTGCAGGTGCTCAAGGTGCACAAGGTGCTGCAGGTGCTCAAGGAGCTGCTGGAGCTCAGGGTGCTGCTGGTGCTCAAGGAGCACAAGGTCATCAGGGACATCAGGGACATCAGGGACAAGCTGGAACTAATGCAGGTCAAGGTGCTCAAGGTGCACAAGGACATCAGGGTCATCAAGGTGCTGCTGGAGCTCAAGGTAATCAAGGGCAAGGTGGTTCAGGTGGTACACCAGGTGCTCAAGGTGCTCAAGGTAATCAAGGATATCAGGGTTCTGGTGGTGGACAAGGTGCTCAAGGTAACGCTGGTGCTCAAGGTCATCAAGGACAATCAGGAAATGCCACAACTGGTGCTCAAGGTAATCAGGGATATCAAGGTGCAGCAGGTGCTCAAGGTAATCAAGGAAACGTAGGAACCACTGGAACTGTATTTACTTCTGGAACAAGAATGTTATTCCAACAAACATCAGCACCAACTGGATGGACAAAAGTAACAAGTGGTGTAGATAACAAAGCTCTTAGAATTGTGAGTGGAAATGTTGGATCTGGTGGTGTTGAAGGATTTACCAATAGATTAACTAGCACCGTAAATATGAGTAATGGTTCAGTTCAAAGTCACACATTAACAGAGTCACAAATACCAACTCACTATCACTTTGCATTTAGATCAGGAAATGTTGGTCAATTGAGAAATGGATCTAATATGAGTGCTAACAATTATCCAGGTAGTGGTACTGGTGCAGCAAACTGGTATGAATCCTATAATATTTCTGCCTCTGGTTCTGTATCAAACGTTGGTAGAACATCATCTGTTGGTAGTGGTAGTGGTCACAGTCACGGATTTACAAATCCTAGCTTTAACTTGAATATTGCGTACTTAGATGTTATAATAGCTCAGAAGAATTAATTATGAAACTTGAACAGGGAAAATTTTGCCCACTTATAGGTGAGGACTGTCTAGGATTAAAATGCTCTTGGTTTACTCAAATTAGAGGAACTCATCCTCAAACTGGTCAGGAGATAGATGAATGGGGATGTGCAGTAACTTGGATACCAACGTTATTAATTGAAAATTCACAACAACAAAGACAAACAGGTGCTGCTGTAGAGTCATTTAGAAATGAAACTCTGAACAGAATATCACAAACTATTAGTATGAAAAAAATTGATGAACCAATAAATGAATTGGAAGGGGATGGTGACTTTTAATTATGTTTAATCAAACAATCAATCAACCAGAAGTTTTCTTAAATGAAGACTTTATCGGAGTATGGGATAATGTGATATTAGATGATTTTAATGACCTTGTAATCAAGATGTTAGATGACTCAACTCAAATTATTCCGAGAAGCAATAAAAGTGTTAAAGACTCTCAATTGGATATCGCAGCATTTAATCCTATGATATCGAATCATATAATGTGTGCGGTGAGAGTTTGTTGTGAACAATATTTCGATTGGTATCCATTTCTAAAAAATTTTCATTATCATAGCACGACTTGTTTATTGCAAAAAACAATGCCAACAGAGGGATATCATGACTGGCACTCAGAATCAAATAACATTGCCTGTGCAAACAGAACTTTAGTTTGGTCAGTGTATTTTAATGATTTGGAGGATAGTGGCGAAACAGAATTTCTTTATCAAAAACAGAAAGTGAAACCAAAAGCAGGTAGAGTGTTAATTTTTCCTGGTTCTTTTACACACTTGCATAGGGGAAATCCACCATATGAAGCAAAGTATATCGCAACTGGTTGGTTGGCTAGTAATGATCAAGAAAATATTTTATTATAATATAAATATCTAAAACATTAATAAAATGGACACTGATTATTCGTTAATTAAAGAAACTTTTGGAACTGATTATATTGGTGCTCTTCGTCATATGAGAGATATATTGTTGAGAGAGAGTGATTGGACACAATTTACTGACTCTCCTCTTACAGATTCTAAAAAGACTGAGTGGAAAACGTATAGACAAAATTTAAGAGATTTACCTGCAACTGAGTCTGATCCAGAAAACGCATCTTTCCCTACTAAACCATCTTTATGAGTTACCCTGACGAATTTTTAGAGAATATAACAATAGATGTTTGTAAGAGAACTTTTATGTTATACAGTGATGATGGTCAGAAAAGAAAAGTTAAATGTGATACAACACAACAGTTTATGGATGTTTTGGAATTAATTAATAATTCAGCAGATCCAAGAATCGTTGAATATGCTGATATTTCAACTACAGAAGACTGATTCCTGACTAACTAAATAGATCATAGAATAATATATTGGCAATCATAAGACAATGCCCCTTAATAAGTTAGAGAACTTTATAAAGAATACTGAAGGGCGTATTCTTTATGTTAATCCAAGTGACCTTGATTCAACTGATGCGATTGAAAATCAGGGTAATTCACTTACTACGCCTTTTAAAACAATCCAAAGAGCACTCATTGAGGCTGCTAGATTCTCCTACTTGAAAGGGAATAACAACGACACGGTAGAGAAGACAACAATATTACTTTATCCTGGTGAGCATATTGTTGATAATAGACCTGGTTTTGCAATAAAGGCAAGTGGAACTGCAGCAAAAGCAGTATCACAGAGTGGTGCTGAAACAAACGCAACCACAGAGTTTTCTTTAACTTCTGATTCAATATTTGATTTAACACAATCAAGTAATATTCTTCATAAATTTAACAGTATCAATGGTGGTGTAATTGTACCAAGAGGTACATCACTTGTTGGTTTAGATCTAAGAAAGACAAAGATAAGACCCAAGTATGTTCCAAATCCAACTGATGTGAATGTTGGAAATTCAGCAATATTCAGAGTAACTGGTACTTGCTACTTCTGGCAGTTCTCTATTTTTGATGGTAGTGAGAGTGGTCTTGTTTATACTGACGCTACAGATTTCTCAACAATTAATCAATCAAAACCAACATTTTCTCATCATAAACTGACTTGTTTTGAATACGCTGATGGTGTAACAATACCCACAGGATATACAATTAGTGACTTAGCGATGTATTATGCTAAGTTATCAAATGCATTTAACTCTACACAAAGAATTATTGAGGAAAATGACAGATATCCTAAAAGTGATACTGGATTCTCACCACAAAGACCAGAGTTTGAAATTGTTGGAGCATTTGCTTCCGATCCAATTAATATCTCTAACATTATTTCTGGTGATGGATTCACACCAGGTTCAATTATTACAGTCACCACCTCAAATCCACATGGATTAAACTCAGGCACACCTATTAAGATCAAAGGTGTTGGTGTAGATGATTATAATGTCTCCACTAAAGTTCAAAATGTAACAAGTCTAACTCAGTTTACTTATTTACTACCTTTCGTAAGAACTAATTTAAACGCTAAACCAAGTGCTGCATCAGGAACAGTAACAATAGAAACTGATACAGTTACAGGTGCGTCACCTTATATCTTTAACATTTCATTGAGATCTGTCTTTGGTATGAATGGTATGCATGCTGATGGTAAAAAGGCAACTGGATTTAGATCTATGGTTGTTGCTCAATTTACTGGTATATCACTGCAGAAGGATGATCGTGCTTTCGTTAGTTACAACAAAGCAGATAGAAGATATGAGGGTATTGGTATAAACAAAGTAGTAGGTGCAGCACTCGCAAGTGGATCATCTGCAACTAAGACATCAGAAGTTTATCATTTAGATTCAAACGCAAGATATAGGGCTGGTTGGGAAACTGTTCATATCAAAGCAAGTAATGATGCATTCTTACAGATAGTTTCTGTGTTTGCGATAGGTTATGCTAGACACTTTGAATGTATTGCTGGTGCTGATTATAGTGTTACTAACTCCAACTCAAACTTTGGACAGATATCTTTAGCATCTGAGGGATTCAAGAAAGAAGCATTTTCAAAGGATGATAAGGCATTCATTACAAATATAATTACACCCAAATCAATAACTTCAACTGAAGAAGATATAGATTGGATTGCATTAAATGTAGGACTCACAACTGCTGTAGGTATAACAAGTCATCTTTATCTCTTTGGTTTTACCGATAAGGATATTAAACCACCAGTAAGAATTCAAGGATATAGAGTTGGTGCTAAAAAAGATGACGTATTGAATATTGTTAATGCAGGAATCAATTATTCAGCCAACATTTTAATGTGTGATACAGATCCTGCAAATGGAGCAGTTTTTGGTAGCACAAGTTCAATTAAAGATATCAAAGTTACAACGATATCATCTAGTTCTCAGTTTAATTTCCTCACACCACATGGAATGCTTACAGGTGAAAAGGTTAAAATTATAAGTGATGATGGTGATCTACCTGAAAATATTAACGCACATCAAACATATTTTGTTGTTAGAGTAAATGCAACAGCTCTAAAACTAGCTTCATCATTAACAAATGCTGAGAATGGTACAGCAATTACTGTTTACGGTGGAACAAATCTTAGAATTATAAGTAGAGTTTCTGAAAAGGATTCAGGTGATGTTGGATCACCAATACAATATGATAGCACAAATAATAGTTGGTTCATTCATACTGATGGTGATGGAATCAATGGTAGTGAAATATACAATGCTTTTGCTGCTGGTGGTATAGCATCATTTGGTGATAGAACTAACGTATCATTCTTTAAAAGGAAGGAAGATTCTAGAAGTATTGATGAAAAAATTTATAAATTTAGAGTTGTTGTTCCAAAAGAATTTGATAATGCAAAAAATCCAGAGGAAGGATTTATCATACAAGAGTCTGGATCAACTGCTGCTAGAGACAACACCGACTTTACTCTCACTACAATCGACAGTTCTGATTATGGTTATAAGCGTAACAACAGATTTATTAGCACTTGTACTGAGGTATCAAATTTTGTTACTGCAGTCACAGAACTTCCACATGATTTAGACGTTGGTGATCAAATAATTATAAAAAATGTAACTAGCACAACTAATACATCAGCAACCATAGATAAGGGTTACAACGGTACATTTTTGGTTTCATCGGTTGACGATGATAAAACATTTAAATATTCAACCACTGACATTGAGGGAATCACTCACAGTGTAGGATTCTTTACTAATGATACAAGTAATAGAACAACTCTCTTACCAAGATTTGAAAGAAATGATCTTCAAGCTAATTATTATGTTTACAGAAATGATGTCATACAGGAGTATGAGAAAGATATTTCTGATGGTGTTTACCATTTATATGTTTTAAACGCTGATAATAATATCACAGAGGAATATACTACAGACTCATATAGTCAGAATGTTGATGATTTATATCCTCAGTTTGATAGAGATAATATAGATGACAATCCACCAGCATCAAAAACTTTTGCAAAGAGATCACCTGTTGGTAGTGTAGTCACTAACGATCTTAAAAAAAGTTTAACAAGGGAAACTGCGGACAGTGTTCTAAAAGATTTTCACATTGGTTTACCAATCACTGGAGTTTCGACTTCCTTCTCATCACAAAATGCTGGAACGAGTACATTAACATTTGATAGAGAGCATAATCTAAGTGGGATTGTAACTTGCACTATATCTGCGAGTGGATCAGGACTAACAAATGGTACTTATAATAACGTAAAATTATTTAACACTGGTGGAACTAATTGGGATGGTGCAACAGCCACTGTGGTGGTATCAGGTAATCAAGTTACACAGGTGGACATAACATCTGGTGGATCAGGATATGCTGGAGGAGAAACACTAGATTTAGATAATACTTTTACTGGTGGGTCAGGTGCAAAGGTTACTACTAGCACAGTTGGAATATCGACAGTCTTAGGTAATACAGTCCAGATAACTGGAGTTACAACTGCAACTGGTGGTTATTATAGAGTAACAGGAGTACCAAGTAAGAATTCAGTTTCAATAGCAATTACTGCTTCTGACGACATACAAGCAGGGGGATATCTATTGAACCTTGGTCATGAAATCAGTGTTGATGTAACAGTCTTTGAACCTATCTCTGGATTATCAACATTCACCACAAATTCACCTCATGGATTTGTTACTGGTAACAGTTTTAGAATTCATGATGAGAACAATATTAATAAGGGAGATTTTGTTGTAACTGGTATTACAACTACTACAGTGGTAGCTAAAACGGTTTCTCGTGTTACTTCTGCAAACCTAAGTAATGATCGTCTTTATCTTTTGAAACATGGTATGTCTGCAAACGACAGAGCATCAGACATCACAGGTGAAAACTTAGGTGCAAGAGGACTTTCATTCTATGGTAATGAGAGAATGACTCTTGATTCCAATATTACTAATGATACTACACTTCATGTATCAGTTCCAAATGCAGGTATTTCAACAACTCAGAGATTTGAATTAGGATCATACTTCCAGATTGATAGTGAGATCATGCGTGTTACAAGCAGCGGACTCTCAGGATCTGGTAATAATGAAATTACAGTGATTCGTGGTGCTTTAGGAACATTAAAAGAAAATCATTCGGGTGGAGCTTTAATTAGGAAGATTCTACCAAGAGCGATTCAGTTCCACAGACCTTCTTATATCAGAGCATCAGGTCACACATTTGAATATCTTGGTTATGGTCCAGGTAACTATTCAACTGGTTTACCACAGGTTCAAGTTAAGACACTATCTAAAGAAGAAGAATTCTTATCACAAGCACAAGAAACTTCTGCTGGTATTGTTGTTTACACAGGTATGAACAATGATGGAGACTTCTATATTGGTAATAAGAAAGTTAGTTCCGCAACTGGTAAAGAAGAAACATTTGACATCCCAGTTCCAACTATCACTGGTCAAGACCCATCTAGATTAAGTGTTGTATTTGATGAAGTAATTGTTAAAGAAAGAATACTTGTTGAAGGTGGTAAATCTAAGACTATTCTATCTGAGTTTGATGGACCTGTTAATTTCGATAAAGAAGTTAAGGCTAACGATAAGGTTGTCTTAAATGGTGTTGTTAAGATTAATAATGTTGCAGAGATTACAAATACAACCGATTCATTCAATAAAGACTCAGGTTGCTTTACCGTTGAGGGTGGTGTTGGTATTGAGAAGAGTCTTAATGTTGGTGGAGGATTCCAATCTGTTGGAGTTACTACGTTAGCATCAAACGCTGGATTAACTACCACAGGAGGAGATCTCTATGTTGGTGATGATTTATTTGTTAAAGATGATGCAACTGTAGGTGGAGATTTGGTGGTCGTAGGAGATATAAACTCTCCTACTGGAAGTATAATTTATGGTGATGGTAAATTTGGTAATATTCAAATTGCAGTCACCAATGATAATGAAATTGATACCTCAACTGGTAATTTAATAATTGATTCTCAGGGTGGAAGAACAACCATTGATGATAATGTTGTTATTAATGGTTCACTTGAAGTAAATGGAACGATTACTGCTGTAAATGCAGACATCATTGCTTTCGCATCATCTGATGAAAACCTCAAAGAAAATTTAGCAGTAATTCCAAATGCACTTGCTAAAGTTGGATTGATGACTGGTTATACTTATAATTGGAAAACAGATAGTACACCTTCTGCTAATCATTATGAGGGCATGGCAGATACTGGTGTAATCGCACAACAGGTTGAAGCACTTGGATTACCTGGTATTACAACAACTAGGGCAGATGGAACAAAGGCAGTTCGTTATGAAAGATTAGTTCCAATATTAATCAATGCGATTCAAGAACTAGAAGCACGAGTTAAAACTCTGGAGGGATAATGGCTTTACAAGCATCAGGCAATCCAATTAAATACAGTCAAATCATCGCTGAGTTCGGAACACCAAATACTGGTGGTCTAGGTCAATTTAGATTAGATGGTGGAGAGAATGTTGGATCTCTTACACAAATACCATTGGATGTAGGAGTCCCAAAATCTGTTGCTGTTGGTGCTAGTGCGATAGCATTTAGTGATTTTTATGGTAAAAGACTGAACCAAATTATAGATCTTCATTCATCATCAGTGAATAATACATTTAGACAAGATGCGAAACAAAGATGGTTCAATGGTAATGTTCACATAGTAGGATCAACTGTTACAGGCAAGGGAATACCAGCAGATACTATAGATGATAGAGTTATAATTAACGTAAATCAAAAAATAGGATCTGCTAGGGGAACACAAACTCATTGTGCTATGAAAACTGGAGATTGGGATACAGGTACGATACTTGAAATAGAAGTTGGATCATCTGGTGCATTGTATGGTTCTGGTGGTGATGGTGGAAATGGTGGTGATGCAACTGGTAATAAAGGTGAAGATGGCACTACTGGTAGTAGTGCTTTAGGTATTGAGTATCCATGCTCAATTAACAATTTAGGTGTTATCCAGTCTGGTTACGGTGGTGGCGGTGGAGGTGGAGGATACTACAATGCACAGCGTGGTAGTAAAAAAGGTTCTTCATTTCAGAATGGATCCTCTGGAGGAGGTGGCGGTGGTGGTGCAGGTTTTCCAGCAGGTAATGCTGGAATATCTAACGAACCATATAAGTATGGTAATGGTTCACCTGGATCCGATGGTCAAGCTGGAAAATTAAGTAACGTAGCTATTGGTGGTGGTGGCGGTTCAAATGCAGGGGATGGTGGAGATAGTGGTGGTATTAATCTAGGTCGTGTAAATGACAGTAAAGCAAGTGATGGTGAGACAGATGTAGCTGCTGGACACGGAACTGGTGGAGATAATGGATATGCTATAATAACTAATCAAGGTTCAGCACCAGCAGTAACAGGTAACGCAATTCTAGGTAGAACAGTAACGTCAACTAATCCCACATGATGATTCCTAATTTATTATTCAAAGTGATTTCAAACGACCCAATAAACAAAACAATGGTGGTCAAGTTCTGTCGAGAAAACGCTCCCGAACCGATTGATCAATATAAAGCAGTTAATATATCATATTATAATCTAGATTTTTCAAGCACAGATGCATTAGTAGAGAGCATAAGATCGGCAGGTTCAGATAGAGTTTTAAAACAACTTAACGCAGAACCAATTCTAGTTGAGAATAAATCAGATGATATACCTGATTCGGTTGATTTAAATGAATTTGTTGGTAGAATAGTATCAGCAACTTTAGATCCATTAGGAGATTTGAATCAAATTGAATTATGACGACTTGTAAGAGATATTTTCGTAACTGTCATGACTTTGGAATTTGTGTAAACATAGGTAAGAAAGGATATGTTTTAGCAGAGGAACCAACCGAGAGGAAAACTATTTTCCAATATGGAATTTATGGTGTCGGTAAGTTTGCAAGAATATTTGACCCAAACTATATTACCTTTGAGGGTGGTAAATTTTATGATGTTCGAGAATATGAAAAAGATAATGTTGTATTTGAAGCACAAGAGGATTTTTTCTTAATAGGTTTTAATAAACTAGATGAACATGGTTGGGAAGGAAGACTTGTAGAAAAAGATGAGAAGAAATTAGACTTGAGAAGTGTTTATGATCACGAGATACCAGTAGATCATAGATGTTTTATAATTTGTTTTGATGGGAATCCGATTGTAAATGGTAGAAAAATGAAAAGATATGACTATGCAGAATTATCATATCCAAAAGAATATAATATAGATTTGAATAATGGAGTTTTAGGATTTTTTGTTAAATTATGTTGACCAAAAATAATCTGAATACATTATATAAGTGGGCAAGGGAAACTAAATTTCCTTGTAAGAAAGCACCAACTATAGATGGATATTCAAATAAAATTATAGATTACTACTGGTTAAAGTCTGTAAAGAAATCAACAATCATTAGACAGAAATATATGAGTGATGAGGTCTACGAGATTTATAAGAAGGAAGATATATTATTTTCAAACTTTACCTCATTTAGAGAGGGAACTGAACTATATCCACACAGAGATCCAGACATATTGAGGTATCCATATAAAAGAATACAGATACCACTTTCAATACCAGACAGTAATAAATGTTATATGGAGTGGACTGATAGTGGTGCGAGAATTATTTGGGAGGAAGGTCAACCACAGGTTTGTGAAGTTATGAACTACACTCATCACGCATTTAACAAATCTGATAAACCAATGGACTTCTTGTTTGTTGATGTAAAACTAGACACAGTAGTAATGATAAATAACTAAAAATCTATCTATAGAATGGCAAATATTAGGAAGTCATTTAATTTAAGAAATGGTGTACAAGTAGATGAGGATAATCTATTTGTAAACAATCTGGGCAGTGTGGGCTTGGGAACTACAGTTCCTAGCGAGACTCTTGACGTACGAGGAAATATAAAATCAGTTGGTGTAGTTACAACGATTGGTGCATTCATATCTGGTGGACTAGAATCAGTAGGAGTATCATCATTTAGTGGTAATGTTCATGTAGGATCTGCGATCACAGCATACGCATCTAGCGGAATTATAAGTGCAACGTCATTTAGAGGAGATGGTGGACAATTACTAAACATCCCAACATCACAATGGACAGATTATGATCCTGGTCTAGGTTATATAAGCATTTACAATACAGGGTTCGTAGGTATCGCAACCACAAATCCTAGTTTTACCTTACAAATTGGTGGAAACTCCAACCTATCAAACTTTCAGAATGGAGTTGGTATTAACTCTTCTGGTAATATGGTGGTTACAGGTATTGTAACAGCAGGGGTATTGAAGGGAGAAGGATCAAATATAACAAAATTGAATGCAGATAATATTAAATCAGGTATTGTATCTAATTCATATCTACAGGATGGATATGAGTTCTCTGGAATATTAACAGCATCACAGTTTAAAGGTAATCTTCTTGGGGATGTGGTTGGTTTTGCTACAACAGCAAGAGATTTAATTGATGGACTAGACTTAAGTTTTGGTTCATTTACATCTGATAATGCACAAATTGGAATTTTAACAGTCACAGGTTCGATAGTCACACCAAATCAAAATGCACCGATTGGTGTGGGTACTACAGCACCTCAAGCAGACATCCATGTGAAGAAAGCGGGTATCTCATCCATACAAGTTTCTAGTGATACAGATGCAAGTATAATCACTTTGAGTAGAGGTATAGATCAGCAAGGAACTGCTGGCGAGATTAGATATGGAAATGAAAATGGTGGATTCCCGAAGAGTGATTCAAATGATCTTGATTTCATAAACTATTCAACAGGTAGTGTTAATAGTTATCTACACGCAGGGTCAACAGGTATCAACACAGGTAGTTTCTTCTGGTATAGAGGAAAAAATAGTGACTCACTAGCAGTTATAACTTATGATAAAGTGACTTCTGGAAGAGCAATGATGGGTATTGGTGCTACAGTACCCACTAATAACCTTCATGTCGTTGGAACTAGCACAGTCACAAGTAGTGCCTTTGTAGGAAATAATCTGACTGTTAAAAATAATGTATCTGTAGCAGGTGACTTGAGTGTAGATGGTGATGTTCATTTAACTGATGCAGACATAGCAGGTTTAAACCTTAATGTTACAACAGGTCATTCAAAGGTCAAAAATTTAGATATGACTGGTGGTTTAAATGTAACAGGAGTTACAACCATCAACAATAATGTATCAGTAGGTGGTTCATTCTCAGCAGGGGAAGACTTTGGTAATGTTACTTCCAATAATAGAAAATTTGGACTTAATGTTAGTGCAGAGAATATAGTTGCTATTGGAACTATATCTGCATACGGATTCAAAAATATGTTAGATGTCAGATTTGGAACAGCAGTCTTTGGTGGTGTTGGAGTTGGAACTACAGCACTCAGAGCAGCAATTGATTTCTCTGATGCTGGAAGGGTAAATGCTGATGTAACTCCATCAGCTACAGAAGCAACCAGAGGATATATGTATCCTCCAAAAGGAAGCACAACTGATAGAGGTAACTTTACAGGTGTAACCGCAGGTGCTATGTTCTATAACACATCTACTAACAAGTTACAAGTTTATAATGGAAGTTCTTGGATAGACTTACATTAGAAATCTGAAAACTTATACATACCTTTGTATGGATTGTAAGTCGGATTATATATTCTTTAAGAGACAGTAGCGAAAGCGTCACACACGACCCCTCTGGGGTCTTTTTTATGCTATAATAGTTGTATCTAAGATATTAGTATGCAACTCAGACCACATCAATTAGACGGATTAAACGCAATGCAGACTCACAGCAAGGGTCAGATCATTGTACCCACAGGTGGTGGAAAAACAATGTGCATGATAGAAGATGTGAGGAGACTCTTTGCACAGGACAGT